>OLPZ01002705.1_pt1 | contig 9857 bp, 7 predicted proteins | sample 1672711 | NCBI WGS metagenome assembly OLPZ01 (sample SAMEA3136716, study PRJEB25190) | human gut metagenome | reverse complement strand
TTTCCCTCATGGAAATTTGGCGTTTTTTGTTGCCATTTTTTCGGAGATGACCCGGCAAGATCATATGATTCAGCGTCCAGTGCACTGCACTGTTCTCATCCTGTGCCACCAAAAATCTGGATTGATAATTACTCTTAAAAAATGTAATATAATCCTGATCTTCCAGCGTCACCCATGCAAACATACCTGCCCCTGTCTGGATTTCCGGGTTCGCATGCATCAGATCCTGAATCTCATCACAGATACAATTCACAAAAGCCTCAAACTGATCACCAGTCTCCGGCAAAATCTGCTGAAGTTCCGATTCTTCATGAATAAAACCTTTTCTGGATGTCTCATGATAATAATATTTTGCGACCATCTGGCAGAGATATCTGTACATTTCATCCTCATCACCGGGTACATAACCTGAATAAGGAACAACCTCTAAAGTCGTATCAAACATACAGAAAAAAACTTTCTTAATTACAACATCCTGCCATTTCACATTATTTCCTCCCATCTTCTGCTCACTCTGCCCCATTATACATAATAACCGTAAAGAATGTCAACTTTTCTTTCCTGTATTGACTATCTCACAGCTTGCGTCTATACTAAGGGCATAAAAAGATTTGAGGGAGGCACCTACATGGACAAGAATGTTTCCAAAGAGGTCAAACGAATTATCATCTGCTGTATCGCATCCTGCATTATAGCCGTCAATATCCGGACATTCGTCCGCACCGGCGGGCTGTTTCCCGGCGGCGCAAACGGCCTGACATTGCTAATCCAGAGCATTTTTGACCGTTATCTTCATATAACAATACCTTATACTGCTATCAACGTTCTTCTGAATGCCATTCCTGTTTATATCGGTTTTCGTTTTATCGGCAAAAAATTCACGCTTTGTTCCTGTCTTGTCATATTCCTCACCGGTTTTCTGACAGACAGTCTGCCGGCTTACACCATCACCTCCGATATTCTGCTGATCAGTATTTTCGGCGGTCTGATCAACGGTTTCGCTATCAGCCTTTGTCTGAAATGTGATGCCACCACCGGCGGAACGGATTTTATCTCCATTTTCCTGTCCCGCAGAAAGGGCATTGATGCCTTTAATATCATTCTCGGCTTCAACGTCGTGATCCTCGCTATCGCCGGATTACTTTTCGGCTGGGATAAAGCCCTTTATTCCATGATTTTCCAGTATACATCCACACAGGTACTGCATCTGCTTTACAAACAATATCAGAAACAGACTCTTTTTATTGTTACGAACAAAGCAGAAGCCATCTCGCAGCTGATCTATGATACCACTGTTCATGGTGCCACTATCATCGACTGTGAAGGTGCCCATGAGCACAGCGAGCATAAGATTGTCTACTCTGTTGTGTCCCGCGATGAGAATAATTCAGTCATCCGCGCGGTTCGCGAGGCAGATCCGCAGGCATTTATTAACAGTATGCCTACCAATGAACTGGAAGGCCATTTCTATCAGCGGCCGATCGACTAGTACATCGTCCTTCCTGTTTATCTTAGCATTGACGTTTTTAGAAGTAAAATGCCTGTATGGGTATGTTATTCATATCTAAAAGTTAATGTGCATTTATTTTTTAAACAAGCAATGAAGACAAATAAAAGGACCCTATTGGTCCTTTTACTGTTTTAATATATGAATTTTGATATTTCCAAGAATAAACAAAAAATCCTGATAAGCAATACATCTTATGCTTATTAGGATTTTTTCATTTATTGTTTATATCTATATTTATCTTTATAGACATATGTTATATCTGCACAAAAACAGGGTGCATCTATCTATATTTGATAAGTGCACCCTTGTCAATTGTAATTATTTACGAATCATTTCTACAAATGCTGCCAGTCGTGTATTTAATTGTCCTACATCACCTTTTGAATAGTCTGTCACTACAGCCAGATATGGCAAATGCTTTTCTTCATTCACGAAATTCTTCACACTGATGGATTCCATTTCCACAGAATGACAACCCGATAATATCATCTCAACTACCCCATCTACATGATAGTCATCAATCATTTCTCCAAGAAGATGGATACGATTATTATTCGGTGTCATAATTGCACACCCTATGCTAAAATACTTTCTTGCAATTGCACCATAAACATCCGGATCATCTTCATCTACCATACGCTCTACTGCTTTCGCTCCAGTACAGTTTTCGAAACCAACTACAACTCCGCCGTTATTCTCAATTGCCTCTACGATTTTATTTGTATCTTCGCCCATGGGGCAGCCGGTAATTAGGATTCTCGGTCTCTTTTCTAGCTGACGACCTTTCTCATATTCTTCCAAAATACGATCTGACAATTCATTTAACTCCTTTGTCATCTCTTCCTGACCAAACTGATATTTCGAACCATAAAGCACCTTACCAAGTTCCAGTCCAGACATTGGAACTGGTTCCAGCTTCATCAGTCCATAAAATCTCTTCAATGCTTCTCTTCGCTTATTCTGCGATACAATTGCACGTCGAATATCATTCTCTGTAATAACTACCTGAAAATATTCTTCCAGAAATTCTTTAAACCGGATAATCTCTTCCCGCCAGAATCTAAGTCCGCCTTCTGACTGTGTATTCGGCAATTCCATAACATAAACTTCTTTAAACTCAGACATCAATTCGTACATTTTTTTCTTGCCGTCACATGTTGTTTCTCCCACAACCAAATCCGCAAAATGAAAATAAGGACACCGATCAGATATGGCATAACCATAGCTAGATTTGATTAATGGACATACATTCTTTGGCAATACCGTTTCAGCGAGCTCTACTGTTTCATTCGCTGAAGAACATAGCCCCACAGGAATTGCTCCCATGGCAACTGCAATTTCTCTTGGAAAAAAAGAACAATATGCACCGATTATCGGAATCTGCTTTTCTTTATATTCTTTTACCTTCAAAAATGACTGTTTTTTCTTGTCTTCAAACTCATCGAAGATTTCCGGCAAATTCTTGATAATCTCCATTCTCTACTTCTCCTCTTTCTCCTGTTCCCGCAGGAGTATACTAACTAAAATCTTATGAGCAATTCCCGGCTCATTAATATCCACTCCCAAAATCTCATTAATTTTGGAAAGTCTATAAATCATTGTATTCCTATGTATAAACATTTTCTTTGCTGCCATACTTACATTATTACCTACAAGCAAGTATTGCTTTAATGTCTCATAAAATTTTGTTTCCTTTGCCTCATCTTCGCTGGCTAGTTCAGTAAGTTCACGCTCCAGATATCTCGCATGTCCAATATAAGGCAATGCACAAGAACAGACTATCTGGACATAATAATCTTCTTCACGAAAACTTCTTTTATCCGGTTCCTGTTCATGCGCAATCTCCAGTGCTTTCTGACACATAAATCGTTTCTTATCAATCAATTCAATCTCATTAAAGCTTCCACTTAAACAACATAACAGCTTATATTTTTCACACATGTTATCCATAACTTCACAAATTTTTTCTCTGCATTCTTCTGTATGTATATCTGTAAAAAGAAGACATGCATACTGCTCCTCTATGTAAACAAACACATTTTCATATACATCACTTACATAATTAGCCGCCTTTTGAAGTTGCAGGCTATTATAAACTTCTGTACGTACAACTGCTACTCGAAATGGGGCAACAACATATTCGTTATATATATCATTCGTTCCATTCAGAAGCTGCTTCCCCTCGCCTTCAAATAATAACCGGGCAATCACACGGCGTATTGTCGATATATGAGAATGAGAATGTTGTTCCTGACGCTCCATTAACATTCCAAGTCCCTGACAGACAATATCATTCATCTGAATCAATGTTTCCTCTGCATCTTTTGCATTATAAATTCCTGCATCCAGAATAGATATAACGAAACCTTCTGCATCTCCTTTGACTACAATTTCATTCACAGCATAATATTCTTCCGATACATGAATGAGCATGGATTTGCCCCCTGACTCTTTCGAGCGATATTCGATCATCTGTGAAATCAATTCTACTCTTCGTTTGCTGTCCATACCTTCCGGCAACAGTGTTTCATTATATTCTCCTTTATGAGACATTGCAAGTATCTTGCCTCCAATGTCCAGAACAATCAAAACAACCGGCGCATATTCTGTAATATAATCTATAAATTTCTGTACAGAACCAGTAATCCCTAATGCTTCAAATGCTCTCCTGTAACAGACATTCAGATCAATTTTTTCTTCCATCTCTTCTCCCTCCCGGCATCTACTATCTCCTTTTATGATACCACCAGGAAAATTTTGCGTAAAATCAGTTCTTTTCATATATCTATAGGTTTTTTCTATAGGATTAATTTTTTTACGCCTTTCGTTATATTATCCTGTTATCTTTCCTCACTCTCATCACTCTTTTCCCCGAACCAAATGTTCAGCTCTCCGCCGATCAAAATGCAATACATGCAGAAATACATCCACATCATGATCAACATGATCGTTGTCAGACTTCCGTACATACTGGAAAATCCTTTGAACACATCCACATATACAGAAAACACCCAGGAAATGACCATCCACCCCAGCGTAGAAAATACTGCTCCCGGAAGTTGCCTTTTATATGTGTCTCTTCTATTAGGAAGAAATTTATATATCAACAGTAAAAATACAATCATTACAATCGGTGTAATAATATTCCTTGCCCGTATCAGCCAGTCGGCCATATTTCTTAAAAATGGTACATGCTCAGCAATAAAAATATTCAGGCTGTTACCAAATACCGACAACACAAGTAAAAATATAATAACGAGTATAAACATTACTGTATAAACAGTTGCTCTTATCCTAAGAAAAAAATAGTTACGTGTCTCACGGCAATTATACACACAGTTCAGTCCTGAACTCATGGCAAGTACACCTTTTCCTGCAGACCAAAGTGCTACCACGATCGTAAACGGGATAATACCAGATGACTGATTATAGACCTGATTGACAATGGATGTAATCAATGAATCTACCGATGATGGAAATACCTGGATCACAGCCGTCATGACATCAGCCTTTGTGACGGGCGTATATTGCACCATAGTCAGTAACAACAATATAATCGGGATCATGCAGAGCATAAAGAAAAATGCTGTCTGTGCAGCGTATGCACCTACATGGTCTTTCGTTATCTCTCCGGTCAGCTCCATGATGTCATCATATAATTCTTTTATCTTTTTCATCACTTTTACCTAGCTTTGTTTATGTTCCGGCGTTCCACTTTTCCCAGTGATATCGCCTGTTCTGAACAGTTACATAATTTTATATTTTACCCGATTTTATACATTTTGTCTACGAACAATTATCCAATGGTGACGCCTTGATAAAAAAAAGTCAATATTTCCTGATAGTTTTTTCCACATTTTGCCATTTCATTCGCACCGGTCTGACTCATGCCAATCCCATGTCCGAACCCACCGCCCTTTATGATAAATGTATCTCCGGACTTATTTATTGTGAAAAATGCACTTGGAAGAAGTTTGCTGCTTTTGACTTTTGTACCGTCCTGCTTTATAATTGTGTATCCTTTTCCTCCAAGAGCACGCCGGATTTTATTTTCCGTTGAGACTCTTACACTACCTTTGTCACCGACAGCCTCTATTGTTAATACTACACCACCCGGTCCATTTTCCAAAATATTGATATTCTGCAACGTTCCAATATCTTTGCCGATATTTAGTCCAATCAAATTTGATAAAGTCTTTGCCTGAATCTTCGCCTCCCAGCGATACCATGGCAGATTTCTCTCATAATCACCGTTCTCATCTTTTACTTCTACAGACTGAAGATATCGGTTTCCGTCATTCTCCTCATTTCCCCAGGCTTTCATACTGGTCGTCTTTCCGCAAGAAGTGGAATAATAATAAGTCGTCACAATCTCTCCGTCCAGACGCACGACTTGTCCTGCCGTCTCCTGAACAGCCAGATCTGCGCTGTCTGCCGGTGCACTGTTGCCGTAGACCTGATAATTCGTACTGTCATCCACATGAGCTTCATATTCCGGATATCCATATTCTGCCATCTGCCTGTAGGCGTAACTTCTGGCACAGACTGCTTGCGCTTTCAGCGCTTCTATTTCATAACCGGACGGCATTTCGCTGGGCACGACCCGGCACAGATAATTCTCAACGGGGAGTTCATTGATAATCGCAATTCCTTCCGCTGTTGTCCGAAGCTCCAGTATGCCTTGATAAGACGGAACTCCGTATCCACGCTTCAGGCTATTTACCGTAATCTCCCCTTCTTTTGCCTGGATCCGGATGTTCCCACTCTGAAAACGGCTATCATCTGGCATAAATGTCACTTCCGTCCCTGCTTCACATTCTTCTACTGTCTCCCCATACGTAATAGAAAGTCCAGATGTTGAGCTGACTGTCACAGACGGATGAATGGTATTCTTATATCCATCCGTCATAAGAAGAACCCGGATATTCGGATTAGACACTACCTGCGTCTCTTCTCCCTGATTTTTCTGCTCCGCTTGAACTTCTTCCTGCTTCTGGTCAAATGCTTCTTTTTCCTGGCGGTTTCCACGGACTCCGCCTTCGAGATTACTTGTTAGTCCTGCAATAATAAACACCAGAACCAGCACTGTCATACCATAATAAAATCTCTTTTCTCCTCGAAAATGTTTCAAACTCTATTCTCTCCCTAATCATTATGCCCTATGATTGATTCAACACCCACTCAAGTAGAAGGGGAATTAAATAAATGTCCCCCCTCACATTAGAAAAAGACAGCCGCATAAACGACTGTCCTTTATCTTTTGTATGTTCCCCAAAATGCCGGTTCCTGTATTTTGACTCCTAGCTGTCTGCTAGGTGGGTGTCCGCATTCGCTTTTCTGCCATCCTCTGCATAATGAAGGCTCGACATATTACGAAGATATAAGAGTCCCGTTTAAAGTGATGTAGGTTCAAAATAACAGGAGTTATCGTGCATCCCAGGTTCTTACTTCTTGAATTATTATAACTCATTTACTCGTTTTTTACAACAGGCAGATTTATCTAATTTCCATTTTATAAAATCTAAACATTACATTAAATATCATTATTTTTTCTGCAGTGACTGAATTGCATTTACCAGATTCAAATATGAATCTTCTACCTCTTCCTGATTTGGCTTTCCCTGAATCGTTTCTTCGGCCTCTTCTTTTGCCTGATTTAAAGTATTTACTGTTTCATCTGTATAAACACTCTGATTAATCTTTCCGGCACTTTCAATCAAATCTTTCAGTTTGCTTACGTCTACTTTTTCAGCATTAATAACAAGCGCTTTTACTTCTGTCTGATTTTTTGATGTCTGCTCTTTACCAGCCATGCGGCTGATAGCAAAAACTACTACCGCCGCAATGACTATGCATAAGATCAGGGCTGCTAGGATATAGGCTTTTTTCTTTTTATTCCGGTATCTTCGATACCGTCTTTTGTGTTTCATGTGATTATTCACAGTTTCTAGATTGTTCTTTTTCTCTTAATCAGAACAATAATAGCTGCCACTGCTGCTCCTACAAGTGTAAGCATGTAAGCGATTGGCATACTCTCATCACCTGTTTTTGGGGCTTTTTTATTTTCGTTCTTTGTTTCTGCTTTCTTAGCCGCTGTCTTCTCTACCTTCTTATTGTCAGTAGTTTTGTTTGCTATATTGTTTGCTGTATTGTCTGTAGAAGGTGTAGCTGGCTGAGTTGGCTGTGCTGGCTGTGCTGGCTCTGTTGGGTCAACTGGATCAACTGGATCAACTGGAGTCTCATCTTTTGTAAATGTAGCTGTTACTGTGTAGTCATCTTCTACTCCTTTTGGGAACACAATAGAGCTTGTGTTTGTGTCTAATGTATATACTACTTCACCTGCTTTATTTGTTACTTCCCAGCCTGTCCATGTATATCCTTCTTTTGCTGTTACAGTTGGAAGGAATCCAAGTGTATCATCAGCTTCCTGAAGGTTATTATTCTCAAGCTTTGTTGCTCCGTCATATCCTTCAAACTCACCCTTTTCAGGATCTACAACTACATTTGCATTAACTACTGCTGCTTTTTCTTCCTTAACTTCTTCGAAAACCGGCTCTACAGAAATGTATCCAACATTTTCTCCGTCGTTAAAGTGCGCAAGGCCTGCAAATCCTAAAGTTGTTGCATTTGCATCAAGTTTGATTGACTCTTTTCCTTCTACTGTCCATCCTGCAAGTCTGTATCCATCATTAGCCTTTACTTCTGGTAAAAGAATTGGTGCCTCAGCAAACTCATCAAGATCTGTATAAGTGATTGTAGCATACTTATCATCTCTTCCTACGAATTCGCCTTTTTCAGGATCGATTGCAACATTAATTGTTACGCTTCTCTTAGCTACCTCAGCTTTTTTGAACTGAGCTGTTACAACAATGTATCCTGTGTCAGATCCTTCTGGGAAGTGAGCAAGTCCTGTAATTCCAAATGTCTTTGCATCTGCACTCCAGAAACCTTCTTCTTTTCCGTTTACTAACCAACCTGTAAACTCGTAACCTTCTTTAGCCTCTACTGTAGGTACAAGGAACTGATCTGCTGAATCTTCTTTAATTGTATATGTAACAACTTTAGCCCCTGCCGGATCTGTAAACTGTCCCTCTTCTGGAGCGACATTGAAGTTTACAATTACATCTCTTGCTTCTTTTTCTTCTTTAATAGCTTTTACTTTTACATTAACATCTTTGTCTTTTCCATATGCTACTTCCACGTCAGTTATATCACCACCAACTAATTCATAGCCTTCTGGAGCTTTAAATGATGTTGCAGCAAATGTTGCTGTTTCACCTACTGGTCCATTCTTTGTTAATGAAACAATATACTGTGATCCATCTAATGGTGTACCGTTCTCATCTACATAATGAACACGCAAAACAGCATCAGCTTTCTTAGCTTCTTTCTTTTTAACCGTAACATTAACAAATTCTTCATCTCCATATGCTACACTTTTCTCCCATGTAGCTGTGACAAGCTCATAACCGTCTGGCACATTAAGATTAGTTATGTTAAAGGTATAATTTTCACCATCGTTACCTTCTTTTGTTATTTTCTGCTGAGTTGTTCCTACCTGATGAGCATTCTCATCTACATATGCAACATATAATGTAGCAGTTTTTTTAGTAACATTCTTTTTAAATGTAGCAACTACCTTTACATTTCCAGCTTTAGGAGTAAACATCCAAGTTTTAGCTCCGGCATATTCTGTTCCAACATTTGTGCTGTTTCCATCCTGATCTGTGATCTTCCAGCCTGTCCATACATATCCCTCTCTTGCAACTACTGCTGGGAAATATGTGATAGCATAATCCTGTTCTTGCAAATTCCCCTGTGTAGATGTATCTTGATCAGGAAAATCAGAAAAATATCCTTTCGCTTTGTCCACACTAAAAGTTGCGGTTGCCTCAGTTGCATCTGTTGCTGCTTGCGTATTTGCACTTGACTCTGTTCCGTTAGTTGGCTCAGCAGCAAAAGTTGCTACTGAATTTCCCCCTACAAGAGCGACAGCCAGAGAAAACGCAAGCATTTGTTTAAGAACTTTGTTCTTCATACTTGTTTTTTCCTCACTTTCGTTTATTTAATTTCTGCCTTATCCCATTGCATGCCTATCCTAGCATTCCCATTATATGTCTTATATTTTAAGACGTCAACATTTTTGTCGTTATTTTTAAGACCTTTTAAGGTTTAAGAATTCCTTTACCTTAATATAATGATAAAAAGGAGTTTTTAGGCATATGAAGGATATTGGCGCTGTCTTAAAAAATGCACGAGAAAACAAAGAATTCACTCAAAAACAAGTGATGGAACTAACCGGTATCAACAAAAAATCCCTTTCCGGTTATGAAAATAATGTTGCTGA
>OLPZ01002704.1_pt1 | contig 9857 bp, 9 predicted proteins | sample 1672711 | NCBI WGS metagenome assembly OLPZ01 (sample SAMEA3136716, study PRJEB25190) | human gut metagenome | reverse complement strand
TGCCGCCGCCGATGGCGATCACGTCGCCGGGGGCCACGTATTTGACGGCTTCCTGCGCAATGGCGTCCTTGAGACCGATGTCCATCTGCGACTTTACAGAGAACAGCGGCTCACTCAGCAACGTGCTGGTGGTGACCGCACCGCCGTGCACGCGTTTGAGAAGGCCCTTGTCGGCCAGATCGGCGATATCGCGGCGAATGGTCATGGCGGAAACGCCCAATTCCTTGGATAACGCGGTAATACGCACCGCACCACGGGTGCGCAACCGGCTCAGTATCAGATGCTGACGTTGTGACGATATCATTCGAACATTATCGCACACGTTCACTCAAAATAAAAACCGGAATGAGCGTTTCGCGCGTTTTTCACGACGAAACGGTAAGCAAACATGGTCGAATCGCACAAAAGCGCACGCAGTATCCTGAGTTTCACACCCACTCCGCCGCACTGGATGCAGGCATATCCGTGTATCCACAGAGTCCCGACACCCGACCGATCGGCAATATTCCACCCCCGCCCGTACGAAACCCACCTTGACGGGAGCAGCTTCCCGGACGGTGCCACGATTCCACCCTCTCGCCCGCACGAAACCCGCTCCTGCACTCGTAACCGTTCCGCCGCCACTCACTCCATCCTGCGTGCACACCAAATCCACGGACCGCACACCCGTGCAGCCAAGCGGCTCTCGCTTCGTATGCGAATCAAATGGCTTGGGGATGCGGATCACTTATGGAACAGTCGCTGCAAGCCCCAGACGGTGACGCGACGCATCGCCTCGATAACGATGGCGTTGCTCATTTTCGATTTGCCTCGCACCCGATCGGGGAACACGATCGGCACCTCCACGATTGTTCCACCCGCGGCCGCCACGCGACGGGTCATGTCAATCTGGAACACGTAGCCGTTCGCTTCAATCGCGTCCAAATCCAGGGAACGCAACATCGATGCGCGGTAGGCTCGGAAACCTGCGGTCATATCGCGCACGCCAATCCCCAGCATCGTCCGTGCATACCATGATCCGCTACGTGAAATGAAATCACGGAAAGGAGACCATCCTTCCGTACGTCCGCCGTCCACACGACGCGAGCCGATCACCAGATCCGGTACGGCACCGGCCGCAATCCCACGATCGCGATCAATCGATTGCCCGTCGCCCGGTTCCGCAACAATGTCATCGCACGGCCCCTCCACCGCGAGCGCTTCCAATAATTTCGGAAGATCCTGAGGCCGGTGCGAGCCGTCCATGTCCATCTCGCAAACCACGTCGAAGCCACGCTCCAGCGCCCACGCAAAGCCGGCCAGATAGGCTGGTCCGAGACCGTTCTTTCCTGCGCGGTGCAGCACGTGGATGCGCGGATCTTCCGCAGCCATGCGATCGGCCTCCTCGCCGGTTCCATCCGGAGAGCCGTCGTCGACGATTAGAATTTCGACCGACGGTCGGCGTGCGAAAATCCCGCCGACGGTCGGATGCAGGTTCTCCAACTCGTTATAGGTGGGCATTACCACGCAGACCCGTTCCGCCATAGCCGCACCTCCTCACGCAACATCCAACTCACCATAGCATTGAACATCGGAAACAACGAGACCATTCGGCTCACGCCTGAGAGAACCAACACACTACCCAACAACCAGAGCCCTACAACACCCAACCGAAGGCCCACACCCGAGAGAACCAACACACTACCCAACAACCACACCCCCACAAACCGTCCGCCGCCATACATCCAACCCAAAATGACGTCAAGCCCACCGCTCTCAGCCATATTTATCCTGACCTAGGTTGAAGAATCCTCCCCAACGGTGCGAAAATAGTGAACCATGGGATATGTTTCTGAGAATTTTTGGCACGACGCGGTGAACAAGGCCACCACCGATCTTTTCACCTTCGGATACAAGCACGTCATCAAACCGTATTTCGTCTTCAACCACCAACCCGACGTGGCGCATGATCAAATGATCGAATTCTGCAAAGTCACCAAAAACATCCCGCCGCTCATGTGGCTGTGCCGCGAAATGCTCAACTACACCGATCCGGTGCTCGAAACGAACGTGATGGGCATCGACTTCGCCAATCCGTTCGGCCTTTCCGCAGGCCTTGACAAGAACTGCGAAATGCCCGTGCTCATGGATAACGTCGGTTTCGGCTTCGAAACGGTAGGCTCCACCACCTCGCGCCCTTGCCCCGGCAACGAAAAGCCGTGGTTCCATCGCCTGCCTGAGTACGATTCGATGATGGTGCACGTCGGTCTCGCCAACGATGGTTCGGAGCAGGTGATTCCACGCGCCGAGCACGCCTGGCACGACGCGAAGAGCATGCAGGTGTCGATCTCCATCGCCCGAACGAACGACGATAAGACCGGCGACCTCGACGAAGGCATCGAGGATTACTGCATGTCGATGCGTCGCGCCGCAGGCCGTTCCGCCATGGTGGAGGTGAACATTTCCTGCCCGAACACGAAGGCCGGAGAACCGTTCAACGAAAGCCCGGAAGCGCTTGACAGGCTGTTCACCGAGCTTGACAAGATCGATCGTCTCCAGCCGACACTCGTAAAGTTGCCATTGAACAAAAGCTGGGCCGAGTTCAAGGATCTGCTTGATGTGCTCGCCGAGCATAACGTGCAGGGCCTGTCGATTGCGAACCTGCAGAAGGACCGCACCGGTATGGAAATACCGCGTGATTGGGAGGGAGGCCTGTCCGGCTCCCCTTGCTATGCGGCCAGCAATGCGATGATCAGGCAGACTTACCGTGAATACGGCGAACGTTTCGCCATTGCGGGCATTGGAGGCGTCTTCACGCCACAGCAGGCTTACGAGAAGATCCGTTCCGGATCAAGCCTGGTCATGTTCATCAGCGCCCTGATGTATCGCGGTCCACAGCAGATCACCGTGTTGAAACGCGGCCTTGCCGAACTGCTGAAACGGGACGGCTTCGATCACGTCAGCCAAGCCGTCGGCATCGATGCGTAGATAAACACGTATGTAGGCGAATACGTGCAATCGCGGGAGGACGGCATGCCCTCATAGCGCTTGTCGGAATTGTTCGGACGAATCCCTGATTCCGACAGGCCTACGGGTTTTGTATGGGGTATGCCGCCCTCCCGTTCGTCTGTTCGCACGCCGCCCATCCGTACGATATCCGTTCGTGCGTCTGCCCGCACGCATTGGCGGTTTATACGTCACCTATACGAGAAGGCGGGATCAGCGGAAGGCTCCGCGCACATACTGCGCCGGATACGGCGCTTCCTCGACCGGCACGCCCAGCTTGTTCGCCGCGCGTAGCGGCCAATATGGATCCCGCAATGCCGCACGTCCGATTTCGATGGCATCCGCCTGCCCGGCTTTCAGCACCTTCTCCGCCTGCTTCGGTTTGGTGATGAGTCCCACCGCCGTCACCGGAACATCGGCACGTGAGCGAATCTGCTCGGAGAACGGCACTTGATAGCCTGGCTTGACCGGAATGGTCACGTCGGGAATGAGACCGCCCGTGGATACATCCACCAGGTCAACCCCATGCTCCTTCAGCACCTTCGCCAAATCGACGCTCTGATCAAGATCCCATCCGCCTGCAGCCCAGTCGGTGGCGGAAATACGCACCAACACCGGCATGTCGTCGGGAATGACGGTACGCACCGCATCCACCACTTCGACCAGCATGCGAATACGGTTCTCGAAGCATCCTCCATATTCGTCCTCACGTTCGTTGATCAGCGGATCAAGGAATTGCGACAGCAGATAGCCGTGGGCCGCATGGATCTGCACCGCGTCGAAACCGATGGCATACGCACGCCATGCGGCATCGCGGAACTGCGCCACGATCGCATGGATTTCGTCCACGCTCAATGCACGCGGGGTACGCAGCGATCCGTATGCGTTCGCGCTCGGGCATACGGTCTGCCATCCGCCGAATTCCTCCGGCACGCTCTCATCGTCGAATCCTACGGCGAAGCAACCGGTGGAGGCCTTGCGACCCGCATGGTTGAGTTGCACGGCCATGGTCGCACCGGCGGCCTTGGCATCCGCCACGATCCATCGCCATGCTTCCATCTGATCGTCGCTCCACAATCCCAAGTCGCAGGGCGAGATACGTCCTTCCGGCGCCACGGCGGTAGTTTCCACGATGATCATGCCGAAACCGCCCATGGCACGCGATACATAATGCTGGTAGTGGAATGGCGTAGGGAGGCCATCCTGTGCGAATGCCGAATACGTGTCCATCGGCGGCAACCAGATGCGATTACGCATGGTCACTCCGCGCAGGGTCATCGGTTCGAACAGCCGCACCGAACCCTTCTTCTTGCCTTTTTTCTTGGTTTTCTCGCCGTCGCCCATGATTCCGCCTCTCTCGCTCGCACAGCATCACCGTTCGGATTATGATGATTGCCAAAGTCCTGCCGGCAATCCACCCGGCATTACCTGCATTCTAAGCAGAACGCCCGCCGGTTGGGGCGGGCGTTCATGGACTGTTCACTTTCACCAAGCAATATCGCACCAAGCAATATCGGCATGGTGACTATTGTTCCTGCTGATTGGCATCCTGCTGAGTCTGGGCCTGTTGCTCGGTCTGCTGCTGTGACTCAGTCTGCTGCTCAGTCTGTGACTGAGTCTGCGTCGTCTTCTGCTGCAGTGTGGAGGAGGCGCTCTTCGCCGTGATGTACTGTGCCGCGGGTTGTCCGTAATCGTTATCCATCGGAGCGTTGATCGCCGCCAGATAGGTGTTCATGAACTCCTTCCAGGCCGGGGTGGCGATGTACATGCCGTACCAGTTCGAATGGTATACGCCGTTGATGGTCTTGTAGTCGAAGGTGTTGTGAATCGGATCCTGCGCGTCGGCCACGGCCACGAATGCGGCCACCTGATTCGGCACGAAGCCTGCCGTGGTCATCACCGTGTTCTCGTTCGTACCGGTCTTCGCAAAGGTCTTGCGGCCGCCGTCGAGCTGCGTGGTGGCGGCCTCGCCGCCCGAGACCACGACACCTTGGTTCAGGGCATATGCGGTGGTCTGTGCGATTTCCGAGCTGATTGCCTGATGGCAATTCGCGGATGGCACCTTCACATCGGAGCCGCTGCGATCGGTCACCTTGGTGATGGCGATAGGCGTGCATTCCACGCCGTTGGCGCCAAGCGTGGCGTACACGTTCGCCATGGTGAGCGGCGATGCCTGCACGGTACCGATGGTCATTGGCGGCTGGAACGAATTCGCCGAATAGATGTCGGTGGCGTTCGCGGTCGCGTTATGGTAACCCATCTGCTTGGCGGCGTCCGCGATGGAACACAAGCCGATCGTCGAGGCCATCGAGGCCTGCGTGGTGTTGTGGGATTTGATCAGACCCTGCAACGGGGTTTCCGGTGAGGTGGTGCCGCCGCCGGAGTTCTGTACGCTCCATGCACGACCGGTGAAGTAGTAGTCGTTGCAGCTGAACTTCGACATCGCATAGCTCGTGGAGGTGACCAGCGACTCGTTGATGGAATGGCCTTGTTGCATCCAGGCCACCAGGTTGATCGGCTTCCATGTGGAACCGACGTTGAAGCCCATGCCGCCGCCGTCTTCCTCGTCGACCATGTAGTTCATCGAAGTCTTGGTCTCGTCGTTCTTTGCGTCATCGGTCGCGTCATAGGTGCGGTTGATGCCGAATGCCAATATCTCGCCCGTACCGGGTTTTATGGCCGCTATCATCACTTCGAAGCCGGTCGGATCATCGGCAGGCACGGTGTCGTTCGCCGCCTTCATGGCAGCATCGTTGGCGTTCTGGTTGAGCGTGGTCACGATCTTCAGGCCGCCTTCCTTCAGCAGCTTTTCTCGTGCCTCGCTATCCTTGCCGAAGGCCTTGTTCTTCAGAATCTGATTGACCACGTATGAGCAGAAGAAGCCGGTGTTGTTGGCGGCCGCCTGGCATCCGGAGCTGACATCCTGAATGTTCAGCGTATCCTTCAGGGGCGTGTTGACGGCTTCCTTGTATTCCTTCTCGCTGGAGATGAATCCTTGGTCGTACATCAGCTTGAGCACGATGTTGCGCTGATTCTCGGCCTCTTCCTGATTGGCTTCCACGGAAGGGTCGAAGTTCTGAGGATTCTTGGTGATTGCCGCAATGGTCGCCGCCTGCACCACGTTCAGGTCGGCGGCGGATACGTTGAAATAGCGTTTTGCGGCCATTTCGACGCCGCATAGGCTGTTGCGGCCGAACTGCGCGATGTTGAGATAGCCCTGCAGGATTTCCGCCTTGGAATACTTCTTCTCGATCTGCACCGCGATGAGCATCTCTCGCAGCTTACGTGCGATGGTATCTTCGGATGCGTGGTATTCGGCGATCGGATCGTCATCCTCTCGGGCTTGCGTGGCCAGCACGTTCTTCACATACTGCTGGGTCAGGGTCGAACCGCCCTGCTGGTCGCCGCCCTTGAAATACGTCTGCACGAATGCGCGGAGTACGCCCTGTACGTCCACGCCGGAATGGTCGAAGAATCGTTTGTCCTCGCGGGCCACGACCGCCTGCTGCATGGCCTTGGAAATCTTCTTGAGCGGCACCACTTCGCGATTCTGCGTATAGAAATCGGCGAATTCGGTTTTGCCGTCGTTGTAGTAGAAGGTGGAGCGCTGTGGAAGGCTGGTCACATCGAAATCAATGCCCTCCACCGTCAGTGACGGAATCACCGCCTTGGCCACGCTGTTCGCTCCAAGCACGGCAGGCAGGAGGAACACACTGGTCGCCACGCCGCCACCCACGCATAGCGTGATGTAGGCGAGCACCAATGTAAGCACACGTCGAGCAGTCAAAGTCTTCTTCTTGGGCATGTTGCCCATTCTAAAGTGGCGGGTATACTAATCAACTCCACGCCCATAGCCGTCACGTGTTCATCACATACCGGCTCTAATCTCAAAAAATACTGAAAACAAGCCGAAAGACCGTTACCTTCGTGACCTGCGGATCAGCATGCCCGGCTGATAGATGACGATCGACCGACCTTCACGCGCGATCCACCCACGATTGGCGAAATCCATGAGCGCCTTGTTCACCGTTTCACGCGAGGAGCCGACCAGTTGGGCCATTTCCTCCTGTGTCAGATCATGCGGCACCTTCAGACCCGCCTCCACCGGTTCGCCGAACCGCGAGGCCAGATTCAGCAAGGTCTTCGCCAACCGGCCGGGAACGTCCATGAACACCAGATCGGAGATGCGCTCGTTATTGGCGCGCATACGATGTGCCAGCACCTGCAGCATATCCACGGCCACGCGCGGATGCTCATCGAGCCAGGCGAACAGCGCATCGTGCTCCAACCAGACCACCCGCGTGCCGTTCGTCATCGCCACCGCGGAGGCCGTACGTGGTCCGCCATGCGGGTCGAAGACCGGAATCTCGCCCAGCAGTTCACCGTATGCATGGATGCTCAGCAACTGCACGCGCTTGTCGGAGGATTGTCTGATCAGCTTGACGCGGCCCTCTTCCAGCACATACATGCGGTGGTCGGTGTCGCCTTCGCGGAAGATGAAATCGCCTTTGCCGTATTCAGCATGCTGCAGATGCGGCAGTAGCTCCTCGGCCTCGTCTTTGGAGACCTGCTTGAACAGTGCGGTGTGCAGCAGCGTCGTGCTTTCGTCGTAGATCCCGTTCGGCGTAACCACACCCATCGCACCTCCATCTCCGATCGGATCGCCCTCGACCATTCGCGCTATATTGTAACGCGCCTGGCCGCGGCAATCAGATGATTCACCACCACATCACGGCTCATGCCGGTCTGCGAGCGCATCGGATCGACGCGCTTCACCGCTGATTTCACGGCTTTATCCGACATCTTCTCGCGTGGCACGTGCAACACGCGCATCATTTTTTCGCCGTCGATGTCATAGGCGAGCGTCACATGATGCAGTATCGCGCCGGGGCCCGTATCGATCGGGGGGAACCTGCGCTGCGCCGCTCCGCCGATCTTGCCGTATTGCGATGCGATGTCGTTCAATCCGGTGAACCGCACGTCCAGACCAAGTTCGCGCAGTGCCGTGACAAGCCAATAGTCACACAGCCTATAGGAGCCCTCGATGCTCACGCCTTTGGCGAAATCCAGCGGCGCGTACAGCGAGTAGGTGATGGTGTTGCCCGGTTCGATGAACATCGCGCCGCCACCGGTGCATCGTCGCACTATCTGGATGCCTTCGGCTTGTGCGGCCTGCTCGTTGACCTCGTCCGGCAATGATTGGAATCGGCCGATCACCACGGCCGGAGCGGCCCATTCCCAGATGCGCAGGGTCGCTTTGCGACTGCCTGCCGCCACTTCGCGGGCCCATTGCAGGTCCGTGTCCATCTGTTCCTGCGGGCTGCGTGGTGCATCATGCAGGACCGTTGGCTTGAGACCGCGCCATCTCGCCGCGCATTCCACTGCCGTCAGCTCGCCGAATTCGTCGCCCGTCGAAGTGTGATGCGATGCCCGCGACGATGCGATTCGCGGCAGTGACGTTTGCGATTCCCGCTCTTGGGGAACGGAGTCATCTTGCGTAACGGCCCTGCGAAAGGCCGTTTCAATTCCCTGCATGGTCATGCCGACCAGTGCAACGTCCGGATATTGTTGCGGAATGCCGCGGATCGACCGTCCCGCGACTAACGTCCGTTCGATGTCAAGCAGCATCTCATGGGCACGGTCCTCATTGCCGTCAATGAAAAAATCGCCGTCGATATGGCAGTACCCATCACGAAGCCGGGCGGTAACCCCCACGAGTTTACCGCCCGGCTGCTTGTATACGCCTCTGCCCATCAATCGCGCAGCTCTACGCCGCGACCGTCGCGGTGCCACGGGGAACCGATGTCGGAGCACAGAATCAGAATGCCTTCGACAAGGCCCCAGATGCTGGCCACTACCGGTCCGATGAGGATGATCCATCCGACCACCGTCAGCAGTAGCTGCACAACGGCCTTGGTGGTGTTGCCGAGATAGAAATTGTGGATGCCCAAGCTGCCCAGGAAGATGCCGAGCAGGCCGGCCACGATCTTCTGGCGGGGCACGTATCCCGGAGGCAACGGCTGGCCGTTCGGCTGATAGTACTGCTGTGCATACGGGTTCGGCTGAGTGTAGTTCGGCTGCCCATAGCCCTGCTGCGCGTATGCGTTCTGCTGGGTGTATGCGTTCGGCTGCGTATACCCGTTCTGTTGGGCGTTCGGGTCATAGGCCGACTGGCCCGTCTGCCCGGACTGCGCATAATAGGAGCCGTTCTGTCCGTAAGCCTGGCCGGACTGTTGCCCATAGGAACCGTATGAGCCATACGTTCCATCCGCGGTTTGGCCGTAGCTCTGCTGTGCGGAGGACTGCTGCCCGTAGGAACCATAGTCGGCGGCCGGCTGCGTGTTCGTGGTCTGGCTATGGTCGGCGGCCGGCTGTTCGGCACCGTATTGGCTGTAGCTCGACTGCGAATCGTTTGATGGGGTCGATCCGTCAGCCGAAGCGGAACCATTGATGTGGTCGGGGTTGGTGAAATTAGTGTTGTCGTCGTTCATGGTTCAACAATATCGCATAAATCGTATGGTTACCTTGGCGACTTCCCCGAAAAGCCCCTGAGTCATCCCTGAAAAAATGTTCCCTCCGACGAGTGGCGCCGTCGGAGGGAACATTCGCTATGAGCAGACTTACATACGTGCCAGAATATCGCGGCCGACCTCGTCGGTGGAACGCGTGGTGGAACCCAGCTCCTCGATATCCGCTTCGACTGCGGTGTCGATGCGTGCGGCGGCCTCGTCGAAGCCGAGGTGGCGCAACAGCATGGCGGCCGACAGGATCGCAGCGGTCGGATTGGCCTTGTTCTGACCTGCAATGTCCGGAGCGGAACCGTGGATCGGCTCGAACATCGACGGATACTCGTCGGAGGCGTTGATGCAACC
>OLPZ01002695.1_pt1 | contig 9885 bp, 9 predicted proteins | sample 1672711 | NCBI WGS metagenome assembly OLPZ01 (sample SAMEA3136716, study PRJEB25190) | human gut metagenome | reverse complement strand
CGATATGCAACCTAAATGGGATTATCTGCTCCATTTGGAAAGAGATACCCCGGTGGCGCGCGAGGCACGGTCACGCACCGAGCCGGGAACGGGCACCGCAGCCGCACGCGGCGCGGGGCTGCCTGTCCAAAGCTCAATAAACTCGTTTCAAAATCGTGCGAACGCTTAAGACATATGCGTGCCATTCGAGCGTACGCACGCTCATTTACCTCTGCTGCTCTGCTAAGGTTATAGTTCCAGCCCCATTCGAAGCCACATTGTTGACCATACGGAGAGATAGCCATGAGCCAGCACGCAAGGACGTCGACGCCAAAGCACGCCGCTCCCAAAAAACCGGCTAGGAAACCAGCGGGGAAGCAAGGCAGAACGCCTGCCGCGCCAGCCACGTCGGCTCCGCTTTTCATCTCGCGCGATCTGCTCCCGCTTCTCTACTTAAGCGGAGCCTTCCTCTTTCTCGAGCTTCTCCTGCGCATTGCAAATACCAGCATCCCCTTCTTTGACCCGGCGCTGCTGCGCATCATCGCCTCCAGCCTCGCCGCGGGTTCTTTGCTCTGGCTCGTTTCGACCATCATTCCGCATAAAACCGTCGCGCGCGGCGTTGTCGCTGCGGCGCTTCTCATCCTTGGTGTTATCGTCATTGCTGAATGCTGCGTGCAGAAGTTCTTTGGCATCTACTATCAAATCGCCTACATGCTTGGCATGGGCGGACAGGTTGCCGGTGACTTCATGGAAGAAGCGGTGGGCGCCATCCTTAAGAATCTTTGGTTCTTCCCACTTGCGCTGGCTCCCGGAATATTGACAGTTGTCTTCCGTCACCACGTTGTGCCCGATAGCAAAAGCACGCAAACAGGCTCGCACGTTGTCCTCATCTTCATCTCCCTCATTGTCTTCGCGCTTGCACAGTCTGCCAACGTCGTCGCATGTCACCTTGGCAATGACAACCAGTACTACACCACCGAGTACACGGCCAATAGCGCCATCCCACGTTTTGGCCTCGTAAACTCGCTGCGCCTTGAGGCTAAATACTCGATCTTCGGAATGCCGACGCCTTCGTTCGACGCCCCCGCAGCCTCCACCTCCGGCGCGACGAAGCAGACTAGTTACAAACCCAACGCGCTCGATATCGATTTTGACGCGCTCGTCGCCAACGATACCGACGATACCCTGCGCACCATGGATCAGTATTTTGCTTCACAGGTGCCCACGCAGCAAAATCAGTACACAGGATATTTCAAAGACAAAAACCTTGTCTTCATCACCGCCGAGGGCTTCTCTTACGCCACCATCGACAAAGAGCGCACGCCCGCGCTCTACAAGCTCTCGCACAACGGATTTGTCTTTAACAACTACTACCAGCCCAACTGGACCCAGTCGACCACCGGTGGCGAATTCGCGGCCATGTGCGGCATCATTCCCACCTGGGTCAACGGCAACACCGCTTTTGCCGAAAGCGGCGACAACGCCATGCCCTTTGGCCTTGGCTGGCAGTTCCAAACGCGCGGCTATACCACCATGGCCTACCACAACAACACCTACACCTATTACGGCCGAAACATCACCCATCCCAACCTGGGCTATGACTTTATCGGTATTGGCAACGGCCTGGAGCTCCCCACCAACGCCTGGCCCCGCTCCGACCTCGAAATGATGCAGGCAACCATCGATCAGCAGATTGACGCATACAAGAACAACGGCACGCCGTTCCACACCTACTACATGTCCGTCTCGGGCCACTGCAACTACGGCTGGAGCGTAAACGACATGTCGCGCAAGAACAAGGATGTCATGGACGGCGAAAAGGGCTCTGAAACCGTCCTGGCCTACAAGGCTTCCCAGCAGGAGCTCGAATACGCGTTGGAATACCTGCTGGGCCAGCTGGACGAAGCGGGCATCGCCGAAGACACCGTGATCGTGCTCACCGCCGACCACTACCCGTATGCTATGACCGAAAATAGCGATGTGGACTACTATGCCGAGATGACCGGTATCAACGATAACGAGTCCCTGACCACGCGCTACAAGAATACGCTCATCCTGTGGTGCGGCTCTATGAAGGAACCCGTGAAGATCGACGACCCCTGTACCGCCGTGGATATCGTCCCCACGCTGCTCAATCTTTTTGGCTTTGACTACGATTCGCGCCTGCTATCGGGCCGCGATGTTTTGGCCCCCGACGCCGACCCCGGCAACGTGAGCACCGACATGCACGTCGCGATCTTTGCCGATTATGGCGGCGGCTACAGCTGGATCACGCGCGCAGGCACCTACGAGGCATCCCTGGGCACCTTTACCCCGGCCAAGGGCGTGACCCTCGACGACCAAGATGCCTATATCGCATCTATGAACGAACTTGTCCGAAACCGCTACAGCATGGCCAAATACATTGTCCAAACGGACTACTATCGCCATGTATTCCCCAACTGGAAAGGCGGAATGACGCTTACCGAGGCTCTTGCCGGAAGCGCAAGCAACTAAAGGCTGAGCCGCGCACATATCATCAAAGGGGCCCGTTGCCAAATACACGATTGGCAACGGGCCCCTTTTTCACGTTGTAACCCTCTTGCTACAGGGAGGCGATGGCCTCGATCTCGACAAGGGCGCCAGCAGGCAGCGCAGCAACCTGGAAAGCGCTGCGGGCCGGGAAGGGAGCCTCGAAGTGCTGGGCATAGACCTCGTTCACCGCAGCGAAATCGGCGATGTCGGCCAGCAGGACCGTGGTCTTAACGACGTTGTCGGTCGTAGCTCCGGCAGCGGCCAGCAGGTTCTCGATATTCTTCAGCGACTGCTCGGCCTGCTCGGTCGCTGTCTCGGGAAGCTTGCCATCTGCGGGGTTGATGCCCAGCTGGCCGGAAAGGAACAGCATGTTGCCGCTCTTAACTGCCGGGGAATAAGGTCCCAAAGGTGCGGGGGCATTGTTGGGGATAACTGCTTCTTTGGACATGATTGCTCCTATCTTTTGCTCGTGACGATACCTTGGGATAATACGCCCAAGTAGCGCAAAACGGTATACTTCACTGTACAAATTCAAGTGAAAAGAGCTGCATGGCAATCATGAATTCCGCCCCGCGCGGCACACATCTCACAGCCCCCACCTACCCTGAGCTGCTTGCCCCCGCAGGCGGACCAGAGCCCTTTGCGGCAGCCGTCGCCGCGGGTGCCGACGCCATCTATTGCGGCATGGGCGAATTCAACGCCCGCCGCAAAGCCGACAACTTTGCCGATGATACCTTCGAATCAGCTTGCCGTATGGCGCATCTCGCCGGCACACGTGTGTACGTCACGGTTAATATCGTCATCAAAGACGAAGAGATGAGCGATGCACTTGAGCTTATCCGCCGTTGCGCAGCCTTAGGCGCCGACGCCTTTATCATTCAGGACTGGGGTCTTTTCTTTGAAGTCAAACGCTTGATGCCTCAGCTCGAGACCCATGTTTCGACGCAGGCGAATATTCACGACAAACGCGGTGCCGCCTGGTGCCGCGAGGCTGGTGCCGATCGCGTAACGCTCTCGCGCGAGCTTTCGCTCGAGGAAATCGATGATATTTCAAGCGTCGATATCGATCTTGAGATTTTTAGCCACGGCGCCATCTGCTTTTGTTACTCCGGGCTCTGTGAGCTTTCGAGCTTTGCCTGCGCCGGACGATCCGCCAACCGCGGGATGTGCGCCCAGCCGTGCCGTCTCCCCTATGAGGTCCTCGACGCCTCGGGACAAGTTGTTCCCACCCCCGGACGCGAGCGCGCCCTCTGCCCGCGCGACAATTGCACCATCGATCTGCTACCCCAGCTCCTCCGCGCAGGGGCCTGCGCCCTCAAGCTCGAAGGCCGTATGAAAGCTGCGGATTACGTCCATTCCATTTGCAGTGCCTATCGCGCACAACTCGACGATGTTCTTGCCGGCAAAACGCCTAGCGAGCATGATCGCACCCTCCGTTCGCGTCAGCTCAAACGCTGTTTCAACCGCGACTTCACAAGCGCCTACCAGCATGGCGTCTCGGATGACAGCATGATGAGCTACGAGCGCTCCAACAACCGCGGACAAATTGTCGGCAACGTCGTGGCAAGCAAACGCGTCGTCACGCATGGTTTGGCCCCCGACGACCGCCGCGCCCGTGCGGGCATTACGCGCATCGCCCTCACCGAGCCTGTGGGCAAGGGAGACCTTCTTGAACTGCGCCATGACAACGAACCCGAGAAGTTCCTCACCGCAATCGCCGGGGCAGACACCCCCGCCGGCGAGCAAATCGAAGTGCGCACTGCCCGTGTCATGCCCGCAGGCTGCGTCGTTCGCCTTATTCGCAGCCAAGCGGCCCTTGATGCCGCAAGTGCCGCCATCAAGCGAGACGTACCCCGCAAACGCATGGTCGACATTCATGTTTCCGCGCTTCTAGGTAAGCCGTTTTCCGTCACCCTTACCTGTTTAGACGACCCAACGTTTAGCGCTACAGCGTCTGGTTTTGCCGTCGAGGCCGCTCGAACCCGAGCCGTTGCCAAGGCCGACCTGATTGAGCACGTTGGCCGTATGGGTTCCTCCCCCTTCGAGGCGGCCTCGTTTGAAGTCGAACTCGATGACGGCTGCGGCATGAGCTTCTCGGCCGTACATAAGGTTCGCGCAGAGGCCTGCCGTCTTCTTGAGGAGAAGATGCTCGCTGGATATACCCAGCGCGCTCATGAGCTTAAAACCCTCCCCTCGTTTAAGACGACCGCTCTCACCGCCGCATCCCTGGACGCGGCCCCTTCGCCTGCGTCTGCTGCCAAGATCTGCGTTACCGTCACCAACCTGGCTGCCGCCAAGGCCGCACGAGAGGCTGGAGCAGACCTCATCTACATGACAGTCGACAGCCTTGTTGCCGAGGGAATCTCGCCGCAAGACGTCCAGAATCTTGGCATCATCCCTATTTTCGACGAGATATGCCGCAAAGCCGATCATGATCGCCTCGACGCATGGGCACAAGCCGGCGGCACCGTGGCCGTTGGCAACATCTCCGAGCTTTCACTCGCACATCTTGTCGGAGCCAAGGCAGAGATTCGCAGCTGCCTGCCGGTGCATAACCTCGCCTGCATTCGCGCCATGGAAGAACATGGAGCGAGCACCATTTGGTTCTCCCCCGAACTCACGCTTGCCGAGATCGAGCGCATCGCCCCGCATGCAAAAGCCGCTTGCGGCATCACTGTCATGGGAAAGCCGCGCGTTATGACAAGCGAGCATTGCATCTTGCAGGTCATGAACCGCTGCGTGCATGATTGTTCACGCTGCCAGCTGCGACACCAAAGCTTCTCACTCAAAAACATCGACGGCAAAGTCTTTCCCATACGCACCGATATCCATGGTCGCTCGCGCCTGTACGATGCCTATCCGCTCGACTTAACCCCGCAAATTCCTGCGCTCATCGCCTGCGGCCTCACTCGATTTGCAATCGACGGCACGCTTCTTGATATCGAAGAGCTCTCCCGCTATGTCGCGCATGTCAAACGAGCACTTACCGTCTCGCTCGAGGGACGCAAACCCGCCCGCCGCCTGCCGGGCACTACATCTGGCTGCCTTTTTGTAGGGGTCTCGTAGCCGTGGGGTCAATAGATAACGCTCATATCGCGATACTTTATCGGGACGAATATCTTCTTGCTGTCGACAAGCCAGCCGGGATTATTGTCCATAGCGACGGATGCAACACAAAAACGCTTACCGACCAGGTACGCTCGTTTCTCGTCCATGAAGCAGCACAGAATGCCGCCCATGACCTCCAGGCCCTTAATCGCCTGGATCGCGACACCACGGGCATCGTGCTATTCTCACTCAACAAAGAAACGCAGCCCGCATTTGATGCGCTCATCGCCACGCACGATACCTCAAAGCGCTATCTTGCCATCTGCTGCGGCATCCCTGCCTGGAAAAGCAAGCTGATTGATGCCCCTTTTGGCCGCGATCGCCATGACGCGCGGCGTATGCGCATCTCAAAGGGCGGCAAACCCGCCCAGACGCGCGTCAGCGTCATTGCAACAAGGGTGCGCAATAGCCACGCCCCAGAACTTTCCTTGCTTAACGTCGAGCTTCTGACGGGACGTAAACATCAGATCAGAGTACATCTCGCATCTCTTGGATTCCCCCTGCTTGGAGACGAGCTATATGGACGCCCCGTTCGACGCACGGGTAACAAACGGTATCCTCTTATGCTCCACGCATGCACCATGTCTCTTACCCATCCCGTAACGCACGAACGCCTGACCATCCAAGCACCCATCCCCCGCCGCTTTCATGCGCTCTTTCCGCACGTCACAGAAGAAGATCGCAATTAGACGATAGATTACATTCATCGGCATCAAAGCGAGTACAAACATATAGTCCCTAGATATAAGAAAAGGACCCCGGGAAACCCGAGGTCCTTTTTAAGTGCTTATCGCTTAGGTGCGAAGGGCAAATTAGAACTCAGCGCCGCACTTCTTGCAAACGCGAAGCTTGTTCTTGCCGTCCTTCTTGTGGCCAACGCGAGTGGACTGGCCGCACTTGGGGCAGATGAGCTGGACGTTGGAAGCATCGATGGCAGCCTCCTGGCTGACGATGCCGCCCTGCTGGTTCTGCGGGTTGGGCTTAACGGCCTTCTTGACGATGGCCACGCCCTCGACGACAACCTTGCCCTCAGAGGGGAGCGCACGCAGGACGGTACCCGTCTTGCCGCGGTCCTTACCGGAGAGCACCTTGACGTTATCGCCCTTCTTAATGGACATAGACATACTGGTCTCCCCTAACTACAGGGTCTCGGGTGCGAGCGAGACGATCTTCATGTACTTCTTGTCACGAAGCTCGCGAGCGACAGGCCCGAAGATACGGGTGCCGACGGGCGAACCATCGTTGTTGATGACGACAGCAGCGTTGTCGTCAAAGCGGATGTAGGAACCGTCCTTACGACGGATCTCCTTCACGGTACGAACGACGACGCAGCGAACGACGTCCTTCTTCTTGACATTAGCGCCCGGGGTGGCCTCCTGCACGGCAGCGATAATGACATCGCCGACACCGGCATAACGGCGCTTAGAGCCACCGAGCACCTTGATGCAGCGAACCTTACGCGCACCGGAGTTGTCAGCAACCGTGAGCATGGTTTGCATTTGAATCATGGTAGTTCCTCCGAAAGAGAACTCATTGAGAGGTGCACGCACCCATAGGCGGGCGGCGTTTGCCGCCCGAGTGGATGCACATCAACGAGAAAGCGTTACACGTCGTTACGACTTTACTTAGCGCGCTCGATGATCTCGACAAGGCGCCAACGCTTCATCTTGGACAGGGGGCGGCACTCCATAACGCGGACGGTATCGCCCACGCCAGCCGTGCACTCCTCGTCATGAGCGTGAAGCTTCTTGGTGCTGGTCATCATCTTGCCATACTTGGGGTGACGCTTGCGCTCCGTGGTCTGGACAACAATGGTCTTGTTGCCCGAGATGGAGACGACGACACCCGTACGGACCTTACGCGAGTTACGCGCGACAGTCTCAGTCATGCTCTACTCCTGCCTTACTGACGCCGACTTCCTGGACACGGAGGCGTTCATGTCCAACGGCCAGGTAGAGCGGGGCGGTGGGGAAGCCATCTCTGTGCTGGCGGACAAGCTGGATCGCTATACGGAAGGCTGGTTCCCGCCCAGCAACGAGCTGAACACCCAGCGCTGTGCCATCCTGCGCCGCTGTATGGAGCAGGGGGAGGACACCCGGCAGATGCCGGGGCTATACACCCTCACCGTCCCCACCGGCGGCGGAAAGACGGTGGCCTCGTTGGCCTTCGCCCTCCACCACGCCAAGACCCACGGCTTGGAACGGGTCATCTACGTCATCCCGTACACCTCCATCATTGAGCAGACGGCGGATCAGTTCCGCAAAATTTTAGGGGCGGAGAACGTGCTGGAACACCACTCCGGCGTTACCTACGAAACCCAGGACGAGGCCACCCCGGAGACCCAGCGGATGGCCAGGGCTACGGAGAATTGGGATATGCCGGTGGTGGTGACCACAGCGGTGCAGTTCTTCGAGTCCATCTACAGCAACCGTTCCTCCAAATGCCGGAAGCTCCACAACCTGGCCAAGAGCGTCATCATCTTCGATGAAGCGCAGATGCTGCCCATCCCGTACTTGCGCCCCTGCGTCTCCGCCATCGCCCAGCTCATCGGCCACTTCCACGCCACCGCAGTCCTCTGCACCGCCACCCAGCCAGCGTTGAACCCGCTGTTTGCGGCGTTTTTGCCCGGCCACACCGCCACCGAGCTGTGCCCCGAGGGTACCTGCGATGAAACGATCTTCCGCCGTGTCACCTTCCAAACGGAGATGGAGAAGGAGATGAGTTGGGAAGCGGTGGCGGAAGCGCTGACCCAGCTGCCCCAGGTGCTCTGCATCGTCAACACCCGCAAGAGCGCCAAACGGCTATACGACCTGCTGGGCGACCAGGAGGACACCTTCCACCTGTCCACCCTCATGACGCCCACCCACCGGCGTGCCGTGTTGGAGACGGTGCGAGGTCGGCTGAAAGGGGGGCTGCCCTGTCGGGTGGTCTCCACGTCCCTCATCGAAGCGGGGGTGGACGTGGACTTCCCAGCGGTGTTTCGGGAGATGGCCGGATTGGATTCCATCTTGCAGGCCGCCGGACGGTGCAACCGAGAGCGGAAACGGGCGGCGCAGGATAGTGTGGTCACTGTGTTCCAGTCGGAGACGAAGGCCAAAACACCGTTTCAGATGAACATTGATGTTGGACGGGAGGTCATGGGGCGTCAGAAGGATATTGCGTCCCAGGCTGCCATCACCGATTATTTTACCGAGGCACCGATCTTCAAGATGCTAAGGACATCCTGAAGAAGATGAAAGAACGGTTGCCTTTCCAGACCATCGCAGAGCAATTCAAATTGATCGACAACGACAGCAAGACCATCTACATCCCCCTGAGAGAAGGGAAAGCGTTGGTGCAGCGGCTCCAAGCCGGAGAGCGTTCCCGGACGCTGTTCCGGAAGCTGGGGCAGTACGGTGTCTCTATTTACGAGACGGAATTCAAGGCACTGGCTGACGCTGGGGACATCCTCCCGGTGGACAGCGGAAAGGGAGAAGACCTGTGGGTGCTGGCCAACACCAGCTTGTATGATGAGCGGACAGGGCTTTCCTTGGAAGCGGAATATGGGAAGGGGGATTTCGTGTAACGGAAAATCGGGATGTCCTTTGGGACATCCCGATTCCGGAATACATACATATCCTTGCCTATATTTCAACCCACCTAGTCCTTCAGGACTAGGACATGAAAAGTATAGCATTGCCCTTTTACCAGAATCAAATGAAATGATTACATTTCATTACCTATAAAATGATTGTTGACACGGTTGGGAAAAGGTGCTATTGTATAAAAGAGGAACAAATCTGGTATCCAGCTCCATACATGGACAAGCCTGGAATCCAGACACACAATACAAATAGAGAAAGGATGTGAAAACCATGCCCACTCGATTTCGAGTTTGGGGGCAGTATGGACTGTTCACAAGGCCGGAGATGAAGGTGGAAAAAGTTTCCTATGACATCATCACCCCCTCCGCCGCCCGCGGCATCTGTGACGCCATCTTCTGGCATCCCGGCCTGCGTTGGGTCATCGACCGCATCATCGTCTGCAACCCCATCCGCTTCACCAGTGTTCGGCGCAACGAGGTGAAGGCGGTGGTCAACAGCCGTGCGGCACGGACGGTGATGGAGGGGCGGGGGAATGGCTCCCTGTACATCGCCCCCCCCAACGAGATCCAGCAGCGGGCATCGCTGCTGCTGCGGGACGTGTCCTATGTGATCGAAGCCCACTTTGAGATGACGGACAAAGCGGCGCCTTCGGACAACCCCGGCAAATTTCAGGATATTGTGAAGCGTCGCCTGCGCAGGG
>OLPZ01002693.1_pt1 | contig 9893 bp, 7 predicted proteins | sample 1672711 | NCBI WGS metagenome assembly OLPZ01 (sample SAMEA3136716, study PRJEB25190) | human gut metagenome | reverse complement strand
GCATTCATCATCTGTATGATGACAATCAGGATTTCCTTCTTGAGATTCTTGCAGAATGTGCGAAAGCAGGAAATCCGGATATCGTTTATAAATTTACTTCTACCTCAAAAGTCAGCTTCCCTGGTTCCGGTATTGCGGCAGTTGCAGCATCCAAGGCTAACCTGGATGATTTCCGCAAATACATGACAGTACAGACCATCGGACATGACAAGCTGAACCAGCTGCGTCATGTAAAATTCTTTAAGGATCTGGACGGACTTCGTGCACACATGAGAAAGCATGCAGCCCTGCTTCGTCCTAAGTTTGAACTGGTACTGGATACTCTGGAAAAAGAACTGGGAGGTCTTGGTATTGGTCAGTGGACCAGCCCCCACGGTGGTTACTTTATTTCCTTTGATTCACTGGATGGCTGTGCAAAGGCAATCGTAGCAAAAGCAAAAGAAGCAGGCGTTGTGCTTACCGGAGCCGGTGCAACCTATCCATATGGAAAGGATCCGAAAGATTCCAATATCCGTATTGCACCGTCCTTTCCTACACTGGAAGATCTGGAAAAAGCAGCACAGGTATTTGTTTTATGTGTAAAACTCGCAAGTGTGGAAAAACTATTAGCAATGTAAGAACAGCGGGCCTGTAAAGCCACAGACCCCTGTGACTGGATCGGAGGCAGTTTATGGCAGAAGAAAACAGGAAAATGGGAGCAGGAAAGAAGATAGTGATAGTTTTGATCGTGATTCTCCTCCTGTGTACTGTAGGAGCATATGCTTATGGAGTATATTATTTCAGCAGCCATTTTCTGCCTGGATCCACAGTAAATGGATTTAATTGTTCTTATATGACAGCAGGGGAGGCAGAGAGCCTTCTTGGAGAAAGAGTGCATGCATATGCACTGGCAATCGGTACGAAGAATAATGGACAGGAAGGGATCACAGCAGAGGACGTGGGACTTGCCTATCAGTCTTCTGGAAGTGTACAGAAGCTGATCAAAGATCAGAACCGTTATAAATGGTTCCTGGCTTTTGGACAGGATCAGGTGTATGATGTAGCTGAAGACATTTCCTATGACGAAGGGAAGATGACAAAGGCCATAGACGGTCTGAAGTGCATGGATCCGGACAAAGTGGTCCAGCCTGTGGATGCCCAGATCAGGGATACTGGGGAGAAGTTTGAGATTGTGCCTGAGGTGGCAGGGAATGCCCTGGATCCTTTGAAGGTAAAGCAGGTGATCACCAATGCAATGGTAACAGGACAGAACCAGGTGAATCTGGAGGATGAAGCCTGTTATCTGAAGCCGGCAGTATATAGCACAGATGAGCAGCTGATCCGTAATTGTGAGCAGATGAATCAGCTGTCAGATGTGATCATTACCTATGATTTTGCAGACAGGACAGAAACAGTAGACAGAAGCGTGATTGCTGATTGGTTTAATATAGATCAGAACGGAGATGTGTATCTTGACGAAACACTGGTAGCAAAATATGTGGATGCGTTAGGATACAAATATGATACATTTGGAAAGACACGTACTTTCCTCACATATGATAACAGGGAAATTACAATAGAAGGCGGAGATTATGGATGGGCCATTGACCAGCAGGCGGAGACTAAGGCATTGATCGCAGCAGTAGAAAGCGGGGAAACCCAGGTGCGGCAGCCGGTTTATGCTTACTCCGGATGGAGCCGTGCAGCCAATGATATCGGCTACACCTATGTGGAAATCGACCTGACTAATCAAAGACTTGTATTTTATAAAGACGGGAAACCGATCATAGATACTCCTGTAGTAACAGGAAATCCAAATATAGATGGCTGTGCTACACCTACCGGATGCTTTGCACTGGCAAACAAAAAGTCTCCTTCTGTACTCACAGGAGAGGATTATGCAGCAGAGGTCACTTACTGGATGCCTTTCTCTGGAAATGTAGGGATCCACGATGCTGTATGGAGAACTGAATTTGGCGGTAATCTTTATCAGCTGGAAGGGTCTCATGGATGTGTAAATTTACCTTATGACCAGGCAGCAGCGCTTTACAGCAATGTGGAGATCGGCATGCCGGTAGTGGTATATCAATAGAAGAAAATGAATATAAGAAATTGGATATACGGAATTAGGTTATAAGAAATTAAATATAAGGAAATGAATATAAGGAGATGAATCTTATTATGAAGATCGTTGTTTTGGCAGGCGGAACCAGTACAGAACGGGATATTTCCATTATGTCAGGTACAGGCATCTGCAAAGCACTGAGACAGAAAGGACACCAGGCAGTTCTGGTGGATATTTTTTGTGGTACAGAGAATGTGGACTGGGCAGATCCTTTCCCTGAGGAATACGATGTTGACCAGGCTGTAGAATATATGAAGAGCTTTAATCCTCAGATTGAAACCATGAAAGCCGAAAGACGCAGTTTCTTCGGACCAAATGTACTGGAATTGTGTCAAGCAGCTGATATTGCATTTCTGGGACTTCACGGGGCTAACGGGGAAGATGGTAAAGTACAGGCGGCTTTTGATCTGATGGGGATCAAATATACAGGAACCGGTTATCTGAGCAGCGCCATTGCCATGGACAAATGTATGACAAAGGAATTTTTCCTGGCAAATCATGTGCCCACTCCTAAGGGGGCTACCCTGACAGGAGAAAATGGCTTTGATACAGATCTGTCAGTTCTTGGACTGGAGTTCCCTGTGGTTGTTAAGACCAGCTGCGGTGGTTCCAGTGTAGGCGTTTACATTGTAAATGACCAGAAAGAGTATGAAGAAGCTTTAAAAGAAGTAAGTATTTACGGAAACGAAGCAGTTGTAGAGGAGTACATAAAGGGACGGGAGTTTTCTGTATCCGTAGTAGACGGAAAGGCGTATCCAATTATTGAGATCGCACCGATCCAGGGCTTTTATGATTACAAGAATAAATATCAGGCTGGATCTACTGTAGAAACCTGTCCGGCACATATTTCGCAGGAGTTGACAGACAAGATGCAGGATCTGGCTGTAAAGGCGGCAAAGGCTTTGAAGCTGGAAGCTTACAGCAGACTGGATTTTCTTATGAAGGAAAACGGGGATATGTACTGTCTGGAGGCAAATACACTTCCGGGAATGACTCCTACCAGCCTGATCCCTCAGGAAGCCAAGGTTCTGGGCATGGATTATCCACAGCTTTGTGAGGAACTGATCCGTTGCTCCATGAAGAAATACAGGTAAAGTTTATGAAGAATCTTACATTAGCAAATATTGCAAAGGCCTGTGGAGGTGTTTACCATGGGCCTGAAAATAAAAAAGACGTACAGGTTTCCTCTATTACCACAGACAGCAGGCAGATACAGCCGGAAGGTCTGTTTGTACCCATAGCAGGTGAGCGGGTGGATGGACATACGTTTATCCCACAGGTTATGAAAAAGGGTGCCCTTGCCACATTATCAGAAAGACCACTGGAAGGAGTACAGTATCCTTACATCCAGGTGCAGTCTTCTCTTCAGGCAGTGAAGGATATCGCGGAATTTTATCTGGAGCAGCTGAATATTCCAGTAGTCGGAATTACGGGAAGCGTGGGAAAAACCAGTACAAAAGAGGTTATTGCTTCTGTGCTGAAGGAGAAATACCGCACCCTCAAAACACAGGGAAATTTCAACAATGAGCTGGGACTTCCACTGACAGTATTCCGCCTTCGTGATGAAGATGAGATCGCAGTTCTGGAAATGGGAATCAGTGATTTCGGTGAGATGACCCGTCTTGCAAAGATCGCAAAACCGGACACCTGCGTGATCACAAACATCGGAACCTGCCATCTGGAAAACCTTGGGGACAGAGACGGCGTCCTGAAGGCAAAAACAGAGATTTTTCAGTATGTGAAGAGAAATATCGTACTTAACGGTGATGATGATAAGCTTTCCACAGTAAAGGAATACAACGGCATGCAGCCGGTATTTTTCGGAAACGGAGAAAATGCTTCTGTTACCTGTGAAAATGTGGAAAGCCGTGGCCTGAAGGGAATGAGCTGTGACATCTGTCTGAAGGGAAAAATGACAGAGAACGGAGAGTTCCAGAAATTCCATGTAGATATCCCAATGCCAGGACGCCATATGGTTTCCAATGCGCTGGCAGCAGCAGCCATCGGCAGACTTTACGGACTGAATGCAGAGCAGATCAAAAAGGGTATCGAAAGCCTGGAGCCGGTCAGCGGAAGATTCAATATGATCGAGACCGACAAGTTCCTGATCGTAGATGACTGCTACAACGCAAACCCCATGTCCATGAAGGCATCTCTGGATGTTCTGCAGGACGGACTTGGAAGAAGAGTTGCCATTCTTGGAGATATGGGCGAGCTTGGAACCGACGAAGTTGCACTTCATGAAGGCGTTGGCGTTCATGCAGGTCACTGTAAGATCGACGCCTGCATCTGTGTTGGACCGCTTGCGGCACACATTGCGAAAAAGGCATCCGAGACCAATCCAGACCTGACAGTTATCCAGGAAAACGATCTGAAAAGCCTTCTCAAGAACCTGAACACCTATGTGAAACAGGGAGATACTATCCTTGTGAAAGCTTCTCATTTCATGAAATTTGAAAATGTAGTCAAAGCACTGCAGGAAATGTAAAAAGACCGAAAACCAGGCGATCATTTGACGAACGAAAATTCTTTCCAGCCAGGCGATATAGAAGTATAATATTCCTAAAGCAATGAGCAGTGCGTCCGGAACCGGTATCCGGTGCGTTGTAAAGCAAAACAGAATGACGTGTGGGTACTGCGGGCAGTGAAAAGGGAGGGGCTTATGCTGGAGATGATCATGAAGCTGAACATTCCGCTTTACGTCATGACATCCATGGGATGTATCGGTGGCCTTGGGATGCTGGCAACAAACCTTACCTACAGAAGAATGATCCGAAATACACAGCGATTACAGAATCTCAAAGAAAAATGGCTGAACCTGTGGAAGTCAAGAGACAGGCTCTGGCACAGAATGAACCGTTTTGTGTGGTATCCGTCTCTGCTATGTACGTTTCTTCTGGTCCTTTCTGTGATCCTTAACAGCAGGCTGGAACCTGGGGAAGGTCTGCCTATGCTTTATCTGTATATTGGTGCAGCTGTGCCTGTGACATTGCTGCTTCTGAGACAGGGACTGGATTTTTCCTACAAAGAAGAACTTGTGATGGCTTCCCTTGCAGATTACGTGGAACAGGTACGGACCTGGGTGGAAGAAATTCCAGTTCCCCAGAAGACAGATCCCGTTTTGCAGGAAGAGATCGTGGATCGGATCACAAGGAGCATCCGTCAGACTGCGGCAACAGGAAGCCATTTCAGCAAGATGCTTTCTCCGGAGGAGGAAGAGATCATGAGGGAGATCATAAGAGAATTTATGAAGGAGTAGAAGTGGACGCCGGAAGTTCAGAGAATAACACACGGCGATACCGGAATTACGGTGTGATATATAATATGATGAAAAAATCTCCGGCAGATACGGTTCCTGGTATCCTGCCGGAGATTTTTTTGTGTATTTGTGTAAGATAAGGATTCTTTGGCCGTCTGACTCTGCGGACTGGTTATCAGCCCATGGAGATCGGGCCGCCGCGGAGTTTGCCTGCAGTGGTGATTCTCTTGATGGCAACCATGTATGCAGCCATACGGAGCGTTACGTTCTTCTCCTGGCTGAGAGCATAAACTTCGTTAAATGCGGTAAGCATGATCTTCTGAAGCATCTTGTTAACTTCATCAAGATCCCAGGTAAGGTTCTGGATGTTCTGAACCCACTCGAAGTAGGAGACAACAACACCGCCTGCATTGGAAAGGATATCCGGGCATACGATGATTCCTCTGGAATTCAGGATCTCATCTGCCTCAACAGAAGTCGGTCCGTTGGCTGCCTCGATGATAAGTTTAGCCTGGATGCGTCCTGCGTTATCTTCTGTGATCTGGTTCTCAAGGGCGGCCGGGATCAGAACGTCGCATTTGCATGTGATCAGGCCGTCGTTGGTAATATGGGAAACGCCCTCTGCCTCGTATTTATCGAGAGTATTTCCTTCGGAAATAAATTTACGGATCGCCGGAATATCAAGTCCGTCCTCACAGTAAAGACCGCCGGTGTAATCACTGACCGCAACAACTTTCTGTCCATTCTTATAAAAGATCTCAGCGGCAGTTCCGCCGACATTTCCCATACCCTGAACAGCGATGGATGATTTTGCCGGATCAATGTGGTTTTTTTCCATGCACTGGTAGGCGATGATGGTAACGCCACGTCCGGTAGCTTCCACACGGCCTACGGAGCCGCCGATCTCGATGGGTTTTCCGGTAACAACACCTGGAACCGTATGGCCGGTAAACATGCTGTAAGTGTCCATGATCCATGCCATAACCTCACCATTTGTATTAACATCCGGTGCAGGAATATCCTTATCTGGTCCGATGATCGGAAGGATACGTGTGGTATAACGACGGGTAAGACGTATAAGCTCCGCTCTGGAAAGCTTGGACGGATCAACTTTGATTCCACCCTTGGCACCGCCGTAAGGAATATTTACAACCGCACATTTAAAGGACATCCAGGCTGCAAGCGCTTTTACTTCGTCCATATCGGAATTCTGATGGTAACGGATGCCGCCCTTGCACGGTCCACGTGCGCTGGAATGCTGAACACGGTATCCCTCGAATACCTTAATGGAGCCGTCATCCATACGGATCGGGATAGAAACCTTAAGTTCACGTTCCGGGTAGCAAAGTGTTGCGTAATCTTCGTAGCTGAGACCAAGAGCCTCTGCAGACTGCTTCAGGACAGAGAGCATATTGTCATAAGGATTATACTTTTTATCTGCCATTGTTACCACTCCTTTGAAAATAAATATTTTTTCTCTTTGATTTAAGAATAATATTATTCATCTGATGAACTGAGTATAGCACAACAAATACGAATGGTAAATAATTTTGTTCATAAAAATATATACAAAAATATTTATATCTTTTGGGGCGTTTTCACATAAGCCTGTGATAAAATAAAAAAACTGAAACATGCAGGTTTCCCAAACTGCTGTGACCAGTGATAATTATGACGGGGAGGATATTTCATGGAGAATCGGTTACAGAATCTGATCATTTCAGCACAGCTGACACCAAAGGAAAAAGAGGTTGCGGATTACGTCCTTGAGAATCTGCAGAAATGCTGTTTTATGACATCAACAGAGCTGGCCGGAGAATTGAATGTGAGTTATTCCTCCGTGATCCGGCTTACCAAGACGCTGGGATTTACCGGATATCCGGATTTTCAGAATTTTTTGCGGGAAACTTATGCAGAACAGTCCAGAGATGTGGACACCGGAATTCTCATCCCCGCGGAGCGCATTGAGGCGATCAAGAAAAAAGAGCACAAGGCAACAGTCCAGGATACGGTATGCGCCTATACCCTCAGCAATATACAGAGCACCATTGCCAGTAATACCGAAGAACAGTACCGTAAGGCCAGCAGTATTCTCATCAACAGTGGGGTGAAATACATTTTTTCTTCAAGAGGATCTACCTGTGTGGGGGAATTTCTGAATACGATCCTGCGGCAGACGCTTCCCCACGTATACAATTACGGAAGCCACGGGCAGAACATGTTTGACTTTGCCAGCGACCTGGGGAAAGGCGATGCGGCGGTTTTTATCACCTATTCCCGGTATTCCAGGCTGATGTATCTCACTGCGGAGATGGTACATAAGCAGGGGGCTTCCATTATCCTTCTGACAGACAAACCTACCTGCGAAGCAGCCAAGTTCGCGGATGTGGTACTGACTGCCAGAGGTGACAGCAGTGAATTCTATAATTCCTATGTTGCAGGAATGTTTGCCGCAGAAATGCTCTGCGCCTATATATGCAGGGAAACGAATTACTCCAATCAGGAGCTTCTGGAGCGCATTGATGAATATACTTCCCGGATCGGAAACTTCTGAAAAAAGAAAACGCAGGATAAGCATTTGTAGCTTTCCTGCGTTTGCTTCAATCTTCCTCGATCACCTGGATCTCCAGATAATCAAATTCAATATGTTCAATGAAATTATCCTGATAAAAACGTGCCTTGTCATGTTTCTTGAAATCCCGCACCGTGGCATCTAGCCAGATCGGGTTTCCCAGATCCATCTGATAGCAGATTTCCTCAAGTCCGTGAAAAATCTTGTGTGTTCTGGTATCATCGCTGTCATCACAGACTACCGTGTCCTGCAGCATATGATTATCTTTCCATATTTTTCCCCATAAACGAAACATAAATATTACCTCCGTATCGTAACTGCCCAGGCCGGCAGAAGTTTTTGGATCGATCGTCTGACATGCCCTTCAGTATAGCGGATTTTGCAGGGAAAGTAAAGCACAGGACAATAACGCTTGTACGCAAAACAATGCACCAGTCGTGATCACTTTTATTGACTAATGTGTAAAAATCCTCTATAATAAACGAAATTATGAAAAAAAGAATCATTACAGATTGGAGGAACCGAAATGAAACTTTACGATACCGGTGTCTATCTTCAGAACGGCCAGGAAATCATTCCTGAGAACCAGGCGAACCTGCCTGTAGCGAAAGAAGAGGCTGCCAGGAATACCATCGCATATTCTATTCTCAAGGCTCACAATAAATCGGATAACATGGAGAAACTTCAGATCAAATTCGACAAACTGACTTCCCATGATATCACATTTGTAGGAATTATCCAGACTGCAAGAGCTTCAGGACTTGAGAAATTCCCGGTACCATATGTACTGACCAACTGCCACAACTCTCTCTGTGCAGTAGGCGGAACCATCAATGAAGATGACCATATGTTTGGACTCACCTGTGCCAAGAAGTACGGCGGAGTTTACGTACCGCCTCATCAGGCAGTTATCCATCAGTTTGCAAGAGAAATGCTTGCAGGCGGCGGAAAGATGATCCTCGGTTCCGACAGCCATACAAGATACGGAGCACTTGGAACCATGGCTATGGGCGAGGGCGGACCGGAGCTTGTTAAACAGCTTCTCTGTCAGACTTATGACATCAATATGCCAGGCGTTGTAGCTATCTACCTGAAAGGCACACCACGCCCGGGCGTAGGACCGCAGGACGTTGCACTGGCCATCATTGGAGAAGTTTTTGCCAATGGTTATGTGAAGAACAAAGTTATGGAGTTCGTAGGACCAGGCGTTGCCAACTTAAGCGCAGATTTCCGTATCGGAATCGACGTTATGACAACAGAGACCACCTGCCTTTCCTCCATCTGGCAGACAGACGCGAAGATCGAGGAGTTCTATGCGATCCACGGAAGACCGGAAGATTACAAAGAACTGAAACCAGGCAATGTTGCATACTATGACGGCTGCGTGGAGATCGACCTCAGTGAGATCAAACCAATGATCGCAATGCCGTTCCACCCGAGCAACACCTACACCATCGACGAACTGAAAGCGAACCTGGACGACATTCTCGCAGACGTGGAGAAGAGAGCACAGGTAAGCCTGGATGGAAAAGTTCCGTTCACATTAAGAGACAAGGTAGTTGATGGCAAGCTTTATGTTGAGCAGGGAATCATCGCCGGCTGTGCCGGTGGTGGATTCGAGAACATCTGTGCAGCAGCAGACATCCTCAAAGGCAAAAACATTGGCCACGATGCCTTTACCTTAAGTGTATATCCGGCAAGTACCCCGATCTACATGGAGCTGGCTAAGAATGGTGTCCTTGCAGAACTTATCGGAACAGGTGCAGTTGTCAAAACCGCATTCTGCGGACCATGCTTCGGTGCCGGCGATACACCTGCAAACAATGCGTTCAGTATCCGTCACACAACCAGAAACTTCCCGAACCGTGAAGGATCCAAACTTCAGAGCGGACAGATCGCATCGGTTGCACTTATGGATGCACGTTCCATCGCAGCAACAGCAGCAAATAAGGGATTCC
>OLPZ01002691.1_pt1 | contig 9897 bp, 6 predicted proteins | sample 1672711 | NCBI WGS metagenome assembly OLPZ01 (sample SAMEA3136716, study PRJEB25190) | human gut metagenome | reverse complement strand
TTATATAAAATTTGCTTTACATATCGATTAATTTCATGAATGCAATCAATTGAATTTATAACCAATTAAATGTAAACGCATACACGTATTGAGCGAGTTCAATATAAATCAAAGCCTCCACTCTTGTGATAAGCGAAGGCTCTGTTTATTCTTATTTAACTATTATCATTTTTCTTCTTTATTAAGATATACATTATCACTGCAATGCCAGATACCATCATCAAATAATACACTGCAGTTAAATTAGATACACCTGTTACAACTGTTTCTGTTTTCGCAGATTCTTTATCTACTTTGGTTTCAATGTTTATACTTGTGTTCTTATCAGAAGCACCTGCATGTTTAATTTTATCTTTATTCGAAGTATTAACTGAATGTAAGGGTTCTTTCTTTTCTTCATTGCTTGGTTTATTAGTTACTTCTGGTTTTATTTGTTGTGACTTGTTTTCTAAGATAGTAAATACATCATTCTCAATGATTTCATACTTATAATTTCTTGATTTACTTTTTACGGTAAGTTTATAATTTCCAACACCTTCGCCAACTTCTCTTGTTAATATGTAATCATCTGTTTCTAATACAGGATCTTTTTCTCCAACATACTTTTGATATTTATTCAATCTTAATTGTACTGTTTTAGGAAGAATTGTAACCTTGAAGGGAATGGATTCATAATAATTAGAATCAACATTGAAACTTACAATGTATTCTCCAACATTCTTAAATGCAATTGGACTAATAGAATCCACTTTACTATCAATCACGATATCAGAACCTGTATAAACATATTCTACATCTGGATGAGTAATTGTTGTTTTAACTATTTCTACATCTTTTTTATTCTTTGGCTCAAATTCAAATTTATAGTTATCATTGTAATCTGTTTTAAAATCACCGTTTACATAAGAACTTAATGTAAATTCATAGTCTCCATCATACTCACATAAATATCGATTTTCTTCTGGATCTCCCTGTCTCCAATCCTTGTTATATCGCACATTCACATGAACTACTTTTGGAGTAATTTCATACTCAATATAACTACCATCTGAATAATAAGCACGATACCTTCCACAATCCTTTGGAGCTTTAAGTACAAATTTATCATCATCAATTAGATGATAACCAATTGCATCATCAATCTCTATCTTTTGACCCGTATATTCAAAAGATAACACCTCCTCTTCTGCTTGTATACCAATTGGTACACAGAACATAAACAACGCCATAAATACACCTAAAAATCTCCTCATATTATATTTTCCTTTCTATAGGTGAAACTCTACTTCAACTATATCAAAGAACGATATTATTTGCTATTAAATAATATGATATTTCTTAAATTAAAGTGCATATTTATAACTTTTCATAATTTGTTAACAATTCTATTCAAATAACGATATCCAACTATAACGATCTGTATATCTTTCAGCATTCTCCCATACGACAATATCCGGTTTAAATTCATCCAATGCAGTATTATCAAATGACCATACACCGACTGTTTTTACTTCTGCAAAGTATTGATTCATAATACTTTCCATTTCTTGAGAAAATGAATCTCCAATCACTAGAACACGTTTATTAGACTTTTTACTTGTATTTACACTTGATTCATTCAATTGATATTGCGTATCTTCATTAAACGTATCTTGCATTCCACATAAACTAGCTAAGTCACCAGAATAATTTTCATTAACAACATCAAACTTAACCTTTTTTAAAGAATCTGTCTTTCCATCAATCTTATCCTTTAATGCCTGTACTGTTAAGAAAGCTCCAATTTGGTTATAGTGGGTATCGCTCTTATAGTACACTTGCTGTTTCTTTTTGGCTTTTACAAGTGTTGGCTTTACATCCACTACATTTAAATCCGTATTCTCTTCTAAATACTTCATCAATAAATCCGTTCTTGATGTAGTATCTTTTCTTTCAATTGTATCTGGCATATATTCCGGATACACACTCGATTTATTTGGAATCGAAAGAATATAGAAGTCAATACCATAATTTGTAAATTGATTTCTCTCATTTGTTAGTTTATCTGCAATTGTCTGCATTGTAGCCTCATCATAATGATTTGTACCCTGATAATCTGAAATTGGATCCCCATCCTCTGTAGATTTATAGAATAACCAATCTTCTTTTCCAAGTAATACCTGAGTCGATTCAATGTATGTATTTCCAGAAGTTTTCTTTGTTACTTCACTAGCTGCTTTAGCCCCTTCTTTTTTACCCGTTAAATTCGACGTAAAAGAATCCACTGCACCTTTTACTCCTGATTTATCTTTCTTTGTTTCTAGTTCATGTCCCTTAACAACATCACTCACCTTTTCATCCTTTTTAAATAAAGAAACGGTTTGATTAAATAATGTTGAAATAGAAATACCAAAAATCACGAAACAAAATACGATCATTATTATTTTTTCTTTCATGGTGCAATTGACGGCTAATTCGGTGCACCCCTAGCGTTCATACCGGTTTCGAATGACGCTTGAAGCGGTTCAACATGACGTACTACCGGTGTAATAGGACCTCCTTAATGCTATAGTTTGACTGTAGTGAAAGGAGGTCTTTTTGTATGCAGAAAAGCACTACAATTATTGGTGTTCTTGAAATGTTAGAAGATGGTTTCTCTTATAACGACATTCGTACAAGATATTCGATTGGGAATAGCACTATCACTGACATCAAGAAAAAGTTTAAGACAATGGATGTAACTCTTAAGCAACTTCATTCTATGACACCAAAAATGGTTGAACAAATGTTCTATCCAAACGCACATCCTAGAAAGGAAGCTCCGTTACCGGATTTTGAGAAAGTCTATAAAAAGCTTACAGATAAAAATTCCAAGGCGAATTTGTATTTTATTTGGATTGATTATAAGAAATTATATCCAGATGGCTATCAATACACGCAATTTAAACATTACTTTAAACAATGGCTTGATGAGAATCATTTGGAAAGCAATCTTAGAATGGCAATCAACAGAGTTCCTGGTGAAATTATGTATATAGACTGGGTTGGAGACACTTTGGATCTTGTATATACTGATGTGCCTGGTGAACTTCAGACTGCTCATTTTTTTACAACAACCTTAGGTGTGAGCACTTACTGCTTCGTTATGGCGTTTCCAAATGAACAAACACCCAACTTTCTTCAGGGTACGATAGAAGCTTTAAACTTTTATGGAGGTGTTCCTAAAATTCTAAAGCCCGACAATACAAAGGCTGCTTCTATTAAAAACACAAAAGATGTATTGATTTTAAACAAGGTCTATGAAGACTTGCAGGATTACTACAATACTGTGATCGTTCCAGCTCCACCATTAAAGCCGCGCGCAAAGTCTACGGTTGAAAACAATGTCAAATGGATAGAAACACATCTTTTGGAAAAATTAAAAGGACGTCGTTTTTCTAGCTTCTCAGAACTGAATGCAGACATATCTATAATCATAGATGAGTTGAACAATCGAGAATTTTCTAAAGAAAAAGGAAACAGAAAAGAATTATTTGATAAATATGACAAGCCTGCTTTAAAGCCACTACCACATGAATCTTTAAAGCCATATACATATGTAATCAAAACCGTTCCTAATAATTATCATGTTGAATATGATAACCATTACTATTCTGTTCCCCATACTTATTATAAACAGGAAGTTACATTAAAAGCTTCATATTTCGATATTATTATCTGTGATTCTATGAACCATCTGATCTGTACGCATAAACGTGCTTATAAACCATTTCCAAAATATATAACAAAGGAAGAGCATATGCCTGAGAGCCATCGTTATTACTACCTGGAAAACAAAATGAATGCAGAATCATACAAAAGCTGGGCAAAGAGTTATGGTCCAAATGTTTATGAATTAATTTGTATGGTTATCGGCACATTCCGCTATGAAGAACAGTCTTATAAAAGCTGCAATGGAATCCTTCACTTGTGTAAAAACAATCCAAAAGTATTTTCGGATACAGCTGCCAAGACTTGTCTGGAATCTCATATCTATAACTATACACATTTTAAAAAGCAGCTTTACAATTTGATGAATCAAAAGAAAACAAACAGTTCTGGAACTCTTCCTGAACATAAGAATATTAGGGGTAAATCACATTATGAATAATACAGAAATAAAAGAAGAACAAATACTTTATATGGATCTATATGAGAAATTAAAATCCATGAAGTTTTCGGGCATGGCAGAAGAGCTTCGCATTCAACTGGAAAATCCGAATAGTGATTTAGAATCTTTTCAAAATCGCTTTGAAAAACTGGTCACAGCTGAATGGAATCTAAGATACAACAAGAAATTTGAACGTTATTTAAAAAAAGCTAAACTGAAAATACCTGGAGCAACATTTGATGAGAAGCTTTATGTTTCGGATAGACAACTGGATATACCAACAATCGAAAAACTTAATACTTGTACATGGATAGATGAAGGAAGAAATCTCGTAGTTACAGGAATGACAGGAACAGGAAAAACATATTACGTGAATGCCTTGGCAGTTGCAGCTTTAAAACAATTCAAAGAAGTAAGATATTATTCTGCTTCCAAACTCTTACTGGAACTCAGTGCTCATGAACAAGTGGATGATTCACTAAAATTTTTAGGTATTATGGAAAATATAGCGCAAGTAGACCTACTGATTATAGATGATTTTGGACTTATGAATCTTGATGTTGAAAAATGTAGACATCTATTTGAAATTCTTGACTCAAGGGAAGGAAGAAAATCAACAGTGTTGGTTTCTCAAATCCCAGTAAAAGAATGGTACGATTTATTTAAGGATTGTACATACGCTGACGCGTGTTTAGATCGAGTTCTATGTAAAGCATATCGATTAGAATTTAAAGGTGAATCATTAAGAAATTAAATCAAAAAATTGATGCACCGGTTGACCGCTACAGATACACCGATGGTGCGCTACACGCGCACCATTTTCCCGTCATATGCATTTCATGGTGCCCTCCTAGAAATTAAAATAAATAAATGGATTATATGCATTTGAGAAAATAAAGATAATACTCAAATACAAGATTCCACACATACACACGACATACAACAAGTTATAGACCATATTCTTTTTAAATATACGATTGATATTTTTAAAAATAGGAAAACAACAAAGAATGCCCATTATAAAATATAGAATGTATTGTTTAAAATATTGAATAACATAGGCATCTATAAATCCTTTACAACCAAATCCAAACATAGAACGAATATATACAAGTGCTGCACTTAAGCTATCACTTCTAAATAACACCCATCCCATCATGACAAAAAACATTGTATATAGATTTTTAAATATTCCCATTTTCTCATCCATATGAAAGAACTTTTCGAGAATCAATAACACAAAATACATGAGTCCCCATACAATAAAAGTCCAGTTTGCACCATGCCAAACACCCGTTAAAAACCATACGACAAAGATATTGAACACTAAACGAGCCTTACTATTTACTCTAGAACCACCTAGTGGAATATAAATATAGTCTTTAAACCATGTTTGTAAAGAAATATGCCACCTTCTCCAAAATTCTGAAATACTCTTAGAAATATATGGATACTTAAAGTTTTCTAGGAAATGAAAGCCAAACATACGACCCAAACCAATCGCCATATCCGAATAGCCTGCAAAATCAAAGAAGATTTGAAGCGTATACGCAATCGCTCCCATCCATAATAATAAGAATGAATTGGTTGTTCCTGTACTTGTTACATTTCCAAATACAGTATCCGAAACAACCGCAAATTGATTGGCTAATAATACTTTTTTGCCTAAACCAATAATAAAACGATTTACACCCACCGCAAAATCATTCAGATTCTCTTTTCGATTCTCTATTTCATTTGCGACAGTTTCATAACGCACAATAGGACCTGCAATCAATTGTGGAAATAAAGAAATATATAAACCAACATTTAAAAATTGAGTTTGTACCTTTCCCTTACCGCGATATACATCCACTACATAAGAAATAGCTTGGAATGTAAAGAAAGAAATTCCAATTGGAAGAGCTATCTTAAACGTATCTGATTTACCTGTAAAAATGGAAACAATAAAATTCAAATACTTAAAATATCCCAATATACATACATCAATTACGACCATTAAGAATAGAATCAACTTCTGCATTCTCTTATCTTCTGAATTTTTATTGATTAATAAACCTAGTCCATAATGTAATAGAATCATAAACAGCATTAAGAACACATATTTTGGTTCTCCATATGCATAAAATAATAAACTCATAATAAATAGAAATATATTCTTACCCACTGTATGTTTTCTTAACACAAGATAATATACAGCTAATACAAAAGGTAAAAACAAAAACAAAAATACTTCACTTGGAAATAACATACCCTTTAACCCTTTCCCTAAAAAAGAGTTCCGAAGAACTCTTAATCATTATTTACGTAATAACACATTTACCATGCTCACAATATCATGACCATAGCTCTTAGAAGTAGCCCAACCATATCCATTAGGATTTTCTTTTGTTCCTAACCATTCAACATATTGAGCACTACCACGCTTAACTAAATTAAATCTTGGATCCACACATGGATTTGTAAGACCATCTAATGATCCATACGCTTTTAAATGTTGAATTTGAGCACGAATACCCATTCTTACATTACTAAAACTTGCTCCATGAACTGCTCCAGTAGCACCGATACCCGCAAAGTTATATTGGTTTGGAAGTACATCTCCACCATATTTTAAGAATCCTGTTTCTTTCATACATTGAGTAAATGCTACTTCAGCTCTTACACCCTCTGCAGTAGCTTCTTCATAGAAGATTTGTGCAAATTGATTGATTGTACTAGCTCCACCCTTAGCTAATACACCGTTATACTTGCCATTATATTTTGCTTTAAATGTATCATAACCTGACGCATTGGAATTATAGTAACGAACCATTTGAGCTACAGTAGTTTGGCTTGTTCCCATAATCTGCATCAAGCCACCCGTTGCATTCGTATTAATATATTCAAACACCCACTTTTGAGCTTTTGTATTATTTGATTCATACAATTGGATATTTGAACTATTGCGAATCTTACCACCACTTACATCTAAAACTAAGGTTGAATTTAATGCCGAAACAACTCTTAAGTTTTGACTATTATCAAACATTATAATCCATTTCTGATTATAATCATTTGTCTTTTTTTGTTGATATACGTTAGCACTTTTACCACTACCAGCAGCCGTTAGATACATACCTGAACCAACATTTTGGAAAGAAACATATCCAGTTGAATCATGTGTAAGCTTCCATTTTTGTGCATTTGTTCTATTCAAAGAATATAATTGAACATTTGCACCTGCATACAAACTACCTCCAGAAACATCTAATGCATAATTTACATCTTGATTTTTAATGTAGTAAGTACCGTCAGCCATTTTATCTTTATTTTGACTAGCATATGAATCACAACGTTCACGATCCGATACATACTTATCAAATGACCATTGTTGAGCTACAGTATTGTTACTATCGTAAATCTGAATGTTTCCACCAGAACGAACAGTTCCTCCACTTAAATCAAGCACATAACTTGGATTTAAAGCAGAAGAAATTGTATAACCTGAACCATTTGGTTGAACAATCCATTTCTGTGCCCTAGAATTATTTGATCCAAACTGCCATACATTTTGTCCTGAACGAGCTTTACCCATACTTACATCTAATACTCTTCCAGATTTAACATTGGTAAATGTCACAAAACCTTGTGAGTCATGTGTTACCTTAAATGCTTGTGCAGGTGTATTGTTAGCTAAATACAATTGGATATTTCCATAATTTAATACAGAACCACCACTTACATCTAAAACATAATCACTGTTTTTGCAACTACGAATCACATATGTTCCATCCGAAAGAACATTTTTGTTCTGATAAGCTATATTATTAATTTTCTGTTCTTTCGATACATATGGTTCAATATACCATTGTTGTGCTGCAGTACCATTATCTGCATATAATTGAATATTTTGACCCTTATTTACTTTTCCCGAACTCAAATCCAAAACATAATTTGTATTTTTACCAGAAACGATTGTATATGCATTACCAGTTCTTTTTACAATCCACTTTTGAGCTTCTGTGCCATTTGAATCCCATTGTTGAATATTCGCGCTATTTTTTACAGTACCACTACTAATATCTAGTACCTTACCTGATTTAACACTTGTAAATGTAACATAACCTTGAGCATCATGAGAAACTCTAAACTGTTGTGCTGGCGTATCATTATAAGAATAAAGTTGAATATTGGCTCCTCTTGAAACAGATCCACCACTTACGTCTAAAACAAAGTTTGAGTTTTTCGCAGATGCGATTGTATATACACCATCCGATAAAACATTTCTATTTTCCGCTGCTAACGTATCTATATCAGCATTTTTAGCTTGTAAACCCAATGCACTTACAATCCCCTTCGCATCCGCAATACCAAGTTGTTGTAACTTAGCGTTTGAACCTAAATATTTATCAAACTCATCTTTATTACTAATAAAACAATGTTCAACAATCAATCCCGTAATATTTGCCTGTTTCGCATAACGGATGACACCATAGTAATCTTGATCACTACTGTTTGGATTTGATGAAGTTGTACCATCCGTATAGTTACGAATCTTAATACCACGATCATATAAACCTAATGCAGCCAATTGACTTTGAATCGCCTTAGCTAGATTCTGTCCATTACTAGAAAGGTTCTTATTACCACTTGTATTTGGATAATATACTTCAGCCCCTTTTGCAGCACTATTTGTAGCCGAATTAATATGAATACTAATAAAGTAAGAAGCCCCTGCTTTTTTAGCTACTTCAACACGATTTTTCAAATCCATAGCCGCTTCTTCACTCAAACGCGTATCTGTAGTTCTTGTCATAACTACATTTACATCATATTTAGATAATTCTTCCTTACAATATTGAGCAATCTTTAAAGTTAAATCCGATTCCTTTGCCCCAAATGCAGTGGCACCCGAGTCATTACCACCATGTCCTGGATCCAAACAAATTGTCATTCCACCAGTTGCATGTCTGGAAAACTCATCTACTGACATTATGGCCGGTTGACTCGCAACACCATTTACAATTTCTTCTTCAGCTTTATTTACATCCGTTACTTCAATAACACCTTCCGAACTCATTGAATCCTCAGTTAAATCTGGTAAAGTAGCATCATATCCATCATATTCTTGATCCACACCAAACTTAACATCCATTTCTAAATCACTAAAGTTTAAATAATAAGCTTGCCCATTATAAATATAGTGAAGTGTAGTCACACTATATTGTCCTTTTTCTTCTTCAGTAAACATTCTAGAGAATTTAACTAAATTATCAACTTGTTCTGTACTCTCCAAATCAAAAATAGACCCATCCTCTTTTTGAATGGTCAATCTAAAATCTGAATACCCCTCTGCATTATTTAATGAAAGAACAAAGTTTTCTGTTTCTCCATTTGTTAATACTGGATTATCGACCAAGAAATATTCCATCATATTGGAATCTCCCAATTGCTCCTCTTCAACTGGAAGTTCTTCCTCTTCCGTCGGTGTTTCTTCTTCTACAGTAGGAACTTGTTCTTCAGTAGTAGCTTCTTCAGTCTGAGTTTCTTCTACAACAGGCTCTTCTTGCGTTATTTCATCATCTGCACGAACTGTATACATATTAGATAATGTTGATACAGACATAAATAAACTTAATACCAAAGCCAAAATTGGTTTTATTTTTTTATGCATTTTCTATCCCTCTCTTCAATAATGTTATTTTAAATGAATATGTAAACAAATTCAACAAAATAGGGTAGAGGGATAAAATAGAATTATCGCCCCTCCCATTGAACCGTACGTA
>OLPZ01002686.1_pt1 | contig 9915 bp, 8 predicted proteins | sample 1672711 | NCBI WGS metagenome assembly OLPZ01 (sample SAMEA3136716, study PRJEB25190) | human gut metagenome | reverse complement strand
CCAATACGAAGTCCTTTACATCCGTTGTACCGGCTGTTTCTGTGAAGCTGGGCGGTATTACAATCACAGCTGAGACAATTGTTACCATTTTAGCCTGCGTGATCATCATGATCTGTCTGACTTTATTTATCAATAAGACAAAGGCCGGACATGCCATGCAGGCTGTATCTGAAGATCAGGATGCGGCACAGCTCATGGGTATCAATGTCAATGCGACAATTTCCCTGACATTTGCTATTGGTTCAGCACTGGCTGCCGTTGCCGGTGTGCTCCTTTGTTCCGCATATCCGTCCTTGACACCTTATACAGGTGCCATGCCGGGTATCAAAGCCTTCGTTGCCGCTGTATTTGGCGGTATCGGCTCTATTCCGGGTGCGCTGATCGGCGGTATCCTTCTTGGTGTGATCGAGATCCTTTCCAAAGCCTATATTTCTTCACAGCTGTCAGATGCCATTGTATTCGGTGTCCTGATCGTTGTTCTGGTTGTGAAGCCGACAGGTATCCTTGGTAAGGTAATACAGGAGAAGGTGTAGGTGACAGTGATGAAGAAGAAATTGAACAAAACAACAAAGAGCAATCTGATTACATATGCAATGGTGGTCATTGTCTATATTATTGTACAGCTGCTTGTTTCAGGCGGAGCCGTTTCCAGTCTGATGAAAGGCCTGCTTGTGCCATTATGTGTTTATTCCATTCTGGCTGTTTCACTGAACTTAACAGTCGGTATTCTCGGTGAGCTGAGCCTTGGTCATGCAGGTTTCATGTGTATAGGTGCTTTTACAAGTGCGACATTCTCAAAGCTTACCAATGGTGTGATCCAGCCTGCAGGGTTCAGATTTTTCCTGGCAATTCTTGTGGGTGCGGTATTTGCAGGTATCTTTGGTCTTTTGATCGGTATTCCTGTTCTGAGACTGAAAGGCGATTACCTGGCCATCGTTACACTGGCTTTTGGTGAGATCATTAAGAACATTGTCAATGTTATTTATCTTGGCCGTGACAGTCATGGTATTCACTTTTCTATCAAAGATGCTGCCTCCCTTGGAATGGATGCGGACGGTGAGATGATCATCAAAGGCCCTCAGGGTATCACGGGTACACCGACGGATTCCACATTTACCATCGGTATTGTCCTGATTCTTGTGACATTATTCATTGTTTTGAATCTGGTTCATTCCAGATCCGGACGTGCGATTATGGCGATTCGTGATAACCGTATTGCAGCAGAATCTGTTGGTATTAATATCACAAAGTATAAGTTGATGGCATTTTCCATCTCAGCTGCACTGGCAGGCGTGGCAGGTGTGCTTTATGCCCACAATCTGTCCACGCTGACAGCTCTGCCGAAGAACTTTGGCTACAACATGTCTATCATGATTCTTGTATTTGTTGTTCTCGGTGGTATCGGCAATATCCGTGGTTCCATTATCGCTGCAGTTCTGCTGACAATGCTGCCTGAACTTTTACGAGGTCTGAACGACTTCCGTATGCTGATTTACGCTATTGTACTGATTGCGACAATGATTATTACGAACAATGAGAAGATCATGAATACAATCCGTCGTTTCCTGCCGAAGAAGCAGGCACAGCCGGTAAAGGAGGAGACGAAATAATGGCAATGCTTGAAGTGAAGAACTTAGGAATATCCTTTGGCGGTCTGCGTGCGGTAGACGGTCTGGATATGACAATCGAAAAGGGTGAGCTGTACGGACTGATCGGCCCAAATGGCGCCGGCAAGACCACCGCTTTCAATATGCTGACAGGTGTCTACAAACCGACAGACGGCGTGATCAAGCTGGATGGTGAAGACATCACAGGCAAGAGTACTATTGAGATCAATAAGGCAGGTATCGCCCGTACATTCCAGAATATACGTCTTTTCTCGGAATTATCTGTTTTGGACAATGTCAAAGTCGGCCTGCACAATCATTACAAATATTCTACAATCGCAGGTATCTTAAGACTGCCTGCTTACCGTAAGGCAGAGAAGGAAATGGATGCGAAAGCCATGGAGCTTCTGAAGGTGTTTAATCTTCAGGATGAATGGGATTACAAAGCATCCAATCTTCCATATGGTAAACAGCGTAAGCTGGAGATTGCCCGTGCCCTTGCAACGGAACCGAAGCTTCTGCTTCTGGATGAACCGGCAGCCGGTATGAACCCAAATGAAACAGGAGAACTGATGGATACCATCCAGTTCGTATGCAAGAATTTTGATATGACGGTTCTTCTGATTGAACATGATATGAAGCTTGTATCCGGTATTTGCCAGAAACTGACAGTATTGAACTTCGGCCAGGTACTGGCTCAGGGCAAGACAAGTGATGTTTTAAATGACCCGAAGGTTATCAAGGCCTATCTGGGAGAATAAGGAGAGTAGTATCATGTCAATGTTAAAAGTCACAGATTTACAGGTATATTACGGTGTGATCCAGGCGTTGAAAGGCATCTCCTTTGAAGTTAATGAAGGAGAAGTTATCGCGTTGATCGGTGCCAATGGCGCCGGCAAGACAACCATCCTGCATACCGTTACCGGCCTGATCAATCAGAAAGCCGGCAAGATAGAATTTGAAGGCAAGGATATTTCCCATACACCGGCCTATAAGATTGTAGCAGAGGGCATGGCTCATGTGCCGGAAGGCAGAAGGGTCTTTGCAGAACTCTCTGTTTATGATAATCTAATGATGGGAGCCTATACACGCAAAGATAAGAAAGAAATCGCAGAGACACTGGCAATGGTTTACAAGCGTTTCCCACGTCTTGAGGAACGTAAGAAACAGATGGCCGGTACATTGAGCGGCGGTGAGCAGCAGATGCTGGCTATGGGCCGAGCGCTGATGTCCAAGCCGAAGATCATCCTGATGGATGAGCCTTCCATGGGTCTTTCTCCGATTTTCGTTAATGAGATTTTCGATATCATCAAGGCTGTCAGTGCCAGCGGTACAACCGTTCTTCTGGTAGAACAGAATGCCAAGAAGGCACTGTCTATTGCTGACAGAGCTTACGTCCTTGAGACAGGCAAGATTATCCTTGAAGGCGATGCAAAGGTATTGATGAATGATGAGAGAGTCAAGAAAGCTTATTTAGGCGAATAGAGGCATCTCTGAAGGAGGGGTTTTATGGGCAGCAACAGAATCATTACAATTGCAAGACAGTACGGCAGCGGCGGTAAGACCGTTGGTCAGATGCTGGCCAAAGATCTGGGCATCGACTGTTACGACCGTGAGATTTTGCGTATGGCTTCTGATGACAGTGGTCTGAATCTGCAGATGTTCGGCAATCCGGATGAACGCCGCAGAAACACATTTCTGACCCGGGCCATCAAGAAAGTCTACAAAGGTGAAGTGATTCCGCCGGATAGTGATGATTTTGCATCATCTGACAATCTTTTCAACTATCAGGCAAAGATTCTGAAAGAACTTGCAGAACAGGAATCTTATGTTGTCATCGGGCGATGTGCGGATTTCATTCTGAGAGACAATCCGAATGTTGTCAGCGTATTCATCCATGCACCATTTGATTACTGCGTAGACCGCGGTCTTGAGAAACAGAGTATGACAAGGGCGCAGATGGAGAAATACATCCAGAAGACAGACAAACAGAAGGGTGATTACTACATGTATCACACAGGCCAACACTGGTCCGATGCACGTAACTATGATCTCTGTCTGGACAGCAGCAAGCTGGGGTTTGAGGGATGTGTAGAGGCGATCAAGGCTTATATGGCGGTTCGCTTTAAAGAGCAATAATAAAAAACGGGCTGCGAAGCCTATTTAGTACTAGAAAAGCAACACTATGAACGATTTATTTATGAATTCGTTCATAGTATTGCTTTTTTCTTATGATTCTGAAAAGCAGATTGGTATCCGGATGGCTTATTACATGATTATGTATGGAATAAAATTAAAGTGGAAGTAGATGATGACGAAGATGATGAATACTAAAAAGAGTTTATGTATACTATGGTTGCTACTGGCATATTACCTATGATATTATAATTAACAAGAATATTAATTTATTGATTGACGAGCGGAAAGAAGGCATAAAATGACAACAGAGCAGCAGTACATCGCATCATTAGATATAGAAGCATCCTACAATCTGGCCAAGCAGATGGAGGACTACCGCACGAATCCTGTTCTCGGCTACCGACCGGCGGGCTCAAAGGCAGAGTTTGAGACCGGGGAGATGCTGAAGTCTTATATGGAAGATTTGGGACTATCCAATGTCCGCAAGGATGAGATTAAAGTGGACGGTTGGGAGTTTGAGAAGGCGGTTTTAGCCTATGCAGATGCAGCAGGCGAGAGACAGGAAGTTCAACTGGGTGCTTATCAGACGGATTTTGTGACAAAAGGCGCAGAAACATTTCAGGTTGTTTACGTGGGTAAAGGCGGCGAGAAAGATTATGCTGATAAGGATGTGACAGGAAAGATTGTGCTGGCGGAGATCAACCAGAGAGATGAATGGTGGATTAATTTTCCGGTGTATCAGGCCCATGAGAAAGGGGCAAAAGCGCTGATCGCTGTTCAGATCGGCGGATATGGACAGGTAGACGAGAAGGCTTTGAATGCCCAGGATATAGCGGGACCTCCGGAGGCAGCAGCTTTTTCTATGTCCTTTGAAGATTCTGAGAAATTGAAGGCATGCCTGGATGAAAAAGGTGAGATTACCGTCACTCTGGATGCCAGCAGCCGGGTCATGCGGGATGTTTCTACTTATAATATTCTCGGGGAGATTCCGGGCAGACGATCGGATCGAATGATTCTTCTGTCGGCTCACTACGATTCCTATTTCAGCGGTTTTCAGGATGACAACACGGCGGTGGCCATGATGCTTGGCATTGCCCGGGCTTTCATTAAAATGGGCTATCAGCCGGAGAATACATGGGTATTCTGCGCCATGGCTGCGGAAGAATGGGGTATTGCCGATTCCAAGTACGACTGGTCAACCGGCGCTTATGCGGAGGTGTTTAATGTCCATCCGGAATGGGCGGGCAAAGTGATCGGTGATTTAAATTTTGAATTGCCGGCACTTTCCAACGGCAATCTGGATGGTATTCGCTGTACATATGAATACAAAGACTTTTTTGAAGATACATTAAAGACACTGCCGGCACTTTCACCGGCCTATCCGGAAGGGGTTCTTGTATCGGCACCGATTGAAACCTGGTCGGATGATTTTTCCGTGGCTATCAGCGGCATTCCATCCATGGTCAATGAATTCAGTGCAGGTTCATTTATGACTACACACTATCACTCGCAGTATGACAGCGATGCATATTATAATGAAGCGGCTTATCGATTCCATCATGAACTTTATGGTCTGCTTTTGATGCATCTGGACAGTCAGTCTGTGGCACCGCTGAATTTTGCGGAAGTTTTTGAGCAGGCATCTGCCAGCCTGGATGTGCTGATGTGCCAGAAATCCGGCAGCAGAGTTACTGCACTTTTGAACCTTCTGGGTCAGACAGAAGAGGTGGCAGAAGAAGTTTATGACCGTATTTATGATATCAATGAGGCTGGAGTGGATTCTGAACAATGCCGTGAGGCTGAGAACATTCTGCTGAAAGTATTCAAGATGGCTCAGGACAAATATGTTCGTCTCACATGGGAAGATGCGGTTGTGTTTCCACAGGAGGCGGCTCAGAATAATCTGCGATATCTGAAAAAAGCCATTCGCGCTTTGAAGCGTAAGATACCGGATGCCGAGGCAGCTTTTGAAGCTTTATATGAGATTGATAACAATGCCTATGCTTTCCAGTTTTCAAAACAGGTCTATGAGCGGTTTACAGATTATGTTCTTGACCAGAATTCAGACCGTCTTCAGTGGGGACGGGGACGCATTGTACATCATGAGAATCTCTATGATTTGGTGGCACAATTAATGGATAAATATCATCAGGGAGCGACAGATTTTGCAAATGAAATTGCAGAGCTTGAAAAGGTTGCAAAACGGCAGAAAGCCTACCTTAGAGATGATATCGAATACATGCTGCAGTCTACAGAGAAAATGTTGCTTTTGCTTCAGGCAGCCAATGAACGGCTGAAAAATATACAGGAGAAAAATTAATTATTATGGAAAGTGAAAGACTATATCAGGTGCAGAAAGAGGACCTGCCGAAACTGGAGAATTTGCTGACGCAGTGTTTTAGAGAGGACCCGCTTTATCATAGCCTGATTCCAAACAAAGACGTCAGGGAAAGGCTGATGCCGGAGCTTTTTAAATGTGATCTGACGGAGTTCTATGAATGCTGTGATATTTATGCAGACAGCCCGGAATGCAACAGTCTGTTGGTGGTTTCCGATGAAATGGAACCCTATGAGCATTTATTTAAAGCGTATTTTACAGAAATTGCGGCAGCATTAAAGACGGATGGTTATCTTCTAAAAGAAGATGCTTCCATGCATACATTCTGGAATTTTATTCTGGGGAGAGATTACCTGAATTCTGCATGGACAGACCAGCTGCATCAGAAACATCGCCTTCATGTAATTTATCTGGCGGTGCGACCGAATATGCAGCATCATGGGTTAGCGGATGTGCTGATGAATGAGGTGATTCGATATGCCGACAAACATCGGATGATGGTGTCTTTGGAGACGCACAATCCGGTGAATGTGGAATTTTATCAGCGTTTTGATTTCAAGGTTTTTGGTATTGTACAGAAACACTTTGATCTGAAGCAGTACTGTCTGATCCGTGAAATCAGGAAAAAAGGGGAATAATTTGAAGGGAGCTTACATATGGAGAAGTATATGATCGCATTGGATCAGGGAACCACAAGTTCAAGGTGTATTTTATTTGATCATGGCGGACGGATTGCCGGAGTGGCACAGAAAGAATTTTCACAGATCTTTCCAAATCCAGGATGGGTGGAGCATGATCCGGAGGAAATCTGGCAGAGTATTCAGGATGTGATGGCAGAAGCCATGGGGAAGGCACATGTCACTGCGGAGAATATTGCCGGCATCGGTATTACCAATCAGCGTGAGACAACGGTTGTCTGGGATAAAAAGACGGGTAAACCGATTTACAATGCCATTGTCTGGCAGTGCAGAAGAACAGCACCTATCATTGAGGATTTGAAGGCAAAGGGCTATGAAGCCTTTATCAAGAAGACAACGGGGCTGATCCCGGATGCTTATTTTTCCGGGACAAAGATTAAATGGATTCTGGATCACGTGGAAGACGCCAGGGAGCGGGCCAAAAAGGGTGAACTGCTCTTTGGAACCATTGATACATGGCTGATCTGGAATCTGTCCGGCGGCAGGATCCATGTAACGGATTATACCAATGCCTCAAGAACCATGCTGTTTGATATTCACAGCCTTTGCTGGAATGAGCGTTTGCTGGAAGTTTTGGATATTCCGATGACTATGATGCCTGAAGTGAAATCGTCCAGCTGCATTTACGGGTATACAGATCCGGATGTGACCGGCGGCACCATCGCTATTTCAGGGGCAGCGGGGGATCAGCAGGCAGCTTTGTTTGGTCAATGTTGTTTTGAAGAAGGCATGGCCAAGAATACATATGGCACGGGATGTTTCCTGCTAATGAACACAGGACATCATGCCGTTGAATCTGAGCAGGGGCTCCTGACGACCATTGCAGCAGGCACGGATGAAAATGTGGAATATGCTCTGGAGGGCAGTGTATTTGTGGCAGGAGCGGCTATTCAGTGGTTAAGAGATGGCCTGGAGCTTTTGAAAAAATCATCGGAGTCGGAAGCATTTGCTGAAAGTGTGGATGATACGGCCGGCGGTTATGTGGTGCCTGCTTTTACGGGATTAGGTGCCCCTTATTGGGATCAGTATGCCAGAGGTGCGGTTGTCGGTATCACAAGAGGCTTTACAAAGGCCCACTTTATCCGGGCAACCTTGGAATCACTGGCTTATCAGGTCTATGATATACTGAAAGCTATGGAGAAGGATGCAGGTATTCTGCTGACGGATCTCAGGGTAGACGGCGGTGCCTGTGCCAACAATTTCCTGATGCAGTTTCAGGCAGATCTTCTGGATGCACAGGTAGTACGTCCAGGATGTATAGAGACAACTGCCCTGGGGGCTGCTTATCTGGCAGGCCTTGCCACCGGATTCTGGAAGGGCAGCAGCGAGATACAGAAGAACTGGAATATGGAGAAGATTTTTTCACCATCTATTACCGAAGAAAAAAGAGAACAGCTTCTTAAGACCTGGAAAAAGGCGGTTTCCTGTGTTTTAGGATGGGCAAAAGAATAAGGACTGAATGCGACAGCCCTGGATATATAAAGAGGAGTGATCATAATGAAACGCAAAAAAATCGTTGTTCTGCTTACCGTAGGGACTATGCTGGCGGCGGCTTCAGGTTGTGGAAAAAGTGAGCCTGTGGCAGATCCAACACCTACCCCGGCACCTACGGCTACCCCTGCACCTACCTCGACTCCAACCCCGGCACCTACGCCTACGGTTACACCGGCACCTAAAATGATTGGAAAGAAGACTGCAGAGGCCAAGTTTATTTACCTTTCCAACAATACAGATAAACAGTTCCGTAAGCTGTATCTTCGGGTATCCGGCAATGAGGATTGGGGGAACAGTCTGATCCCAAGTGAATCTTCTGTGCATGCTTCAGAGAAAGTAAGGATGTATTATACCCCTCAGACAGGAGAAGGGGTTACTTATGATATGCGCCTTACAGATGAGAATGGTAATACATATGAGATTGATGGAGCAGATCTGTCTGATATGGAGACTGCATCTCTGCGCCTGGATACTGATCAGGGGATCGTATATCTGACTTATGTAAGTAAAAGCTCCAACAGTGAGAAGAATACAAAGGACAGTTCATCCAGCACTTTCTTGGCGGAAATATTCAGGTCTTTTGCAAAATCGCTTACTTTATATTTTACGGTCATTCGCTCATATCCTCCTCATTTTTGATTGCCCCGCAGTCCGAAAGACGGTCAAAGCAGAGCTTTGCGAGGTTGCGGTCGGTCACGGCGTACACCGCCACCGGTTTGCGGCTGATATCGGCCAGCCGGTCCTGCGTCAGCGGCATGGTGATCACGTCCACCAGATCACCCACTGCGTAGTTCAGCCGCTGCATGGTCTTGGCGCTGGCGTCGGATGCCACCATCACAAGCCATGCCTTGCCTTTGACGCACGCATCCTCCACGGCGTCGAAGCCCATGGTCAAGGCCCCGGCCTTGCGGCAGAGGCTCACGGCCTGGAACAGGGCCTCATTCGGCTCAAGGGCCGGTTTTGCGGGGGCGTTATGCTTCTTTGCCATCGCGGTCGGCCTCCTTTTCTGCTTCCACACTGGCCAGCTGCTGGGCCAGTGCATCGTATACCTCGGCGGGGACCGGCTGCTCAAAGCAGCGCTCCAGCGCCTTTTTCTTTTTTGCCTTGGTCAGACAGCCGGATGATATTCCGCCGCGAGGGCGTGCCCATGGGCCTGCCCGGCTTCTCCGAGTTTGAGGTCTGGCAGACCAGCGAGGAGACCATCCGTGCCGCGCGGCGGGTCCTGAACGAACTGTAATCCATAAAACGACCCCGGAAAGCTACAGTCAAGCTTTCCGGGGTCGTTTGTTGATCATCGCTTTTTTCTGGCAGCCGGTCTCCTGCGTTTCCGGGGCAGCATGGCATACACATACCCAAAGGCTGTGCCGCACACACCGCCCACGATGTGCATGAAGTTCGCCACATTATCGTGCGCAAAGATGATATCGTACACCTGCTGGCCCAGATACAGTGCCGCCACCAGCAGCATGGTCACTGGGATGCCGCCGGAGAAGCCCGACAGCGATGCCAGCATGATGAGCATGAACACGATGCCCGAAGCCCCCAGCAGGGCGGTATGGGGGAAGAGCACACACTGCAGAACACCCGAGATGAGGGCCTGCAGCACGATGATGGAGGTGAGGCCCACGGCGGTGAACGA
>OLPZ01002673.1_pt1 | contig 9942 bp, 8 predicted proteins | sample 1672711 | NCBI WGS metagenome assembly OLPZ01 (sample SAMEA3136716, study PRJEB25190) | human gut metagenome | reverse complement strand
GGAAGCGGCTTGCCGGCTATTACCGGCCGTACCGGGGGCTTTTTTTCGCGGATCTGCTCTTTGCGATCCTCGGCGCTGGAGTATCGCTTGGCATCCCGCTGATCGTGCGGTATATTACGACGAATGTCATTATTCTGCCGGGAAATGAGGCGCTGCAGATCATCGCAAAGCTGGGCGCGGTAATGCTTGCTATGGTGGCGCTGGAGTGCTACTGCAATTTCTTTATTGCGTATTACGGTCATATCATGGGTGCGAAGATCGAGCATGACATGCGAAATGAGATCTTTGAGCATTATCAGAAGCTCTCGTTTACCTTTTTTGACAATCAGAAGGTCGGACAGCTGCTTTCCAGAGTGACGACCGACCTGTTTGACATCAGCGAGCTTCTGCATCATGGACCGGAGGATGTTGTGATCTCGGTGATCAAATTTGTGGGTTCGTTTGTGATCCTGTCGCAGATCAACCTGACGCTGACGCTCATCACCTTTGCATTCGTTCCTGTGATCGCCATTTACGCGTTTGTGCTCAACAAAAAGATGAAGGTGGCATTCAAGACGAACCGCGCGAGAATTGCGGACATCAACAGCCAGATCGAGGACAGCTTATCCGGTGTGCGTGCGGTCAAATCATTTGGAAATGAAACGATCGAGTTGGAGAAGTTCCGAAGCGGAAATGAGCGTTTTGTCGAGTCGAAGCGCCGCAGCTACTGGTACATGGGCTGGTATAATTCCGGTCTGGGCGCACTGACAACGCTTGTTTCTATCGTTGTGCTGGTTGCAGGTACGGCGCTGATCACGACGCAGAGAATGGCGGTTGCCGATCTTGTGACGTTCCTTTTATACATCAACAACTTTACCGAGCCGGTGAAGAAGCTGATCAACTTTACCGAGCAGTTCCAGAACGGCTACAGTGGTTATGACCGCTTCCTGGAAATGATGTCCATTGCGCCGGATATTGAGGATGCGCCGGATGCAGTTTCTATGGATCATGTAAAAGGAGATATCCGCTTCGAGAATGTTTCTTTCCACTATGAAGACCACAATGAAAAAGTACTTTCCAACGTAAATCTGGAGGTAAAGCCCGGTGACTATGTTGCCCTTGTAGGTACTTCCGGAGCTGGAAAGACTACCCTTTGCAGCCTGATCCCCAGATTTTATGATGTTTCATCCGGTGCCATTTATCTGGATGGAAAAGATATCCGAAAGATCAAACTGAAGGATCTTCGTAATCAGATTGGCATTGTGCAGCAGGATGTATATCTGTTTGCAGGAAACATTATGGAAAATATCCGGTATGGCCGTCCGGACGCTACCGATGAGGAAGTTATCCGCGCAGCCAAGCTTGCCAATGCTCATGATTTTATTATGGAAATGCCGGATAACTATGGCACAGACATTGGACAGCGCGGCGTGAAGCTTTCCGGAGGACAGAAACAGCGTCTTTCCATTGCGAGAGCTTTTCTGAAGAATCCGCCGATCCTGATTTTTGATGAGGCAACATCCGCCCTGGATAACGAAAGTGAGAAGGTAGTGCAGCAATCTCTGGAACGTCTTGCCAAAGACCGAACCACCTTCGTGATCGCCCATCGTCTTTCCACGATCCGCAATGCCAGAAGGATCCTGGTGCTGACCGAAGATGGAATTGCAGAAGAAGGTACACATCAGGAGCTGATGGAGAAGGACGGCGTATATGCGAAACTTTGCAAAGCCGGATTGTGATCGTAAACAGCAATTATATGCGAAAGGATGAATTGCAGAATGAAAGAAATAAGAACCGAAGACGCAGTGGGCCAGATCCTCTGCCATGATATTACACAGATTATAAAGGATGAGAAGAAAGGCGTTCTGTTTTCCAAAGGACATATTGTGAAAGAAGAGGACATTCCGCTGCTCCTTTCTGTTGGAAAAGAACATCTTTTTGTGTGGGAAAAGAAAGAAGGCATTCTTCATGAAAATGAGGGCGCTGATATTTTGTATAAAATCTGTGCAGGAGATTCCATGCATGGAACTGATGTGAAAGAAGGCAAGATCGAACTGGTAGCAGACGAGGACGGAGTTCTGAAAATCCGCAGAGATGCCCTTCTGGCAGTGAATTCTCTGGGGGAGATGATGATCGCTTCCCGCCACGGGGACTTTCCGGTAAAAAAAGGAGATAAACTGGCTGGCACCAGGATCATCCCTCTTGTAATCGAAAAAGAAAAAATGGACAAAGCTGTGGAAGCTGCTGGACCGGAACCGATTTTTTCCATTCTTCCCTATCATTTCAAAAAGGTTGGAATCGTCACAACCGGAAGTGAGGTAAAAAAAGGGCTGATTCAGGATACCTTTACCCCTGTATTAAAAGAAAAGCTTTCCGAGTACCCCACTGAGGTGATCGGTCAGACGACTCCGGGAGATGACAAGGCACAGATCACAGCCGACATTATGGAATTTATTAACCAGGGTGCAGATATGGTAGTCTGCAGCGGCGGCATGAGTGTAGATCCAGATGACCGTACACCTGGAGGAATCCGTGATACAGGAGCCAGAGTTGTTACTTACGGTGCACCGGTACTGCCAGGAGCCATGCTTCTTATCGCTTACTATGAGAAAGAGGGCAAATGCATCCCGATCCTTGGGCTTCCTGGATGTGTCATGTATGCGAAGCGTACTGTATTTGACCTGGTTCTGCCAAGAATCATGGCAGACGATGAAATTTTCCCGGAAGAAGTTGCTGCATACGGAGAAGGCGGTCTCTGCCTGAACTGCAAAGTCTGTACTTTCCCCAACTGTGGATTTGGAAAGTAAGCTCTGGAAATTACAAAGTATTTAAGGAGATTTATGGAAAAATTTCGAACTGTAACCTATGAAGTCCATAACCCGAAAATAAAAAAAAGCGTGCGCTTTGCTGTTCTTGCAGACCTTCACGGAAGCATTTTCGGCGAAGAGAACAATACTTTGCTGAAAAAAATCCAGGAATATGCCCCTGATGCCATTCTTCTTGCCGGAGACATGGTGGTCCGGATGGATCCTTCCACCCTGGAAACTGTCAGAAAACTGCTTTGTACACTGGCGAAGAACTTCCCCATCTTTTACGCCATGGGAAACCACGAAACCAAAATGAAGGCCAAAGAGCACATTTATCGGAATGAGTATCTGGAATATCAGGCAGAATTGAAACAAAAAGGAATCTGTTTCCTGGCAAATGAGAAGAACAAAGTTGTTCTGGCTGGCAATTCCTTTGTGGTAAATGGACTGGAACTTCCACTGGAATACTATCATAAGCCTTTTTCCCCGAAGCTCACTTCTGAAAAAATGGAAGAGCTTATGGGAAAGCCAGATCCGGAGGCCATAAATATTCTGCTTGCCCATAACCCCAAATATGGCAGAACCTATTTCCACTGGGGTGCAGACCTGATTCTGTCTGGACATTACCATGGCGGTGTGCTCCGTTTTTCCAGACATGTGGGAGCCATCAGCTCTCAGTTTATACCTTTTCCCAAATACTGTTGCGGCGATTTTTACAAAAATGGCAAATGTATGATCGTAAGTGCAGGCCTTGGGGAACACACAGTGCCTCTTCGGATCCATAATCCAAGAGAGCTGATTTTTATAGAAATGAAACCGTAAGGGAGAGAGGAAAGCGCATGGCAATTCCCGTAAAACTGAATGTTTTTGAAGGACCGCTTGATCTGCTCCTTCACCTTATTGATAAAAATAAAATTGATATTTATGATATACCGATTGTGGAGATCACGGATCAGTATATGGAATACATTCACGCTATGGAAAAAGAAGACCTTGGTATTATGAGTGAGTTTATGGTCATGGCCGCTACGCTTCTGGATATCAAGTGCCGGATGCTTCTTCCAAAAGAAATCAATGAAGAAGGAGAAGAGGAGGACCCCAGAGCGGAGCTGGTTCAGAAACTTCTGGAATATAAGATGTATAAATATATGTCTTATGAGCTGAAGGACAAAATGGACGATGCCAGCGGCGTTTATTTCCGTGAGCCGGATGTGCCAAGGGAGGTGCTTCAGTATCGGGAGCCAGTGGATCCCTCAGAACTTCTGGCTGGTCTTACTCTTGAGAAATTAAACGCCATTTACCAGTCGATCATCAGGCGGCAGGACGACAGACGGGACCCTATCCGAAGTCAGTTTGGAAAAATCGAGAAGGAAGAAGTCAGTCTTTCTGATAAAATGCTGGAGATGAAAGAATTTGCAAAGACTCACAGGAAATTCAGCTTTCGAGACCTGTTGAAAAAGCAGTGTTCCAAAGTACAGGTAATCGTTACCTTCCTTTCCGTGCTGGAACTGATAAAAATGGGACACATTCATGTGGTTCAGGAAGAGATTTTTGATGACATTCAGATCAATGTTGTGACAGAGCCGGAAACCTGGAAGAATCTGACAGAGTTTGCAGAGGAAGAAGGATAGTATATGGAAATTAAACGATTAGAAGGTGCCGTTGAGGCAATCCTGTTTGCGATGGGTGAATCTGTGGAATTAGGTCAGATTGCGAAAGCAATCCAGCAGGATAAGCCAACTACAGAAAAACTACTCCATAATCTGATGGATAAATATAAGGATGAGGGAAGGGGAATCCAGATCATTGAGCTGGAGGGCTCTTATCAGCTGTGCACCAAACGGGATTACTATGGCTGTCTGATCCGGATTGCCATGCAGCCTAAGAAACCTGCCCTTACAGATGTTATGCTGGAAACGCTGTCTATTATAGCCTATAAGCAGCCTGTGACAAAAGCTGAGATTGAAAAGATCCGGGGAGTAAAAAGCGATCATGCAGTAAATAAGCTGGTGGAGTATAATCTGGTAAAGGAACTTGGACGTCTTGATGCACCTGGACGGCCGATCCTTTTCGGCACTACAGAAGAATTTCTTCGCACATTTGGTGTGCAGGGTCTGGAAGAGCTGCCGGCTGTGGATCCGGTAAAAATGGCGGATTTTAAGGCTGAGGCAGAAGAGGAAGTACAGCTGAAGCTGGATATATAAGACAGGACAAGTAAGCCACAGATAAACTGCAGACGATATAACAGAACAAGTAAGCCGCGGATAAACTGCAGACAATGAAACAGGACAAGTAAGCCGCAGATAAACTGCTGGCGATAAGACAGGAGAGAAAAAATGCCCACAACATATGCACATGATTTGTTTGGTCAGAAAGTATACAGGCAATTGCCCGATCAAGTGAAAGAAATTATTCGGAAAAACGGTGAACTGTATCGGATCGGTCTTCACGGACCGGATATTTTCTTCTATTATTTTATTTTTAAGAATCACGTAAGCAGTGTAGGATACCGTATGCACAAAGAAAAAGCCCGGGCATTTTTCGCCCAGGGAATGGCGCAGGTCAGAGAGACTGGTGATGAGGCGCTTCTTGCCTATCTTCTTGGCTTTGGCTGTCATTATCTTCTGGACTCTTCCTGTCATCCTTTTGTAAATGAAATGAATGATAAGGGCAGGATTTCCCACAGCCTTCTGGAAATTGAATTTGACCGCTTCCTTATGGAAGAAAATGGGAAAAATCCATATGCCTTTTATCCTTCTGATTGTATCAAAGCAAAACGCAAAAATGCGGAGGAAATCCACAAGGTTTTTCCTCTTGTAAAAACAGGAGATATTCTTCTGAGCCTTAAACTGATGAAATTTATGACAAATCTGCTGGTATGTGACGATGGCGGGACAAGACGGGCGCGCTTGTCGAAGCTTTCCAGCCTTGGAGGAAGAAGAGCACAGTCTGCTTTGATCGATCACTATATGATGGCTCAGCCGGCAGGTGGCAGCAGGGAACCTGTGGAACAGCTGAATACATTGTTTGAAAAAGAGGTGAAAGAGGCACCGGCAGAATTGTTGGAGCTGTATCAGCTTTCCCAGGAGAACAGGCTGTTGTCTGAGCGATGGGATCTGACTTACAATGGTTAGCTGTGATATACAAATTGAAAATTGAACCAATTTCAGGGACAGGTATTTCTGTAAGATACCTGTTCTTTTTATCAGGTAAAACTTGTAGAGTGAGCTTTGCATAGTTTGGGACAGGTTCGCGTAAAATACTATAAACGGAATGTGGGGTGGACTATGAAAAGCAGATACAGATTCTTTTGTCTTACACTGACTTTTGTACTTGTTTTATGCACTGCTGGCCAGGTGTCAGGAAGCACTGGCACAGATGAAAAAAAGGCTGTCAGTTCCATTGTGCAAATGATACCGGCAGCTGTTGATATGAAAGAAACAGACGGACCTGGAAATCTCTATGCCTTATCAGCAGTTCTTATGGATGGGGATTCTGGCCGGGTACTGTACGAAAAAGAGGGCTATACAGCTCGTCCGAATGCCAGTACCACAAAGGTAATGACCTGTATCCTTGCCTTGGAAAAGGGCTCCGGTGATGATTATGTAATGGTGTCAGAAAATGCGGCCTCTCAACCAGAAGTAAAGCTGAATTTAAAGGAAGGGGAGCAGTATTACCTGGAAGATCTTCTTTATTCTTTAATGTTGAAAAGCCATAATGATACGGCTGTGGCAATTGCTGAACACATTGGCGGTTCTGTGGAAGGGTTTGCAAAAATGATGAATGCAAAAGCAAAGGAGATTGGCTGCACGAACACTCATTTTGTTACGCCGAACGGTCTTGACAGTGCAGATGCAGGAGGCATTCATCAGACTACCGCAAGAGATCTGGCTTTGATCATGAGCTATGCTGTGAAAAATAAAGCATTTCTTCATATCACACAGACCAGGGATTATTCTTTTTCTGATATTACAGGAAAACGTCAGTTTTCCGTCCATAATGCAAATGCATTTCTTGATATGACTCCGGACGCCATTTCAGGAAAAACAGGTTTTACAGGAAATGCGGGTTATTGTTATGTGGCAGCCTGTGAAAATGAGGAAAGAAAATTTATTATTTCCCTTCTTGGCTGCGGCTGGCCGAATAATAAGACATATAAATGGAAAGATGCCATGAAACTGCTGGAATATGGCAAAGCAAATTTTCACAAGGAAACCTATTGGCAGGAGCCGGAGATTCCGGCTATACCAGTAAAGGACGGGACTGACGAAAGCAGCGGGAAAGAATCTGGCAAGGAAAACAAGGAAAATCCCGGAAAAATTCTCACAGAAACTGGGACAGGTTTCGCAGATGTATATATAAATGGCCAGATTCAGGCATCTGATTCTGACAAAAAGAAACAGATCCTTCTGAAAGAAGGGGAAAAGATTACCTGCCATCTGCGTATTGAGAAAAATTTGACAGCACCTGTGAAAAAGGGGCAGAAAATTGGTCAGGTCACTTTTTGTCTTGGAGAACTTGTCCTGGATAACTATTTTGTGACAGCAGATCGCAATATTGTCAAAATCACCTATTTATGGTGCGCAAACAAGGTGTTTCATGACTTTTTTCACTAAAAAGCCTGACGGAATATGTATGATATATAAAAAAATCCCCCGAAAATCGAGGGATTTTTTTGCATAAAAACACGGAAAACTATTGAAAAATTGTGTGAAAAAATGTACAATTAGAATCGGCAGATTTTTTGGTTATACTTTTAAATTATTATAAAATGGAGGGCAAGAAAGAATGAGTAACGCAACACAAAGTTTAGCGGGCACAAGAATCACTTCTTTGCTTGACGCGAACAGTTTTGTTGAGATCGGCCAAAGTGTAACAGCCAGAAATACAGATTTCAACATGACTGAGAAAAAAGCACCTTCAGACGGTGTTATTACCGGATATGGTGTAATCGATGGAAATCTGGTGTATGTGTACAGCCAGGATGTTTCCGTACTGAACGGAACCGTTGGTGAAATGCATGCCAAGAAGATTACCAGACTTTATGATATGGCTATGAAGACCGGTGCTCCGGTGATCGGCCTGATCGATTGTGCAGGTCTCCGTCTTCAGGAGGCAACTGACGCATTGGAAGCATTCGGTGAAATTTATATGAAACAGACTCTGGCATCCGGACTGATTCCACAGATCACAGGTATCTTCGGTACCTGCGGTGGTGGTATGGCACTTGTACCGGCACTGACAGACTTCACATTTGTTGAAGAGAAGAAAGGCAAACTGTTTGTAAACACCCCGAACGCCCTTGAAGGCAATCACGTTTCCAAATGTGACACATCCTCTGCCAGATTCCAGAGCGAAGAGACAGGTCTTGTAGACGGAATCGGCACTGAGGACGAGATCCTTGGAAAAATCCGTGAACTCGTAACATATCTGCCATCTAACTGCGAAGACACTGATTCTTACATGGAGTGCACAGACGACCTGAACCGTGTATGCGAGGATATTGAGAACTGCACAGGCGACACAGCCATTGCACTTTCCAGAATCGCTGATAACGGACAGTTCTTCGAGGTAAAAGCTGACTACGGCAAGAGTGTTGCTGTTGGATTTATCAGACTGAACGGCGCTACCGTTGGTGCTGTTGCAAACAGAAGCGAGAGCTATGATGCAGAAGGCAAAAAGGTATGGGAGTCTGATGGTACCCTTAGTGCACGCGGTGCAAGAAAAGCAGCAGAGTTCGTAAAATTCTGTGACGCTTTCGAGATCCCGGTACTTACTCTTACAAATGTAAACGGCTTCAAGGCTACTGTATGTGGCGAGAAGATGATGGCGAAATCTGTCGGAGCACTGGTTCATGCATTTGCAGACGCTACTGTTCCGAAGGTTAACGTTGTGATCGGCAAAGCATTTGGAACCGCTTACACAGCTATGAACAGCAAAGCAATCGGTGCAGACATGGTATATGCATGGGAGAACGCAGAGATCGGTATGATGGATGCAGACCTTGCAGCCAAGATCATGTATGCAGGCGATGACGCAGCAGCTCTTACTGAGAAAGCAGCTGAGTACAGAGAACTTCAGAACTCTGTTTCCTCTGCAGCAGCAAGAGGATATGTTGACACCATTATCAGCCCGGCTGATACAAGAAAATATGTGATCGGTGCATTTGAAATGCTGTTCACAAAAAGGGAAGAACGTCCGTCCAAGAAACACGGCACGGTCTAAGCGAGGTGGAGCATATGAAACAGATTTTTAAGAAAGTATCCTCCCTTTGCACAGTACTTCTCATGATGGCAGTTCTCACTCTTACCGGAGTATCCTCCGTATGGGCAGCTGATGAGGTAGATGACACGGTAAAGCAGACCCTGGTCACTACCGCTGAGGGACTTACCGATACCATCATTGCTCTCAGTGATGAAGATATTGAGAATTATACCAAGTCATCTGATGAGTTTACTGTTGGAGCAATGACTGCATGGGCAGGCTCCAAGGATGAAGTTGGGGCTTTAAAGGAGAGAACCGGAGAGACAGAGGTGAAGGCTTCTGACGATGGATATACCGTTACTGTACCGGTCTCCTTTGAGAAAGCAGATGCAAATTTCGTTTATATTTTCGATGCTTCTACAGGAGCACCTACATCCCTTACTGTTGATGTACAGTACTCCATGGCTGAGACCTTAAGAAGAGCTGTTATGAATACTATCATGGGTATTGCAATCGTATTCATCGTTCTTATTTTCCTGAGCTTCCTGATCTATCTGTTCAGATTCATCCCGAATCCGGAAGCAAAGAAAAAAGCTCAGGCAGCAGCCCCTGCACCTGCTCCAGTGGCAGCACCAGTGGAAGCAGCAGAAGCAGACGATACAGAACTGATCGCGGTTATCGCAGCAGCAATTGCAGCAGCTGAGGGAACCACTACAGATGGATTCGTTGTTCGTTCCATCCGCAAAATCAATCGTAAAAAGAGATAAATACAGGAGGATCCTAAAATGAAAAGTTATACAATTACCGTTAACGGAACAGCATATGAAGTAACTGTTGAAGAGACAGGAAGCGTTTCCGCACCAGCAGCTGCAGCTCCTGCAGCAGCTCCGAAAGCAGCACCGGCACCGAAGGCAGCTCCTAAAGCAGCAGCCGGAGCAGGCGCAGTTAAGGT
>OLPZ01002671.1_pt1 | contig 9946 bp, 7 predicted proteins | sample 1672711 | NCBI WGS metagenome assembly OLPZ01 (sample SAMEA3136716, study PRJEB25190) | human gut metagenome | reverse complement strand
GGAGGTAAAACTTTGGATAAAAAATCTAGAATAAATTTTATTATTAGAACCATATTATTTTTTTCCTGTATAATAATATTTATTGATGACTCCAACAATATATATAAAATTTTAGATTATAATATAATATTTAATATAAAAGTTTACCATGTATTTTGGGCTTATCTAGTAAATGATATATTAAAAGTAATTATACCGTCTAAAAGTAAAAATACTTATAACGGTAAATTATTTTTAAAACATTATAAAAAAAGAGATAATTACAATAAAGATAAGGTAATATTTGAAACATTTGAAAAAAATAAAAGAGCATTTAACATAGCTTTAGCGTGGATTGGTTTAAATTCAATCTTGTTTTACATATATTTTAGACTTCATTTAGACAAGTCATGGATTATAATGTTATTTTTATTTTATTTCTGGAGTGATATGGTATGTGTCAACGTTTGGTGTCCATTCCAAAAATTATTTATGAAAAATAAATGTTGCAATACATGCAGGATTTATAACTGGGATCATATAATGTATGTTACACCTTTTATATTAATCCCAAATTTTTGGACATACTCTTTAATAGCACTTTCTGTAATAAGTTTAATACAGTGGGAGTATTTATTAAAAAAACATCCAGAGAGATTTTCAAGTATTTCAAATCTTAATTTAAATTGTTATAATTGTCAAAATGAATGTAGATTTAATAAGAAAAAAATAAAACAAACAAGTAAAAATATAACGAGGTATAATAATGAACAAGAAAACAGCTTTGATAACAGGTTCTTCTAGAGGAATTGGAAGAGCGATTGCAATTTTATTTGCTAGAAACAATTACAATGTAGTTATAAATTACAATAAATCGGAAAAAGAAGCACAAGAACTTTACGATATGTTAAGTAAGGAAAATTTAAGTGTAAAAATATTCAAGGCTGATGTATCTAATGTACAAGAAGCAAATGCACTTGTAAACTATACGATAGGCCAATTTGAAAATATAGATGTATTAGTAAATAATGCTGGGATAAGCAAACCTTGTTTATTTACAGATATATCTTATGAACAATGGGATGAGATGATATCTACAAATTTAAGCTCAGTGTTTTATGTTACAAAAAAAGCACTACAATATATGCTGCCAAATCAAAGTGGCCATATAATAAATATTTCTTCTATGTGGGGACTTGTAGGAAGTTCTTTTGAAGTAGATTACTCAGCTACAAAAGCAGGTATAATCGGAATGACAAAGGCTTTAGCTAAAGAATTAGGACCATCTAATATCAATGTAAATGCTATAGCTCCTGGGGTAATACAAACAGATATGTTAAATGACTTAAGCCAAGATACTATGGATATGTTAAAAGAGGAAACTCCTCTTATGAGAATTGGAAAGCCTGAAGATATCGCAAAATGTGCATTATTCTTGGCAGAACAAGGTGATTTTATTACAGGACAAGTTATAAGCTCTAATGGCGGTTTTGTAATATAAATAGTTAAAACAAAGAGGTATAACAAAATGGAATACATAAAAAGCGATAAACCTTTATAGTTTATCGCTTTTTATGTATATATAATTACCCCATACGAGTAAAATAATCTATAGCTTTTGAAAAATCTTCTATTGTTTTTTCAGCATCGCCATGTTCAATTCCATCTTTAACACAGTGATGTAAATGTCCTTCTAATACTACTTTCCCGACTTTATGCATTGCGCTTTTTGCTGCATTTATTTGAATTAAAATATCTTCACAAGGAACATCTTCTTCTACCATTTTAGAAATTGCATTAAGTTGACCTTGGATTTTTTTTATTCTAAGTTGAATATTTGGTACATCCATGCATTGACGCATACTAATTCCTCCCATTATCAATAATTATTAGTTATTATTATATGATAATACTATTCTATTGAAAAATCAACTTAACAACGATTCCAAAATAATACACCAAAAATATACAATATTATACAATTAGAGCAACTTTGCTTTCATTTGTAACTTCATATTCTATTTTAATATGCAAATCTAAATTATTTCTTGTTTTTAAAAGTTTAGCCGAATTAAGTATAACAAATACTGATCCTAAATTATGAACTAAGGCACCAACTACTGGATTTAATATACCAGTAATAGCTAAAATTATTGCTAAAAAGTTTAAAGCAAGCGAAAATGTTATATTTAATTTTATAGTTTTCATAGTTTTTTTAGATAAATATAGAAGATAAGGGATATTTTTTATATCATCACTTGCAAGTGCTATATCAGAAGCTTCTATTGCTATATCACTACCTATAGACCCCATAGAAATTCCTACACTTGAGTATTTTAATGCTAGTGCATCATTTACACCATCGCCAATCATACAAGTTGGTGACTTGCTATCTTCTAAGTTTTTAATTATATTCATTTTATCTTCTGGAAGTAAACTTGGATGAATATCATCTATACCGACTATATTAGCTATATTTTGGGCACTATTTTTATTGTCGCCAGTTAACATTACAGGATTTATTTTTTGAGATTTTATATAACTTATTACTTCTTTAGCTTCTTCTCTTAAAATATCAGATAATGCAACATATCCTATTAACTTATTGTCGATTGATAGGTATATAACTGTGCAGCCTTTTTTAGTGAATTCTTCTGAAATATTTATTATGTCTTTATTTAAATTTATATCGACATCTTTTATTAGTTTTAAATTGCCAACTAATATAGATTTTTCACCTAAATTTGCAGTTATGCCTTTACCAGGGTTAACTGTAAAATTTTGAATGTCTAATAATTCTTCATTATTTTCTTTATAATAAGATGTTATAGCTTTGCCAAGTGGATGTTCTGAATAAGCTTCTACAGATGCTAATATTTTTAAGAAAGCTTCATCATCATACTTAGGGCAAAAGCTCTTATATTCAACTACTGATAATTTTCCATAAGTTAAAGTACCTGTTTTGTCAAATGCGATATTTTTTATTTTTGATAATCTTTCAACTACATCCCCACCTTTTATAAGCATACCGTATTTAGATGCATTACCGATACCTGCCATAATAGCAGTTGGTGTTGCAAGTACTAAAGCACATGGGCAAAATACAACTAATATAGTGACTGATCTTAATATTTGATGTGTAACTAGATATGTTCCGATTGAAGAAACTAGTGCAATAACAACTATCCATGTAGCCCATCTATCGGTTAAACTTACTATTGGAGCTTTTTTAGAATCAGCTTCTTTTACAAGTTTAATCATTCTTTTTAATGAACTATCTTGTGATGTTTTTGTCGCTTTTATATCGAAAGTAGAGTATTGATTTATTGTTCCACTTAATACATCGTCTCCGACATATTTATCTACTGGAAGTGATTCCCCATTCATTATAGATTCGTCTATAGAACTTTGACCTTTTATTATAACTCCGTCAACAGGAATAGTTTCACCAGCTATAACTCTTACGATATCTCCAATTTCAATATCATCTGCATTTATCATAATTTCTTTATTGTCTCTTATAATTCTAGCTTGTTTTGGAGTTAGCTTCACAAGATTTTCTATTCCTGATTGCGCCTTTTGAACTGTTAAATCTTCAAGTAGAGCACCAATAGTCATTATAACTGAAATTTCACCTGCGGCGAATATTTCCCCAATAATAACAGACGCTATTAATGCTAAAGATACCAAAACATCGGCTTTAATATCAAATTCTTCATATAAACAAGTTGCAGCTTCTTTTATAATTGGCAAACCGCAAAGTATTATTGCAACCCATGACAAATTAAAATGTAAAAGTTCATCTACGCTTTGGATAAGACTCATAAATAAGCAAATAGATGAGATAATAATAAATGTAACTGTTTTTTGTGTTTCTGATTTAAATAACTTCATAATGAACCCTCCTTTTTATTTATATACCCATGGGGGTATATAAATAAAAATATTAAGGGTATACCCCTATAGGTATATAGCAGTCAAATTTCTTACAAAAAGCAATTATGAATTTTATTTACATAGAAATATTATTATCATATATTAAAGCAAATGTTGCACCAATATTAGTTGATTTTATATCTGGTAAGGATTTGAATGGTGCAGTTGTAGTACCTGCCAATGTTGATATTAAAGAGTTAAATGGTCATTATGATGGAGCAGATTTTATGCCTCCTAAATGGCTTAACGAAATATTAAGTACAAATGCCAGTAGAATATTAGTAATTGATAAAATTGATTCGATTTCTAAAGAAGAACAATTAAAGTTTTGTGAATTATTAGAACATAGGAAAATATCTACATTTAAATTACCTAAAAGCTGTATAATAATTGTTACTGCAAATGAAATAAATAAAGATAAAATAAGTGAAGAAATATTTTCATTAGTTGCACGAATTTGAGGTGTGAGTTATGAAATATGATATAGCAGCATTAAAAAGAAAAATGCTTGTTAAATATCCTTTTTTTGGGAGTGTAGTAGCAAGTGTAGGTTATAAAGAAAATAAAGATATACAAACCGTAGGTACAGATGGAGAAACAATATATTATAATCCGGAATATTTAGAGGGATTAAGTGTTGAGGAACAAACTTTTATATTTGCCCATGAAGTATGTCATATTGCATTCAATCATATATTAAGAAGTGAAGGTAAGAATCCTGAATTATGGCATATTGCTACTGATGGTGTTATTAATCAATTTTTAAAACGAGATGGTTTAAAAATGGCACCCGGTGTTGTTGATATGGCAGAAGCTATTAATTATGACGCTGAACAATTATATGAAAAATTATTACAAGAAAAACAACAAAGACAACAACAAAGTGGACAAGGCAATAGTCAACAAAATCACCAACAAAGTAGTGGTGGTAGTCAAAGTGAAAATAATCAACAACAACCTCAATCACAACAAGATAATGGAGAAACACAGAATCAGCAACAGCCTCAATCACAACAACAAGGTAATTTAGGTAGTGGAGGTTCACAAGGGCAAGAAAAGCAATCACAAGAACAGAGTGGTGGTGAATCTGGGGAAGATTCACAAAAAGAAGATAAATCAAAACAAGATGTTGGGCATGATACTCACAGTATGTGGGAACAAGCAGTAAAAAAACATAAAGAACAACGAGAAAAAACTGATAAAAAAGAGAGTTTATTAGACAAATTATTAGGAAAAGATAAAGAGAAAACTGAACTTGAAAAGAAACAAGAAGAACTTGAAAGTATGGGAGAAAAAGATGCTTTTAAAAAGAACCTTGAAGATAAAAAGAAACAGCTAGAAGAATTAAAAGAGGTAATTTCAAAACAAGCATCACAAGCAGGCACATCAACGAATAGAGATATTAGAACAGTTAATAATATAGGTACTGCTAAACCAATAATTGATTGGCGTTATGTTTTAAGAGAGGCAATTAAGTATGATGTTGATTGGTCTTATAAAAATGCAACATTAGAAGATGGTGTAGTTAGTGCTAATTTAGAAGAACAGCCAATGCCAGAAACTGAAATTGTTCTTGATACAAGTGGCTCAATAAATGAAGTATTATTAAAGAACTTTTTAAGAGAATGTAAAAATATATTACAACATACTAAATTAAAAGTTGGATGTTTTGATACAGAATTTTATGGATTTCATGAGATTAGAACAGAGGAAGATATAGAAAAAATGCGATTTGAAGGTGGAGGAGGTACTAACTTTGACGTTGCTGTAGGTGCTTTTTCAAGACGAGTTGAAAATAAAATAATTTTCACTGATGGTAAAGCTTCAATGCCAGATATGCCACTTGATGCAATATGGATAGTTTTTGGTGGTGAAAAAATTAATCCCAAAGGTGGTAAAGTAATTCATATAGACAACGAACAACTTGAAAGACTATATAATTATCAAATGACTAATGAAACAAAAGGAAGGTCAAGGTAAAACAAAGATTTAGAAAAAATTCTGAATCTTTTTTGTATAATTTTAATCTTCCTTTATATATAATGAGAATCATTTTATTTGTATACGATATCCTATAAATTCTTGACAAAATAGGGCTTTTGTGGTAATATATAGGGCATTATGAGAGGGGGATTTAGGATGAAAGAAGAAAACGAATATGATAAGCCCATATTTCCACTTCGTAAGATACTTCTTAGATTAGCACTTATAATTGCTATTATAATCCTTGTTGCGTGGTTAGTACCTAAATTTTTTACAAACAAGGATGCAGCAAGTAAGACTGTCAAAAGTAAAAACACAACTGAAACGGTAAAGATTGAATCTAATAATATGCAAAAATTAGAGAGTGCTGGGTTAAAGTATTTTAATAAAGAAAATATTTCTTCAAGTGAAGGTAAAAAAATCACTTTGAATGAATTAATAGAAAATAAATTAGTTCAAGAAATCAAAAACAATGGTAAAACTTGCGACGTAAAAAAATCATATGTAAAATTAACAAAGACAAATGATGCCTACCTATTAAAAACATCATTAACTTGTGGTAAAACTACAGACTATAAACTTTTAAATGTAGGAGAATATAGTTATTGTACTAATAGTTTATTATGTGAAAAAAATGAAACTATCCTTGAAAATAAGAACAAAGAAGAAAAGAAAAATGATACACCAAAAGATGAGCAAAAAGATAGTACTATCAAAGAAGATGAAACTAAACAGAAAACACCAACCTTAAGCCAATTTAGTAAATGGGAAAACTATGCTAAAACATCATGTGATACACAAGCTATAACTTGCGATATAAATGATACAACTTGTTTGAAAGAAGTGAAATTGTATAAAAGAACTGAAATAGTTGGTACTAAATTAACAAATTATAAAACAGAACACACAGCTTTAAGAACAGTTAATACAACTACTAAAAACGTTTGTAGTTCATATAACTATTTAGTAATAAATAATATAATCTTTAGAACAAAAGGAAACTATGGTGAAATCCTAAATCTTAATAAGCAAACAACCGCAAACTGGACATATAATGGCCAAATAAGTATTAAGTCATCACCAAGATTTGGAGCAAATGAATATTACAAATATGTTGGAGCAGATTCAAAAGCAGATACATTATTTTACTATGATTCTTATAAATATAATTATCAAATGGAAAGAGTAACATCATATACCAGTGATTGTAGTGATACTTCAAACAAAGCAGTAACTACATACCAAGTATATAAACAACAAGAAACCTATACCAAGGAAGATAAAGTTTACGCCACAGCATGCTATTCAAGTACTAGAACAAGGACATATAATTAAGGGGAGTTGATTTAAATGAAAAATGCAAATAGAATTATAAGTACTTTTTATAATACTAAAACAAAAGAAGACCAAAAAATTAAAATAGCGGCAACAAAAATTATATATGAAGATGGAACAGAAGAAACATTTACTACTACTCCAGTTTCATTCATAGCTTCACTTGATGAAGAATTTCCATTTGAAACTGAACCATTGCTTGTACTATTATTATCACTACCAGAAGATGGTTTATTTTCAGTTATATAATCCTTATGAACATAAGCTGTTGATGAATTATAAGTTATCTTATACCAACTTCCACTTTCTCCTATAATATTAACAGAATTTCCTGAATATAAAGTACCTAAAATAGTAGAACTTGTTGATGCAGCACTTCTTACATTTAATCCACCACTACTTACATTATACACATATCCCGTTTTATTAATTACATTTTCAGAAGAATTATTGCTTTCGTTACTTGCATTATTACCGTTATTTGTACTATTATTATTTGTACTTCCATTTGTAGTATTATTTGAGCTTCCATCAACTAATATATAGTCTTTATGAACATATCCATAACCACTATTATATTTAATTTTATACCATTGGCCTTCTGTTCCTAATATACTTACTGAAGTATTATTAGTTATATACCCTAATACTGTTGAGCTTGTTGAAGCTCCACTTCTTACTCTAAGATTAGAAGTAACATTTACAACCTTTCCTGTAGTTGAAACTGCTGAAGAATTTGTAATTTCCTTAACATAATCTCCATAAATAAATCCATTTTTCCCATTAAACTTAATTTCATACCAGTTTCCACTTTTTGAAACAATATCAAATGTAGTTCCATTTCTCATAGTTCCAAGTACTGAAGAGCTTGTACTAGCTTCCGCTCTAACTCTTAATGCTGAAGTAACATTAACTACTTGTCCCTTATTTATAGATGCAACTGAAATTCCATTATTAACTGTAGTAGCATTTACAGTTACACCCTTAGCACTTAAAATAGAACCAATTACGCCAGAAGCAATCATTATTTTTTTTAGCTTTTTTTTCTGCATTCTATTTTTTTTACACCCCCACTAATTATAATATAAATTATGACATATTAAATTATATATTTTAATTAATAAATTTTCTATATATTTTGCTATTTTTATCATTAAATTCATCATTATTATTACTTTTGTCAATTTAATATATTTTTTTGTTAAATAAAAATAAACTTTAATTTAAGCTATATACATATACAACATAAATTAGAGTTTATATTTTTTTATTATTTTACCAATATCCCCAAATTCCTTTTTATACAAACCTTTAGATTAAAATTCATATATATCAGAAAATTCAAGATTACATTTTTCAGTGCTTTCTAGCTTTACAATTTCATTATTGTATACTGAATATTCGTTTACGGTTTTAATTGGAATTGAAAAAACAATTTTAGTTCCTTTTCCAACTTCACTTTCAGCCCATATTTTCCCTTTATGCATTTCAACTAAAGCTTTCACTAATGATAAACCAATACCACTACCTTCAGTTTTTCTATTCAATTTATTGTCAACCCTTTTAAAGTTATTAAATATCAATTCAATCTCTTCTTTTGATATTCCTATTCCATTATCCTTAACAGATATTAAAACCTCATTATTTCTTACTGATAAATCAACTTCAATTTTTCCATGTCTAGTCTGCTCCTTAATTGTATATTTTATTGAATTAGAAATTAAATTTAATATTATTCTTTCAATTTTTTCTGAATCACATGCCAAAATAATCTCTTCAAATTCAGTATCAAATATTAAATCTATATTTTTTCCTTCAACATATTTAACTATAGATGTAACAATATCTTCAACTAAATAAACTATATTACAATTTTCTAAATTTAAATCAAAGTATCCCATATTAAATCTACTTATATCTAAAATATTATTTACTAATCTTAATAATCTATATGAATTTTGTCTAATTGATGTTATATACTTTTCCAAATTAAATTCATTATAAACTTTAATGTCATTATTTTTAATTCCATGCTCTATTAATTGTAATGCCGAAAATATAATATTTAATGGTGTTTTAAATTCATGAGACATGTTAGAAAAAAATTCATTTTTTACAACTTCTTTATGAAATGCTTCTTCATATTTTTTACTTTCACTTTCATATCTTTTTTCTTCTGTTATATCGCTTGCTGAACTTATGTAAATTTGTTGTTCCTTTATGTACATACAACTCCAATTAAATATTTTATATTCTCCATTTTTACATTTACATCTATTAATACCTGTACTAGCTATATTGCCTTTTTTGCATTTTCTCGCTAAATTAACAGCTTTTTCTCTTTCATCAGGATGAAATAATTCTGGCCACTTCATATTTTTAAAATCTTCTTCATTCCATCCAGTACAAGCTGTCCATCCTTTTCCTATTTTCATCATATTTCCTTCAGTATCAATAATAGCCACTATATTATTCTTAGAATTTAATACCATAGAAATAATTTTTTCTAATTCATTATATTTTTGCAATGCTATATTTAAATCTTTTCTTACAAAATCAGTTAAACTAACTTCATCATCATTAAGAATTAATATATATGCCTCTTCATTTTTCCATTTAATATTATGTAATTTTCCAATGAAGCTATTTATATTACCATTTTTATTTTTAAAACTATATATATTATCACTTTCATTTAAAATTTTAAAACTAT
>OLPZ01002664.1_pt1 | contig 9965 bp, 10 predicted proteins | sample 1672711 | NCBI WGS metagenome assembly OLPZ01 (sample SAMEA3136716, study PRJEB25190) | human gut metagenome | reverse complement strand
AAATTGCACCATATATTCCTTTTGGAAAATCCAAGACAACGCAGTTGCTGAAGAGTATGGGACAAAAAGGCATTATAACAGTTGAGGGCAGAGGAAGAGGTACAAAATATATCATAAGATAAAGTGGTGGTCTTTTATGTTGCTATAAGGAGTCGCTGTCGGTTACTCCATTCACGGTAAGTAATTTGCAATGTATGGAAATAAAACTTCGCCAGATTTTTCAACAAAAAGAGAAGAGTACACTGATAGATAAGCTGAAATTGAGGAGAACCATTATGGAAAACAAAATTATCGTAAGAAAATACGAGGAAAAAGATCTTCCAGCTATGATCCGCATCTGGAATGAGGTTGTGGAAGATGGCGTGGCATTTCCACAGGAAGAATGTTTGGATGAGAAAACCGGCGCGGAGTTTTTCGCAGCGCAGACTTATACGGCGGTAGCCGAGAACAGGGAGAACGGACAGGTCTTGGGATTATATATTCTTCATCCGAACAATGTAGGCCGCTGCGGACACATCTGCAACGCCAGCTACGCCGTATCCCGCGGTAGCCGCGGACTTCATATTGGAGAAAAGCTGGTAAAAGATTGCGTAGCCCAGGGAAAAGTGCATGGTTTCCGTGTACTGCAGTTTAACGCAGTTGTGGCGGGCAATGTTCATGCAAGACATCTTTATGAGAGAGTTGGATTTCGCCAGCTGGGTGTGATTCCGGGAGGATTCAGATTGAAAAATGGGGAGTATGAGGATATCTGTCCGTATTATATTGAACTCATTAACACCGTTGATAAGTAGCGAACAAGATCGGAAAGATACTATAAAAATAGCTATATTACTTGCAAAACAGGATACCAGAGTAACCGCAGAAAAGACCGTAGCAATATTATATACAATGGCGGATAAGTTTTTGCGGGGAAGTGATTTGGAAGAGCTAAAGGAGGTTGTAGCGATGACAAGATTAGGTCAGATGTTGTACGATGATGGATTAAAAGCTGGAAAAAGTGAAGGAAGAATAGAAGGAAGTGATAGAATGGCATCATTAACCAAGAAGCTTTTGGAAGCTGATAGAATGGCTGACTTGCAACTGGCGTTGGACGATCCTGGATATCGTGAAAAACTGATGGATGAATATGGAATAAAATAAAGTGAATTAAGCGAAGCGAAGAGTCGGAGAATTCCGACTCTTTGTTTCAAAAGAAATGAATTAAAAAGGAGCAGAATATGAGAAAACCACAAAATTTTCAATGGAAAGAAATGACCATGGGAACCTGTTATTATCCGGAGCATTGGAGTAGAGAACTGTGGCAGGATGATTTACAGAGAATGAAGGCGGCAGGGATTACCGTGATCCGTGTAGCAGAGTTTGCCTGGAACAAAGTGGAGCCGGAAGAGGGCGTTTTTACCTTTGATTTCTGGGATGAATTTATGGAGTTATGTAAACAGGAAGAAATGCAGGTGATTTTTGGAACACCTACAGCTACACCGCCGGCATGGCTTACGGAAAAATACCCGGAAGTTTTAAATTGCCGTCAAGATGGAGTTCCATATCGTCATGGAGCCAGAAGACATTACAATTACAATTCACCAAAATATAGAGAATTATCTGCAAGGATCGTAGAAAAGCTGGCGCAGCATTACGGCAAACATCCGGCAATTGTGGGATGGCAGATTGACAATGAACTGAATTGTGAGGTGGATGAATTTTATTCAGAGGCAGATTCTGTTGCCTTTCGTAATTTTGTGAAAGAAAAGTATAAAACTCTGGATAACCTCAACGAAGCATGGGGAACTGTTTTCTGGAATCAGACCTATACAGACTGGGAGCAGATTTATGTTCCGCGACCGGTGTTAAATAATGGTTGCAATCCACATCTCAGGCTGGATTATTACCGCTTTATTTCAGAAAGTACAATTTCTTTCTGTAAAATGCAGGCAGAAATAATCTCGAAATATAAGAAAGACGGAGACTATATCACCACAAATGGTATGTTCTGGAATCTGGATAATCACAAGATGGCAGAGGAATGCCTGGATGTTTATACATATGATTCCTATCCAAGTTTTGCATTTGGGTTGAACAGAGATCCGAAGACCGTGAAAGACCTGAATGACCGTCATTGGAGTAAAAATCTAACGGAAGTACGTTCCATATGTCCTCATTTTGGTATTATGGAACAGCAGTCTGGGGCAGGTGGATGGACTACAAGAATGGAAGGTCCGGCACCAAGACCTGGTCAGCTTACACTTTGGGCAATGCAGAGTGTAGCCCATGGCGCAGATTATATTTCTTTTTTCAGGTGGAGAACCTGTACTTTTAGTACAGAAATGTACTGGCATGGAATTTTGGATTATGACAATCGGGATAACCGTAAGCTGGCAGAGGTAAAAGACTTTTATAATAAATTAAAGTGTCTGGATGAAGTTTGCGGAGCGGATTATACAGCTGCATTTGGAGTATTAAAAGACTACGACAATATGTGGGATACGAATGTGGATGTATGGCATAGAAGGGTGGAAGCGCAGAGCTCAGAAGAAATCTTTATTGCTTCTGAAATTTATCACACCCCATATAATACGTTATATCTGAACGAGGATACAGATATAAAGGAATTGCAGAAATATCCGGTGCTCATCTATGCACATCCTGTTATTATGACGGGAAAAAGAGCTGCTTTACTTAAAGAATATGTAGCAAATGGCGGAATCCTGATCATAGGCTGCCGTTCCGGATATAAGCAGGAAAATGGCAAATGTGTTATGCTTCCGCAGCCCGGACTTTTGCAGAAAATTACTGGTTCAGATGTGAGAGATTTTACATTCACAAGTCCAGCAGAGCCGTCTGTCACCGCCAACTGGGACGGTCAGACGATTGACATGCCAATATTTAACGACATTATGGAGCCTGTAGAGGAGGGAGAAACTCTGGCTTTCTACGACAATAGCTATTACGCAGGAAAACCAGCCGTAATCAGAAAGAATACAGGAAAGGGATATGCAATTCATTTTGGCAGTACTTTTTCCAGAGAAAGCATGAAGGTGCTGTTAGAATACACAGGAATTCTGGAACCATTCCAGGCTATGCTTGAAGCTCCACAGGAGGTGGAAGTCATTCAGCGTGTGAAAGGAAATAAGAAATACTTCTTTGTCCTGAACTATATGGGTTCAGAACAAAAAATTGTGCTGAAAAAGCAGATGCGGTCCTTATATGATAATGTAATTGCAAATGGTGAAATCTGCATGAAACCGTATGAGACAATAGTTTATGAAGTTTTGGAATGAAACAGGAAAATGTTTTTGAAAATATGAAATTAAATAAATCAGAAATAGTTAAACGAAGAGTCGGAGAAATCCGGCTCTTTGTTGTTTATAAGGTAGTGAGCCAAATTCATAGAACGCGTTTGATTTCAGTTTCTTTAAACGCGCCATGGCTAGGTTATGGATAAAATAGGTTAATTCAACAGAAAAACAAGTCATATCCAACAATTGCCTTGCATACCTATTATTTAATCCAGTATAATGATTATATCAAAAATATTACAGGAGGGGGGTATGCAGATGAGGACACAATCGAAGAAACATAAGATAATCCGTACGGTTTTACTGGTGATTCTTTTGCTTCTGATAGTGGCTGCGGGTGGTTTTATTTCAGTGTATGAGGGTCGCTTTCAAACCATAAGCAGTATTCAGAAAGTGACAGATTACGACGAGTATAATCTGTATCGCATGGATGTGAAATATGATTATGATCTGGATCGGCTGATCGAATACGGCATAACAGATAACCAGAGCTTTGTTGATGCCATTGTGAAAGAGGCACTTCCTATCTTGCCAGTACATATTAAAGCACCGGATTTTGGCTGCAGTGCTTTTACCCTGCAGGAAGCAGACGGAAATGTGCTGATGGGCAGAAACTATGATTTCAAACGGGATACTTCCGCAATGCTGGTTTACTGTGAACCGAAAGATGGATACAAATCCGTGGCTTTCGCAGCATTGGATAATATCTCGGCAAATATTCCGGATGCGAGTATGAAGAAAAAGCTTGCCACATTAACAGCACCATTTATCTGCCTGGACGGCATGAATGAAAAAGGGGTATCTATTGCAGTCCTTACTTTGGACAGCGAACCGGTTCACCAGAATACAGGCAGACCGGTGATCGGAACCACGCTTGTGATCCGTTTGATCCTGGACCGCGCGGCAACTACAGAAGAAGCCGTAGAGCTTCTGAACCAGTATGACATGTTTGCTACAAGCGGCAGAGATTATCACTTTTATATCACAGATGCTTCCGGTGATGGCAGAGTAGTGGAGTATGACTGTGAAAGCGAAACCAGAGAAATGGTTGCCACACCAATACGCTCCATCACGAATTTCTTTGGACTCTATGAGGATAAAGTCCTTCCGAATCAGAAGAATGGCATTTACGGTCACGGAAAAGAGCGGTATGACAAAATGGAAGCTATTTTTGACTATGAGGAAGTTTACACCAGTGATGTTGCATGGGAGGCTTTGAAGGCCGCATCACAGGAGCCGTCAGAGGAGGAAGTTACCAGTAATACCCAGTGGTCTATTGTTTATGATGATACCAATCTCACCGCAGAGATTGCCCTTCGGAGAAACTGGGATGATGTGATCGGGTATAATCTGAAGGATAACACGATTACATTAAAATAATAACATAGAGCCTGTTTCAAACATAATCCGGTAGTCTTAAAGGAAGAGAAAGACACGTGAACCAGAAGTTCAATATAAGGTTTTAAATGCCTCGTCAAAGGGAAACTTCATCATTTCCCCTGGCGGGGCATTTTGATTATTTGAAATATTAATCTCGTTACGGCGTTGACTGGAATGTTGGTTAAATTTGTCTATAAATTCAAAGAGATATATCAACTTAGTCTGAAAAATAACGCTTTAACACGTTAATTTTGATTGACTCCATAGTATATGCAGTGTATTATGAATTTATAATTGCTGTTTGCGGAGTGGATAAATGTATGGGGTATACATAAGAAAAAAGTGTAAAACTCTTCAGGCAAAGCGAATAGTTTTTATAATCCATCTATCTAAAGGGGGAGTCATTTATGACGGGAAAGAGAAAAAGAAAACTGGCAATGCCAGACACCCTGATCATCGTAGCATCCGTTGTACTTCTGGTGGCGATTCTTTCATGGATCATTCCATCCGGAACCTACGATTATCAGGAAATGAACATCAATGGAAGAATTCGAAACGTAGCCATTGATGGAACTTATCACACAATTGATAAATCCGAAGTTACCACAACCGGATTCCTTGGATTTTTCAGTGTACTGTATCGAGGCTGCGTGGAGGCTGCTGATGTAATCTTCATGATCCTCTGCTGCTGCGGAACTTTCGGTGTTGTGGTGAAAACAGGTGCTTTTCATGCAGGAATCGGAACCATTTTAAAGAAACTGAAGGGAAAAGAAATTCTGCTTGTTCCAATCATTATGATGATCTTCGGACTGGGCGGTTCCGTGTTTGGTATGGCAAGTGAATTCTACGGATTTTATCCATTGATCGTAGGTCTGGGAGTTGCTCTTGGATATGATGCAATGTTCGGATTTGCCATTATTGCGGTTGGAGAGTTTGTTGGATTTATGGGCGCGACACTGAATCCATATTCTGTAGGAATTGCCCAGACAATTTCAGGTGTAGAGCTTTATTCCGGAACCGGATACCGTGCGATCTGCTTCGTGATCTTCATGGCAATTTCCATTATCTATGTAATGGTTTACGGGCGGAAAATTAAGAAAAATCCAGGTGCATCCGTTGTATTTGGTGAAAAAAACATTCATGCCTTTGACAGAGATGAGTTAAATGAATACAGCTTTACCTTAAAAGATGGTCTGGTTCTTCTGGATGTTCTTGTAGTGCTGGTTGTTCTTATGCTGGGTCTGATCAAATGGGGATGGGATTTCCCGCAGCTTTGTGGCTTGTTCCTTCTTATGTCTATGATTGCTGCAGCAATCTGTAAGTGGTCTCCGAATAAATGGTGCAGTGAGTTTATTGACAGCGCAAAGACTGCAATGTGGGGATGTATCCTGACTGGTATTGCGAAAGCTATCACAGTTGTTATGCAGGATGCGCAAATTATGGATACTGTTATCTACGGCTTGTCAAATGTGCTGAAAAATGCGCCTCATGCAGTTTCTGCACAGGTAATGCTTGTAGTACAGACTCTGATCAACTTCTTCATACCATCTGCAACAGGTCAGGCTTCTGCAACCATGCCGATCATGGCACAGCTGGCAGATATTATTGGTGTGAGCAGACAGACAGCAGTTCTTGCATTCCAGTTTGGCGATGGACTTTCCAATATTTTCTGGCCGACGGCAGATATCGTTATCATCTGTGGCCTGGGTGGAATTTCCCTGCAGAAATGGTATAAGTGGTTTACGCCGCTGTTTCTGATCTTGTTTGTGACACAGGCGATTTTGTTGGGAATTGCAACTGGAATTGGGTTCTAGAGTGTGTTTGATATTTAGAAAAGGTAAGTCTAATGGAAAGAAAAGGAAACTTAATTAAACTTACGGACCTGTCTTCCGATTTTATCATCGATCTGAAATATGCCACGCCGGATAATTTCACTGGCGTGCAGGTGTACCAGTCAGCGGATTGCTGGCTGGATGAGCACACAGCGCAGATTCTGATAAAAGCGAAGGAAATTTTCGAAAAAGATGGCTATCGGGTGAAAATCTGGGACGCTTATCGTCCAATTCGTGCGCAGAAGCGGTTCTGGGAGATTATGCCAAATGATGATTTCATTGCCCGTCCACCGGATATGACGAAAATTAAGAAATTTCGTCCTACCCATATGAACGGAATGTGTGTTGACGTCACACTGACTGACAAAGAAGGAAACGAAATCGAAATGCCATCTCCGTTTGACACTATGGACGAACGCGCTTCACTGAATTATTCCGGTCATTCCGAAACCGGAAGAAGAAACGGCGAGTATTTGAAACAAGTAATGGAGTCCGTAGGCTTCCAGGCATATGAATGTGAATGGTGGCATTTTTATGATGTATCTACGGATCCAGCGCCGTTTTCGGATTATGAAATTTAATTTTTTAAACTACTAACGGGCAGCATAAGTGCAATTATGCTGCCTTTTTCATTACTTTCTAATACTTTCACTGAGCCACCGTGTTCCCGGGCAATGGAGTCAACCAGCGCCAGCCCCAGTCCGGCACCTCCCATGGCCCGGCTGCGGGACTTGTCTACACGGAAAAAAGGATCAAAGATTTTTTTCTGATTTTCAGGTGAAATGCCGATGCCGGTGTCTTTTACCAGGATCATAGCCTGACCGTTTTTCTCCTTCACCGAAACTGTGACAGAGCCATTGGGACGGTTGTATTTAATGGCATTTTCCACAAGATTGTAGACTGCACGATAAAGAAGTACATAGCTGCCGGTGATATTGCGAATATTGTTATTAAGTGCAGATGCATCAGGCGTGTGGACATCAGTATGCCAATCCTGACTGGAGCTGTCATCAAAATGAATGGAAATTCCTGCTTTTTCTGCAACTGGGTCCAGGTCGCAGAAAACCTCATCTACAAGCTCTTCCAGTGTAACCTGATCTGTACGTGGAACAGATTTCAGATTTGTCATGTCAAGAAGAGTTCCCACCAGCTGGGAAAGCCTTGCTGTCTGTTCTTTAATCATGGCGAAAAGCTGTCTGTATTCAACTATTTCCGGTTCCTGCTTTTTCTCAAAAACTTCCAGATTGGTCTGCAAGACTGCTAGTGGTGTCCGCAGCTCATGAGCGGCATTTGCAGAAAACTGTTTCTGTGTACTGAAGGCATTGTCCAGCCTGGTCAGCATTTCATTGAAAGATCTGGTCAGCTGTGCAATTTCATCCTTTGAATTGGGAACTGCCAGCTGGGTGGAAAGGTTCTGCGCCTGGATCTGACTGACTTCACTGGTTAGCTTCTGCAGTGGCGTAAGGGCCTTTTTTGTAAGAAAATAAGTACACACACTGGAAAGAAGAATAATGATCGTGGTTGCAATAACACTTCGTAGAAGAAAAGCTTCTTTGGTTTCCTGGATTTCCTGCTCGAACTGAGGAAAAAGAGCTTTGGGATCTACATTAAAGGTAATTGGTGAATCGCCATCCTGTGGGTCCACCTTGATCATATAATTCTGCAATCCGTCCATTCCCGATACGGCAGAATGGCTGATGAAGAAGTACATAAGAACACAGGAGACAATCATCAGTAAGGACAGCAATAAAGTGAGTTTCAGCTGAAGTGAGGTGTGGAAACGTTTTTTTGTCATCTGTATTCCTCCAATATATAGCCCTGGCCAATTTTATTCTGAATAGGGTCAAATCCAATTGCAGCCTTTAGTTTTTTTCTCAGAGATGAAATGTGCACACGGATGGAATTGCTGAAGGTATTTACACTTCCATCCCAAATATGTTCAATCATTTCTTCCGGTGAAATGACCCGGTTCTGATGGAGCAGGAAATATTCCAGAAGGCTGCTTTCTTTTCTGGTAAGGGAAAGCGGTACTCCATTTACAGAAGCTTCTCTTGTTCTGGTATCAAAGGTAAGCTGATTCCATTTCAGGCATACATCCTCCTGAACAAATTTCCGCCGGGTAAGGCTTCGGATCCTGGCTTCCAGCTCCTGAAAATGAAAGGGTTTGGTAAGATAATCATTGGCGCCCAGATCCAGACCGTTTACTTTATCTTCAATCTGATCCCGGGCGGACAGGATCAGAACCGGGGTATTGGTATTGTGCTCCCGGAACTGGCGGAGAATTTCCAGACCGTCCGTGCCGGGAAGATTCAGATCCAGCAGGATCAGGTCATAATTTTCTGTCATACACAGGCAAAGCCCTTCGTCTCCATCGAAACAGATATCTGTTTCATAACCATCTATGCGAAGTCCCTCCGCAACAGAGCGGCAGAGCTGTTCTTCGTCTTCTATAATTAAAATGTGCATATTGTCTCCTTTTATAATGTGGTTTTCTGATAAACAGAATTATTTTTACGTACTTCAGTTGGTGTGGCACAAAAATGCTCATAAAAAACTTTTCGAAACAGTTTATAATTAGTGAATCCGTGGCGCTCCAGAATGACAGAAATTTTATCATTTGTGGATACCAGATCCTGATAAATATGGGAAATACGGATGTCATTCTGGTATTCCAGAAATGTTGTTCCCATACATTTCTTAAAAAACCGGCAGAAATATTTAGGATCAAACATGGCAATCCTGGAAATTTCAGTAAGGGAAATGGCTCTGTTACAATTACAGTTGATGTAATCCAGAACTGGCTTTAGTTTTTCCAGATTCTGATTTTGCCTGCTTGTGGAATCTGCTGTAAATCCGAAACTGAAATTGTGATAAAGCTGATAAAGCACGTCAAAAAGAAGCGTGTTAAACATCAGTGGTGCTCCGTCAGGTTTGGTATCCATTATAAACTGCATTTGCGTCAGTTTTTCTTTAAATTGATTTATTTGTGTTTTTTGTCTGTCCCATTCTGGCTGAGAAGCTTGTCTGGGAGTTTCTTCAAGCTGAAAAGTCAGCTGGGCGGTATCGGGAACAAATTTTTCCAGAAACAGAAGCGGAATCTGAAATACAATGGCTTTGTTTGGACGTGTACATAAAGTAGAATGTACCTTATTCGGCTGTATCAGCGTACATTGCCCGGAACGTAGATTTCTGGAAGTGCTTTCCGTATTTACTTTCAGTTCGCCCTCCTGTAAATAGAGAATTTCAATGGCGTCGTGCCAGTGAGGCGGCACATAGCTTCCAAAATCCACCGATGTATAAAAACGCACATTTGTCCTGAGATCAAGAGGAATCACTTCATAATTTGAAGCTGTGATCACTTTTTTCATAACTGTCTGGCTCCATAAAAAAGAGAATATTGACCTATTATCTAGATACTATCATATCTTGAAAATTAAGGGCAAGTAATTTATTCTAAATT
>OLPZ01002663.1_pt1 | contig 9966 bp, 10 predicted proteins | sample 1672711 | NCBI WGS metagenome assembly OLPZ01 (sample SAMEA3136716, study PRJEB25190) | human gut metagenome | reverse complement strand
GGCGCAACGTCGGCGACGCGGATGTGCTCAAGTGCATCCGTATGCTGACCTTCCTGCCGCTGGAGCAGATCGATGAGATGGACCACTGGGAGGGCGAGCAGCTGAACAAGGCCAAGGAGATTCTGGCCTACGAGCTGACGAAGATGGTCCACGGCGAGGAGGAGGCCGAGAAGGCGCAGGCTGCCGCCCGCGGCCTGTTCAGCGGTGCCGCCGATCATGAGCATATGCCCAGCACGGCGCTGGATGCAGCGCTTGTCAAGGACGGCGCTGTCGGCCTGCTGGCTGCCATGGTAGCTGCCGGTCTGTGCGGCTCCAACCGCGAGGCCCGCCAGTTGGTTCAGCAGGGCGGCGTCCTTGTTGACGGCGAGAAGGTCACCGACCCGAAGGCTGTTTTGACCGTTGACGCGCTGAATAAGGGCGTTGTCATCAAGAAGGGCAAGAAGGTTTACCACAAGGTCACGCTGTAAAGCAAAGTTGCTTCACAGTCAATTTCATCACACACTATAAGCAAACAAGCCCCCTGTCCACACGGCAAATGTTGTTGGACGGGGGGCTTTTTGTATGGTATACTTGTGTCACTAAGTCGGAAATTACGATTTATACTTCACCCAAAATACAGGTAAGAAACTTGTTGCATGACATAGACCCAAAAAGAAGGGAGCCGTAGCATTAGGGATGATGAAGATTAGACGAAAACACTTTTTTCAATTTATGACAATACTATATTTTATAATCGTATTTTGTATGTGTATAACGCAACTCAATATCATCATGACTCTTATCGGGTGTCCACTAACACGCATTGATGCAGTCAACATGATACCATTTCATAGTATCAGAGAAAATTTAAAGTATGGACACAGTCCTGTTTCATGGGATATGCTTTATAATCTGGTTATGTTTGTACCGTTCGGAATTGTATATTGCTATTATCAAAAAACATTCAGCCTATATAAAGCAATAGGCTTGTCATTTCTAACAACATTTTCAATTGAAGCTGCACAGTTTATTTTTAAAACGGGCGTTGTGGATATAGATGACCTTATCATAAATACAGTTGGAAGTCTGTTTGGAATTTTCTTTTATATTGCACTACAGAAAATATTACAATGGAAACAAATATCGAATGTACACGAAGTAATTGATACAATTGCAACAATACTTCCTCCACTATTTATCTCCGTTGTTGTCGAAATGTTTTTTGGCGATGGCTCACCAACGCTACGCCCCATTCACAATATAATTCTAACAAGCTACGGTGTCTGTGACTATGTATTGTTAATAAAGGATTTTTCATTGAAATCCAAACTGCTTTATGCGGCATTTTATATTGGAATTTTCCGGTTGATTCTTGCCATACTATAGAAAATATAGTTACGGGGGATTGCTTCAGCATACCCTATCCAGATTACAAAATTCCAGTTTGCAGGCACATTGCAGGGTATGTCTCCCTGCAATGTGCACGGAATTGAGTTTTTATGGAATAACAGCAAACAAAACCGAGGCACAGCCTTTTTCCCACAAAAAGCTGTGTCTCGGTTATTGTTGTTTTCTCAGCACTGCCGCATCAAACGGACGTAAAACTCCACGGCACGACCGACGGTCTCGACGCGGATACGCTCGTTGTTGCCATGCAGGGTACCGCGCTCCTCGGCGGTCAGATCCATGGCGGAGAAGCGGTACACATGGTCACTGATGCGGCCATAGTGACGGCTGTCCGAGCATTGCACCATCAGATACGGTGCTACCAGACAGCCCTTCCAGGTGCCTGCCACAGCGCTGGCGACCTTGTCCCAGGCAGGGCAGTTCGTCTCGCTGATGCGGCTCGGGTTCATGCCCTCCAGCTTTGTGATCTCAACGGCAGGGTCATTGATGGTTTCTTTTAAGTAGGCAAGGGCACTGTCCATCGTGTCCTCAGGGTTCAGGCGCAGGTTGCTGATGAGCGTTGCCTCGGGCGGGATGACGTTGCGGCCCGCACTGCCCTTGGCCTGGGTAAAGGCCACCGTCGTGCGCATCAGGGCGTTCAGCTCGCCGCCGCTCTTACGGCAGATGGAATCCAGCACGCCGCCGAACAGCCAGAGGTTGGCAAAGATCATGCGATAGGGAACGTTGGAGTAACGGCCCAGCGTATCGAACATTTCGGCCACTGGCTTTGTGACGTGCGCCTTGAAGGGGTGGCTCTCGATCTTGGTGCAAGCTTCGCTCAGGGCCACAAGCGGGCTGTGGGGCTTGGGCGCGCTGGCGTGGCCGCCGCCGGACTTGACCTTGTACTCCACGTTCAGCATACCTTTTTCCGCAATGCCGATCAGTCCGCAGGGCTGCTTGACGCCGGGGAACACATCCTCGACGACCGCGCCGCCCTCATCCACAACAAGCGCGGGGGTGATGTGGTTTGCCTCAAACCAATCAACGATATGCACCGCGCCGAGGCCGTTGACTTCCTCGCCGCCGCTGAATGCAAAGTAGATATCCTGCGCGGGGGTGTAGCCCTCGCCAATCAGTTTGTCAGCAGCGGTCAACACGCCGTTAAAAGTAACTTTCGTGTCCAGCGCACCGCGGCCCCAGAGCACGCCATCTTCCAGCACGCCCTCAAACGGCGGCTTCTTCCAGCCTGCCTCGTCAACGTCGACGACGTCATAGTGAGCCATCAATACGGTCGGCTCGGTGTGCTCCTTGCCGGACCAGGTGAACAGCAGGCCACGGTCCGCAAGGCGCTCAACCTTGCAGGTCTTGAAAACGTTGGGGTAGAGCGTCGGCAGGGTATTGATGAGCTTTTCAAACTCGGCATCGTCTTCCAGCGCGTGGTTCGTGTTGGAGACGGTACGGCAGCGGATGAGGGTGCGCAGATTTTCCACGGCCTTGTCACGGTCGATGGTTTCCTCGCCCTCGGGCACAGCGGGGGCAGTGCCCGGCGTAAAGCGGGCCGTGCGCACCAGCACCACGGCGGCCAGCACGACGACAGCCGCCAGAATTAACCATAAAACGATCATTTTGTATTCCTCCTTATGGGCTTAGACCAGGCCCTTTTTGTACAGGATACGCGCCACTACCAGGCTGAAAATGACACCGACCGGCACCATGATACCTACCGTGGACGCATTGAGCGCGGGTACAAAGATGAACAGCACCAGCATCAGCAGCAGTGGGGCCAGCGCCAGGCGGAAGTTTTTGGAAACAAACACCACCGCCAGACCGCCGAACAGTGCGGGTAAAATCTGCGAGAACGCCGGGGCTAGGATGGGGGAGGAGAGCAGCGGTGTCAGCGGGATGATGAGCACCACGCCCACTAAAATAATCAGCGTCGTCACGATGCTTGACACGGCAATGGCGATGGTAGAAATGACCTCACCTTCCTCACTGTTGGACTTGACGCCCGCCCGCTCCATGGCGTCAAGGGCGCAGGGGAGTTTCAGGTTGGAGATGTTACCGGTGACGAAGGACAGGTAGCTGCCGCCCGCGCCGAGCATCGGCACATAGGTAAAAATTTCCACAATGCCGACGGCCCAGTACATAGGCCCGATGGCGATAAAGCCCTTAATGAACGCGGGCCAGTTGACCTGTGCGTGGAAGATGAGCGACACTGCGATCGGGTATGCCACAATCAGCACCAAAAGCGTCAGGCCCCAAATGCGGCCCCAGCGGTGCACACTGTCGACATAGGTTTCTTTCTGTTCCAGAACTGTCTTTTCCATGAGTACCGCTCCTTTCAGCTCAGCCAGTTTGTCAGCGGGATGGACACTGCCATGCCGCACAGCATACTGATGGGCAGCGCATAGTCCTGTATCCAGCGCTTTTTCGTGCGCATGGCCGCCACGCCGCAAATAACCATCACGACCGCCGACGTCAGCATGACGAGCACCGGGATAAGACCCGAGAAATCGCCGTGGGTCACATTCATCACGTCGCTGAACACATAGCCGAGGAAGGCGCTGATCATACCGAGGAACATGGCATTATTAAAGATATCTGCCCAGCGGTGATCCTTTGCGCCCAGTTTCATCATACCACCCTGGATACGCTTGGTCAGCAGCGGCACCAAGACCAGGCCGACCATGATGCCCACCGTCATAACGGCGGCCACCGTGACATAGTCCGACGCCGTAGGGAGGGGGGTATTGGTGTCCAGCCCCAGCTCCGTCAGTGAGGTTCCCGCCGCGACGGTCTCATAGGTCAGGGATCCTACGACCGATAGGCGCAGCCACGGCAGGGCGATACCCAGGCTCTTGCTCAGGGAGATAACGCCCACCAGAATGGCCACTGCTGGTGCTACCGTAAAGACGGCCGCCGCCGAAATGGTCTTGCGTATGGTTTCCTGCGGCAGACCGATTTCCCTTGCGCGGTTGACCGCACGCAACAGAAAGAACGCCGACTGTGCCAGCACGAACGCCACAATGATGCCGACCAGCACAAACAGGATCGGCGCGTTCACGTTGAAGTCCATAACACCACACCTTTTCTTTCGCTTTATAGCTTTAAAGCGTTTTTTTAACTTTAACACATTGTTCAAAAAATAGCAAGAGAAAAAGTACATTTTACAGCTACAAATGTTTTTGTTCAGTGGATACTTGCCCCCGCGCCCATTTTGGGCTATAATAGGTAAAGTATAGTTCAGGGAGGCGTCCATGCCCAAAGATAAACTCAAAACCATCTATGTCTGCACCCAATGCGGCGAGACCAGCCCCCGCTGGCTGGGACGCTGCCCCTCCTGCGGGGCGTGGAACACTATGACCGAGGATGTGGTGGCAGAACCCGCCAAGGCATCCGGCGGCAAGGCCGCTGCCGCGCCGCGCGTGACCGGGCAGACAAGCCTGGTGGCACAGAAATTAAAAAACATCAGCACGACCGAGGAAAAAAGCCGCATCATCACCGGCATCAGCGAGCTGGATCGCGTTCTGGGCGGTGGCATCGTCATCGGCAGTGTGACGCTCATCGGCGGCGAGCCGGGCATCGGCAAGTCAACGATTCTTTTGCAGCTCTGCGGCGAGGTCAGCAAGACCCGCAATGTGCTCTATATCACCGGCGAGGAATCGGTGCGGCAGATCAAACTGCGTGCTGTGCGCCTGAATGTGCCCGAGGATAATATCTCGCTGGTCGCCGAGAGCGACGTGGACGAGATATGCGGCCTGATCGAATCGATGAAGCCCGACTTGGTCGTCATCGACTCCATCCAGACGATGCGCTGCACCGATATTTCGTCGTCGTCCGGCACGGTCAGCCAGGTGAAGGAGAGTTCCGCCCGCTTTTTAAGTGTAGCGAAAACGCTGGAAATCCCCACCTTCATCGTCGGCCATGTCAACAAGGACGGTGCGATTGCAGGCCCCAAGGTCATGGAGCACATCGTTGATACGGTGCTTTACTTTGAGGGTGACAAGACCCTGCCATACCGCGTGCTGCGGGCCGTCAAGAACCGTTACGGCTCCACGAACGAAATCGGTATGTTCGATATGACCGGCCGAGGGCTGGCGCAAATCGAGAATCCCTCCCAGGTCATGCTGGAAGGGCGGCCCTTGGGCATCAGCGGCACCTGCGTGGCCTGCGTGATGGAGGGCACCCGCCCGGTGCTGAGCGAGATACAGGCCCTTGCCACCAAGACGAGTTTTCCCAGCCCGCGGCGCACCGCCAGCGGTTTTGACTATAACCGTATGTACCTGCTGCTAGCCGTGCTGGAAAAGCGCGCCGGGTATGCCTTTTATAACCAAGACGTCTATGTCAACATCATCGGCGGCCTGAAATTGGACGAGACCGCCTGTGACCTGCCGGTCTGCATTGCGCTGGCGTCCAGTCTGCTGGACCTGCCGGTGGGGGAAAAGACCCTTGCTATCGGTGAGGTCGGCCTTGGCGGCGAGGTGCGCAGCGTGACCCACCTGGAAACGCGGCTGCGCGAGGCGCAGCGCGTCGGTTTTGACACAGCCATTGTGCCGAAGCACAACCTGAAAATGATTGACCCTTCGCAATTTCCCGGCTTGAAGCTGGTGGGTGTGTCCTACCTGCGGGAAGCCATCAACGCAATAAAATTAAAGTGAGGAATCGACCCATGCCCGAACAGAATGAACAGAAAAAGCCCCAGGCACCGACTTTCAATCCGAAGGTCAAGGAGACGATTGCGGCCTTCAAAGAGGACAACAGCCCCAAAAATCTGAACAATATTTTAAACGAGCTGGTGCGCTCGCCGCTGCTGGCCCCTGCCGTGTTTGATTTACAGGGTCAGCCTGCGCCCAAGCCCGATGCGGATGGCCGTGTGCAGCTGCCCAAGGATACCAAAATCAGCCTGGTCATGGTCAACAGCCCCGAGGGCAAGCACTACTACCTGGCTTTCAGCGATTGGGACGCCGTACACGAGTGGCAGGCCAAGCAGCCCAAGGCTGCGCAGCAGATTATCCTGCTGCGCTTTGACGACTACGCCAACATGATTGCCAAGAACACCGACGCCTCCGGTCTGGTCGTCAACCCCGGCGACAACAGCCTGCGTCTGGAACGCCCGCTCATTGAGTCCGTCAAGAAGCAGAAGGACGAAGTCGCCAAGAAAATTGTGGAAAGAATGGCCGAGCAGAAGGCCCAGCAGGAAGCACACCGCATCCATCCCGGCGACAAGGTTACGCTGGTGGAGCCCAGCGTGCTGCCTGATGCCATGATTGACCCAGTCTGCGAGGTGCTGGCCGGTGCGCCCGGCGTTGGTTCTGCCTATCTGCAGGTCATGATTGTCAATGGCGAGGCTCGCAGCTACTTACTGGTTCTAGATGGTCCCAAGGACGACAAGCTGTTCGCCGCCGTGGCGCAGGCTGCCCGCCCATACCTGGCCAGCCGTGAGAAGAAGATGGACTTGAACATTACAACGTCTGTTTCTCCGCTGGGCCAGCAGGGTATGCGCGGCAGTGAGCCATTCTACCGCAAAGGCATCGGCCGCGTGATTGAGGAGGACGACGACGAATGAGCGTGAAGCGCCTGCTGGACTGCACGCCCAGTGACCTAGCTGCGTACAGCAAAACCGACCTGCTGGCGGCCATCGCAGGCAGCGAAGGCCGCGTGCTGGCCTGTGAGACCATCGGCCTGACGCCGCCGCTGCTGGTGGACGTGACGAACGCCGAGTATGCGGCTTCTTTGAGTACGGACATTCTGCTTTTGAATATGTTTGATGTGCAGCACCCGGTCATCAATGCACTGCCCAAAGTACCCGAGGAAGAAACTGTGCGGGAAATCAAGCGCCTGACGGGCCGCGTGGTAGGCATCAATCTGGAGCCCTGCGACCCACAAGCCGCAAAAAGCAACGATGGTACGCTGTGGAAGATGAGCAGCGGCCGCCTTGCCACCGCGGAAAACGCCAGCCGTGCTGCCGATATGGGCGTTGATCTTATCGTGCTGACCGGCAACCCTGGCAACGGCGTCAGCAACGAATTGATCGTTGAATCATTAAAAGATATTTCTGCCGCCGTTGGCGACCGCGTGATGCTGGCCGCCGGCAAGATGCACGCATCCGGCGTAGCAGGGGAAGGCGGGGAACAGATCATGACGCCAGCCGACGCCGAGGCATTTATGGCCGCTGGTGCGGATATCATTCTGCTGCCCGCACCCGGTACCGTGCCCGGCATCACGCAGAATTACGCGCATGATTTGATTAAAGTGGTACACAGCCACGGCAAATTGGCGCTGACCGCCATCGGCACTTCGCAGGAAGGCGCGGACGTCGCCACAATCCGTCAAATTGCGCTGATGTGCAAGATGGTCGGTGCGGATATCCACCACATCGGTGACACCGGCGTGCCTGGCATGGCCTTGCCGCAAAATATCATGGCGTATTCGATTGCCATTCGCGGTGAGCGCCACACTTACCATAAGATGGCGCAATCCATCAATCGATAAAAAATCCCACCCATAGGAAGCATTATTTGCTCCTGCGGGTGGGATTTTTTTGCTTATTGAAGGTTGCGATAGTATTCCGACTGGCCGTCATACAGCGTCTTTTCCTGCAATCTGTCAATCATATTCAGCTTGACCTTAATGACCGCGATCGCGGCCTCATTTTTCTCGGCGTTCCAATCCTGCTTCAGCAGCAGCAAACCGCGATAGTAGTCTTCTGTGCGTTTCATGCACTCGCGCAGCAAGTCAATTTCATCCGGCCGCAGGGAAAGATTGATTTTGCCCACAGTATCCGTTTTCGGCTCTTGTTTGGGCTCCTGTGGGACTTCTTGCTTTTTCTTATTGAACAGCGCCATTCGTAACCACACTCATTTCTTTCGGATTAGTTTGACAACGAACACGATAATCGCAATCGGAATCACAATTTGAATAACCAGGGCAATCAACACTGACAGCAGCGAGGTCGTCACGATCAGTGTGCCGATAAGCATACCGCTGATGATGCGCCACACCCACGCAAACACCAGCAGAGCAATAATGCCCAGTAGAATTTTTATGATAGTATCCTTGTTCATGAGTTTGCAGCTCCTTTTTATTTAATCATAGCAGATTTTCTGTAAATTGCAAGATTGATTTTTGGTTTTTGGAGATTGGCAGCCCATACCATGCGGTTGAGGTTTTATGGTCGGGCACAGCTAACTGGCTCCACAGGCCCACGGAGGGCTTGTTTTGGCCTCCCTATATTTCGCTAAATTTGCATTTAGCGAAATAGTATGTTATACCTTTTACAGAACGTATAAGCCTCCCCTTTTAGCTTTTTAGGTTGCTTTGTATGAATATTCACACCTATGCAGAACTGCTACGCATTGTAATATGCACGACTGTTTGCATTTCTTATAACTCTGTGAAATTGACGTCTCATCCCCAACTGTGCTACAATAAAAAAAAGCAGAAACGGCATTTCGGCACGTTTCCGCAATCTGAATCTAACTGAGGGCTTGTGTTTTGAGCAGTTATATTGATGTCGTCCACCCGGATCGCCATGCACCGTATCTGGACATCCCCAACGATGTAATTGAATACCTGCACTATCTTGATTTCGTGAAGCTGCGCTCCCCGCGCACTGTCAACGGTTACTATCTCGATCTGCGCGGGTTCTTCCGCTATATGATGCTGCAATGGGATCGCGCGGATGATGCCACCCCCATCGGGAAAATCGACCTGACTGGCATATCAACCAGGGACATTGCCGGTATCACCAAAAGGGATATTTTTGGCTACCTGGACTACGCCCGCAATGCGGACAACGGCCCCAAGGCCCGCGCCCGCAAATTGAGCGCCTTAAAGGGCTTCTTCCATTATATGTGTACCCAGGTCAACAAACTGCCCGTCAATCCCACGGAAAATATCAGCCTGGGCACACCGCAAAAGGCACTGCCCAAGTACCTGACCGAAAACGAAGCCGTTGAATTGTTAAAAAATATACAAAGCGATTTTTATGAGCGGGATTACTGCATCATAACGTTATTTTTAAACTGTGGTATGCGCCTTGCCGAGCTTGTAACCATCGATTTGAGCGATTTTCGCGATGATACGATCCGTATTGTCGGCAAAGGCAACAAAGAGCGACTGGTCTACCTGAACGATGCCTGCTTATTTTCCTTGCAGCGCTATAAAAAAGCCCGCGCTGCCCTGCCGAATCTCGCCGACAAGGATGCCTTGTTCGTCTCCAAGCGCACCGGCAAGCGGCTTTCGGCGCGCCGGGTCGAGCAGATCGTCGCACGTTGCCTGCGAAGTGCAGGTTTGAGCGGGCGCGGATTTTCGCCCCACAAGCTGCGCCACACCGCCGCCACGCTTATGTATCAGGGCGGCGTGGATATGCTGGCTTTAAAGGAAATTCTGGGTCACGAAAACGTCTCCACAACGCAGATTTACACCCACATCAACCGCGACCAGCTACGCCAGGCGGTGGCCTCTTCCCCGCTGGCCGACAAAACGTTTGAAGAACAGCCGTCAGCGCCCGACCTTGGCAGTGACGAAGGCGAGGAAAGTCCAGACGGCACTGAAAACAGCTGACAGCACCAGCGCCGCACCGAACCGCACGGCCAGCCG
>OLPZ01002662.1_pt1 | contig 9967 bp, 6 predicted proteins | sample 1672711 | NCBI WGS metagenome assembly OLPZ01 (sample SAMEA3136716, study PRJEB25190) | human gut metagenome | reverse complement strand
CGGGAAAGGTTGAAAGTTACCATACACTGGTACTGGTTCCAGATATTTGCCATACGGTTTACATGGGGATCCTGGCTGTTTACAAAAAAGCGGGAGAGCAGATCCTCCCAGTAATGGTTCAGATCCTGGAATGCTTTCTTCACCTGTGCGGAAGTATGGTATTTTTCCTGCATGGCAAGAGCTGTGGTCTTGCGGATCACATTTGGTGCTTCCCATTTTTCTTCCCGAGGATTTTCACAATATCCAAGAAGGAATATCAGTTCTTTCTCTTCCCCTGGGGCAAGTACAAGATCAATCTGGTGACTGGCGATGGGATACCATCCACTGGCAACAGAACCAGTACATTTTCCCTGCTCTACGGCCAGAGGCCGGTCATTTCCACGGCGCACTCCCAGAAATTCATCCCTGCTGGTGTCAAAACCGTCAATGGGCGTATTTACAGAAAAGAAGCTGTAGTGATTTCTTCGCTCCCTGTATTCTGTTTTGTGGTAAATAGCGCTTCCCTGGATCTCCACTTCTCCAATACTTAAATTACGCTGGAAATTGGTCATATCATCTACTGCATTCCACAGACAAAACTCCACATAGGAAAAAAGGGAAAGCTTTTTGGAAGAAGCGGATTGGTTTTTTAAGGTAAGTACATTGATCTCGCAAGGAGTGTCTACAGGTACAAAAGCCAGAAGATCAGCAGAAAGCTGGTTTTTGATTCCATGGAAACGGCTGTATCCAAGACCGTGTCTGCATTGGTATTCGTCCAGAGGGGTTCTGGTGGGCATTGTACCAGGATTCCATATCACGTCCCCTTCTTTTATGTAATAGTATTTTCCGTTGGAATCTGCCGGAAGATTATTATAGCGGTAACGGGTAAGCCGGAGCAGCTTTGCATCTTTATAGAAACTGTAACCACCACAGGTGTTGGAGATCAGACTGAAAAAGTCCTGAGATCCCAGATAATTGATCCATGGAAGTGGAGTGTCCGGGATTGTGATCACATACTCCTTTTTTTCGTCGTCAAAGAAACCGAACTTCATTGGAAATCCTCCCTTGTCAAAGATTGGAGCTTGACACGATGTACTACAGTGCCTGTAATCATGCGTGGAGCTCTGAAAAAAAGTATATGCGAAAACGAATGAGTTCTGATAATTCAACAGAAATAAAAGAAACATTAGAAAACAATATAAAATAGCGAAAATATAAAGAAGTTATCCCTATAAAAGGATGGGATAATTATCTTAACTTTAATATATCTGAGAGAATATAAAAAAGCAAGGAATTTTTACGAAATAGTTTCGTGATAAAAGAAGATAACTTTGTTTAATTTGAAAAAAACTGAAAATCTGATTTTGTGAAATAGAGAGAAAGGAAGCAAAAAGCATAAAAAACGAGAAAATATACTTGATTATTTGTGCATAAAGTAATATAGTGAAGATGCGAAAACGATTTAGGAAAACAAAGAAAGCAAAGAGGCAACAGGGCTTATGGTATCGATGAAGGAAATCGCAAAGAAATGCAATGTTTCCGTAGCGACAGTCAGCAAAGCTTTAAATGATTATCCGGATATCGGGGAAGAGACAAAAGCACTGATCCAGAAAACCGCAGAAGATCTTGGGTATCTGCCAAATTCATCTGCAAGGGCATTGAAAACAAAAAGAAGCTACAATCTGGGCGTGCTTTTTGTAGATCAGGCTCACAGCGGACTGACACATGCTTATTTTAATCACGTGCTTGAAAGCTTCAAAAGTACAGCAGAGAGCAAGGGATATGACATTACCTTTACTAGCGGAAATGTTTCGGGAAAGAAGATGAGTTATTATGAGCATTGCAGATACCGGGGCGTGGACGGAGTGGTAATGGCCTGTGTGGATTTTACCGCAGAAGAGGTTCAGGAGCTTCTCCTTTCAGACATTCCGGTGGTGACCATCGATCATATCTGTGATGGAAGGATATCGGTAGTATCCAACAACATCCAGGGAATGGAAGAACTTGTTACCTATATATATAAGAAGGGACACCGCAAGATCGCTTACATTCATGGAGATGACACATCGGTTACCAAGAATCGTCTTGGAAGCTTTTACCGGACCTTGCAAAGACTGGGGATTGAAGAACCGGATGAATATGTAAAACCGTCTTTTTACAGAGATGCTGATCTGGCAGGTGAGAGAACCGGTGAACTTTTGGATTTGAAAGATCCGCCAACCTGTATTCTCTATCCTGACGATTATGCAGCGATGGGAGGGATAAACGAGATACGGGAAAGAGGACTTCGGATACCGGAAGACATTTCAGTAGCCGGGTACGATGGAATTAATATCGCCCAGGTTCTTGAACCCAAGCTGACAACCCTTTGCCAGGACACAGCGGCAATCGGAAGGATAGCGGCAGAAAGGCTGATTGAGCTGATTGAGCACCCGAAGACAACAGTTATTGAGAAATACACAGTGGATGGAACCCTTTTTAAAGGAGCTTCCGTGAAAACTTTGTATCCATCAAAAAATTTCAAGTAGTTATTAAAAAAAATTAAAAGATATAATTAAAGGAGGAAGTAACATGAAGAAAAAAATGGTGAGCGTATTATTAACAGCTTCTATGCTGGCAGGAATGACATTATGTGCAGTCCCGGTTATGGCAGAAGATGCAGAAACACCGGAAAACGAAGTTACCGGTGACGCTTCCGCAGATGATTCCTTTGTAGTATGGGGATGGAACGATGATATCAAGAAGATCCTTGATGGACCATTCAAAGAGGCTTATCCAGATGATTACGAAAGAATCGTTTTCGTAAACACAGGTGGATCTGATTATTATCAGAGCAAACTGGATCCTGTACTTGATGATCCTTCAAATGAGTTATATCCTGACATGATGGGTCTGGAAGTTGACTATGTTCAGAAATATGTAAACAGCGACTGGGTACAGAATGTAGCAGATCTTGGAATCACAGCTGATGACTATGCAAACAGCTATCAGTACAATCTGGATCTTGGATCCGATGTTGATGGAAACGTAAGAGCTCTGTTCTGGCAGGCAACTCCTGGATGCTACGCAGTTCGTGCAGATCTGGCTGAGAAATATCTTGGAACAACAGATCCTGCAGCATTAGCTGAGAAATTCAAAGATCTGGATACCATCGTTGCTACAGCTAAAGAGGTTAACGATGCTTCCGGCGGAAAATGCAAACTGTTCTCCGGCTATGATGAGATCAAACGTAGCCTGACCGGTTCCAGAACCCAGGGCTTCTATGATGAGAACGATAAGATTACAATTGATGACAACATCAAGACATATATGGAAACAGCTAAGACTCTTTATGATGAAGACCTTACCTTCAATACCGATCAGTGGAGCGCTGACTGGAGTGCAAACATGAGTGGTGATGGCGTTGATTCTAACGCAGCACTTGCTTATATGGGATGCCCATGGTTCGTATACTGGAGCTTAAGTGATGCTTGGAAAGGCAACACAATCCTTGTTCCTACCCAGACAAAATGCTATTGGGGCGGCACAGGACTTGCAGCTACAACAGATTGTGCAGATACCGAGCTTGCAGCTAAGATCATGAAATTCTTCACATGTGATGAAGATGGAATGGTTGCAATCAACGCTCTGAACTCTGACTATGTAAATAATACAGCAGCTGTCAGCAAGATCATTGAGGCTGGTACATCCGCAGATGGTAACGGATATCTGTATCCAGACGCTGGACAGAACTTCATGGAGTTCTTCCTTCCATTAGCAGACGGACTTGATGCTTCTATGGTAACAGCAGAAGATCAGCAGATCCTTTCCCTTATGGATACTCAGACCAAGGCTTATGCTACAGGCGAAAAAGACCTTGATACTGCACTTGCAGATCTGACCGCATCTATCCATGATACATTCTCTTACCTGAGCGCAGAATAATGTGGTTTAAGAGTTTGCAGAGTCAATCATAAGTAAGTAGTGAGTGTGCTGCTTCTTCCCAAAAGAAGGAGCAGCACATTCTTATATAAGCGAGCAGCTGCTTTTGCTATAAAAAAGCAGAATGACTGCCAGTGGCAGAGGAGGATGGCGCAGAAGCCCGGAGGGGCAGGTACTCCCGCCAGTGTCAGGCATTCTGCCTGGGAAAAGCAGGCAACTTCAGACAGGAGGCTGTTATGAATAAGAAAAAGAAAAAAATGATCGATTATGGAAGGTATGGCTACTTCTTTATTGCACCGTTTTTTATCACTTATCTGGTGTTCCAGCTGTGGCCACTGATCAATACTTTCTATTATAGTACCTTATCCTACTACAAACGTAACGGGCGTGAATTCATGGAGTTTGCAGGACTTCAGAATTTTGTAAATATCCTTGGTATGGCTGCAGGAGAGAGAGGTTATGTACTCAGCTATCTGAAAAATACCCTTGTAATGTGGGGCTGCAACTTTGTTCCTCAGATTCTGGTTTCCCTTCTTCTGGCTGTATGGCTGACGGATGAGAAGGTTAAGGTAAAAGGAACCGGTGCGATGAAGGTTATCGTTTATCTTCCAAGTGTTATCACTGCAGCTTCTGTTTCTGTATTGTTTAAATCTTTGTTTTCCCAGTACGGACCAATCACCCAGACTTTGAAGGACTGGGGCGTTCTCAGCAAGAACTTCGATTTTATGTCCAGCGTAGCAGGAAGTCGTGGGCTGATCTCCACAATTCTGTGGTGGATGTGGTTTGGTAATACGACCCTGCTTCTGATTTCAGGCGTTCTTGGCATTGACCCGGGACTTTTTGAGGCTGCTGATATTGATGGTGCAACAGGCTGGAAAAAATTCCGCTACATCACTTTACCGCTTTTGAAACCAATTATGTTGTACACATTGGTTACCTCCGCAATCGGTGGTCTTCAGATGTATGATATCCCGGCATTGTTTAACGTTCCGGAAACCGGACTTGTTGGTCTTCCAGATGATAAGACTACTACAATGGCTATGTATATTATGCGTCTGTATAACAGCGATGTTGGAAAGGCAGCAGCCGTTTCCGTAGTACTGTTTATTATCACGTTGGTTGTCAGTTTGATCCTGTTCGCAACTATGAGCGATAGCGAAGACAGACGTATGAAAAAAGAGCAGAAACAGCGTAGAAAGGCAGGTGGAAGATCATGAGTAAAGCCGCAACAGCAGACAGCTACAGCAAGAATATGCTGCATCAGAAAGTCTTCCGTACCATTATTTGTATTTTATTCTGTATCATTGCACTTTTGCCATTTGTTCTTCTGGTTATGAACGCAACAAGAGATTCTGAGTCTATCAAGGCTGGTGTTTCCCTGATTCCGTCCACACACCTGATCGAGAACTGGAAAAACCTGATGATCAAGCAGAACGGTATGCAGATCACTTTGCAGAAAGCAATCATTAACTCTGCAACCATTACAATCCCTGGAACCTTCCTGTCAGTTTACTTTTCATCTCTGACAGCTTATGGTATCCATGTATATGATTTCAAATTCAAAAAATTTGCATGGGCATTTATTATGGCAGTTATGATGGTGCCAAGTCAGATTTCCATCATCGGTTTCTACCGTTTCATGCTGGATCTGAAGCTGATCGATACATACGTTCCGCTGATCATTCCTGCCATTGCAGCTCCAACTGTTGTTTTCTTTATGAAACAGTATATGGAAAGTACACTTTCTCTGGAGATGATCGAGGCAGCTAGAATCGACGGTTCAAAAGAGTGGAATACCTTTAACAAAATTATCCTGCCGATTATGAAACCGGCAGTTGCCACACAGGCAATCTTCCAGTTTATCGCACAGTGGAACAACCTGTTTACACCTACCATTTTGCTGACAACAGATTCCAAGAAAACACTTCCTATGTTTGTACAGCTGCTGAGCTCCAACCAGTTCCGTACGGACTATGGTGTAGTTTATGTAGGACTGTTTGTTACCATTATCCCTCTGGTTGTTGTATACCTGGTACTTTCCAAGTACATCGTCGCAGGTGTTGCACTTGGCGGTGTTAAGGGTTGATGGCGTGTATGAAAAGCATTTGATTAAGAAAAATATTAAAAGAGAATAACATGTACAGTCAGGGGAGAAATCTTCTGGCTGTATTTTTGCACTTTTTTTGAAAAATAATTTAGCATCACTGAAATTTATTAAGAATTTTGGTATTTTCAGGTGGCAAACAGAGAATTATATGTTATACTGATTTGGTGTCATTTATAGGAAAAAGCAGCATGTTTTTTGAGAATGGCATAGAGCCTGTTTGAAAAATCATTCACGTAATCTTGCAGAAAGTCTTTTTAAACATGCTTTAGGATAAAATTGGGCGAGGTTATTGTTTTATGGGTTATCAGGAAACAATCACATTTATTTTGGAGATGATTGGAACTATTGCATTTGCGGCGTCAGGTGCACTGGTGGGATCGGAGCAGAAGATGGATATTTTCGGAGTTTCGGTTCTTGGGGTGATCACTGCAGTTGGCGGTGGTATGATTCGTGATGTGACGCTGGGAATTACTCCTCCGGGAGTTTTTCAGAAGCCAGTATATGCGGCTGTAGCAGTGCTCACTTCAGTGCTGGTGTTTTTTCTTCTTTATTTTAAAAGGGAGATGCTGAAAAGAAATGTTACTTATGACAAAGTAATGCTGGTGATGGACTCTGTAGGACTTGGGATATTTACTGTGGTTGGCGTAAATACTGGAATCCGTCAGGGGTTTGCAGACAACACTTTCCTGCTGGTATTTGTGGGAACCATCACCGGTGTTGGCGGAGGATTGCTCCGTGATATGATGGCAGAGGTGCCGCCTTATATTTTTGTAAAGCATATTTATGCATGTGCATCCATTGTGGGAGCTATTGTTTGTGTGTATACGTACCGCTGGTTTGGAGTGGTGTTCTCCTTGATCTTTGGATCTGCAGCGGTGATCCTGATGCGGTATCTGGCTGCACATTACAGGTGGAACCTGCCGAAATTAAAATAAAAGGCAACTATTAGAGGAGTACTTATGATTAAAGCAGAGAAATTATCCTACTCTTTTCCACATAAAGAGTTATATAATAAAATTTCATTTACCCTGGAGGATGATGTGCATTGTGCCTTTATCGGAACCAATGGAACCGGTAAGAGTACACTGGTGAACATGATCCTTCATCCGGATAAATATTTATACGATGGAAAGCTGATCGTGGATGTACCTGGAAGGATTGGATATGTCAGTCAGTTTTACACCATTGAGAGAGAAAAAGAGGTTACGGTATTTGATTACATCAGTGAAGAATTTGTAAGGCTTCAGAATAAGATCAACCAGATCTGCGAGGATATGGCAGTTACAGATCATCTGGAGGAGCTGATGGAGGAATATCAGCAGACTTTAGATGAATTTAATGCCATTGACGGTGACTTTTACGAAAGTAATATTCGGAAGCAGCTGAAAACAGCGGGGCTGGCTGGGTATGAAGACCAGATTCTTACAAATTTAAGCGGTGGAGAGTTCAAGCTGGTGCAGGCCATCCGGGAGATGATGATCAGCCCGAAATTTATTATTATGGATGAGCCAGATGTGTTCCTGGATTTTCAGCACTTAAATGCACTTCGGAATCTGATCAATTCCCATAAGGGAACATTGCTTGTGATCACCCACAACCGCTATCTTCTGAATCATTGCTTCAACAAGATCCTCCATCTGGAGAATACGGAGATGCAGGAATTTGATGGCAATTATGTGGATTATAATTTTGCACTTTTGCAGATGAAAATTGAGCAGCAGGAGCTGGCTGCGGCAGATATGGAGGAAATCGAGCGTAATCGCAAGATTGTAGAGCGTCTTCGAAACAGCGCTACTGCCATTGACAGTGCAACAAGGGGTAGAAGTCTGCATGCGAGAGTTTCCCTTTTGGAACGTCTGGAAGCGAGAAAAACAAAGTCTCCATTTGTGGATATTAAGCAGCCGGAGATTGTATTTCATGCAGATGAGGTATTGGATGCGGAAGTTTCTGGTGAAAATCCGGAAGAATCTTTGGAAAGTGAAAGAAAGTCCGGACAGGGAGATACGAATGCGGAAAATGCAGCTGAGAAGATAGTGTTAAGTGTAGAAGACTATAATGTGACCTTTGACCGTGAGATTATGGAACATGTTTCCTTTGTTCTTCATGCAGGGGATAAGGTTGCAATTGTGGGACCAAACGGTACTGGAAAGACGACCCTTCTTCGTGATATTATCAAAGGAGAAAACCCGGCAATCCGTCTTGGCGAAAATGTTAAGATGGCATATCTTTCCCAGATGCATGGGGAGGTATTTGATGAGAAGGCCACTGTTCTTAAGAATTTTGAGGATGCAGGCTTTGATACCGATGATCAGGTGATAGCTTACTTGAAAACCTATGGTTTTGAGGAAGAACTGATCTACAGTCCGGTATGTGATCTGTCCGGTGGAGAAAAGAATCTTCTCCAGCTTGCAAAGATTTCCAGAACAGGTGCAGGTCTGCTGCTTCTGGATGAGCCAACCAGTCACCTTGACACATATTCTCAGCTGGCATTGGAGCAGGCAATAGAGAAATACAATGGAACAGTGCTAATGGTTTCCCATGATTTTTATACCGTAGCCAACTGCATGGATTATGTGCTTCTCACAGAGGATAAGGGCCTTCGCAAGGTAAGTATGCGAAAATTCCGAAAGATGATTTACGCCGATCACTTTGATAAGGATTATCTGGAATATGAGCAGAAGAAAAAAGAACTGGAGAATCGAATAGCTTTCGCACTTCAGGCAGGCAAGTATGAGGATGCGAAAAAAATTTCAGAAGAACTGGAAAAACTTTTGCGGAAATATAATGGATAACAAAATATTTGTATAGGAAGCAGCAGTGACGGACATATGTGCCGGAAACGTATAAGAAAAAACAGCCCCCGGAAAAATTCCAGGAGCTGTTTTTAAATAAGGGAAACAAAAATATAGTAAGATGTCAAAATAATTTATTACTCTTCGTGAGTATCCTGCAATGCCAGGTAACCTTCCTCGCCGGTTCTGATCTTGACAACGTTTTCGATGTCGTATACGAAAACTTTTCCATCACCGATCTGACCGGTATGAAGAATTTTCTTTGCGGTTTCGATAACCTTCTGAACAGGAACAAGGCTGACAACAATTTCAATCTTGACTTTCGGAAGCAGGTTCATATCCATCTCAACGCCACGATAGTAAGCCGGAGCACCTTTCTGGACACCACAGCCAAGAACATTTGTAATGGTGATTCCGGTTACACCGATTTCATTCATAGCCTGCATAAACTCTTCCAGCTTGTTCTGACGGGTAATGATAACAACCTTTGTAAGCTTATGAACGCCGTCTGCCGGGATTTCCGGAATGAATTCAGCTGGAGCAGAAGGTCTGGAAACAGTGGTAAATTCTCTGGATGTTCCCATAGGAGTGGGAACAGAAGCAACAGCATCGCGAATAGCAAATCCGTCATAAGCACTTGCAAGACCATGTTCTTTCATATCAAGACCTTGAATCTCTTCTTCAGCAGATACTCGAAGACCTATAGTATGTTTGATAACCTGGAAAATAATTGTCATTGTAACTGCAACCCATGCAATTGTGATAAGCATTCCGGCAAGCTGTACACCAAATCCGTGGAAACCGCCGCCAACAAGAAGACCTTTCCAGTCTGTACCAGCGCCATCGGAGAAAAGACCAACTGCAAGAGTACCAAATGCACCGTTTAAGCCATGGACACCAACAGCACCAACCGGGTCATCCACTTTTAATACTTTATCAATAAATTCAATACCAAATACTACAATAAAACCAGCTGCAATACCGATAATAGCAGCAGATGTAGGAGATACGGTATCACATCCTGCAGTAATTGCAACAAGACCTGCAAGAGATCCGTTCAGGGACATGGACACATCTGGTTTTTTATAACGGATCCATGTGATCATCATAACAGTTACAGTTGCAACTGCAGCTGCAAGGTTTGTGGTAACGAAGATTTTTCCTGCAC
>OLPZ01002656.1_pt1 | contig 9983 bp, 14 predicted proteins | sample 1672711 | NCBI WGS metagenome assembly OLPZ01 (sample SAMEA3136716, study PRJEB25190) | human gut metagenome | reverse complement strand
CACAAGTTTCTTCTTTCTTCGTTTCATTTCCGCAAGCTGTTTCGCCAGTGATTCCTCACGCTGTGCAACCACATCCTCAGATGCCTTCTGTTCAGCTTCTTCAATATCAACCGGCATACCTGCATCCTTTTCCAGATTTTCAGTCATTTTCTGTGCTACTTCTTCATTTTCACAGATCAGACTTGCCGGATGGCACAGCTCATGCCGTTCCGTATGCCAGAGAAAATCCAGTAATAACAGATGATCTTTTCCAGTCTGCGGAGATAATCTGGTGCCTCGTCCTACCATCTGGCAGTACAAACTTCTTACTTTTGTTGGTCTTAACACTACGATACAATCAACAGACGGGCAGTCCCATCCCTCCGTCAAAAGCATTGAATTGCATAACACATTGTATCTGCCAGAATCAAAGTCTTTTAATATCTCCGCTCTGTCCTGGCTGTCTCCGTTTACTTCTGCAGCATAAAAGCCATACTCATTTAAGAGATCACGGAATTTCTGGCTTGTTTTCACCAGTGGAAGAAATACAACTGTCTTTTTATTCTGGCAGTACTTCTGCATTTCTTCTGCGATTCCTTTTAGATACGGATCCAGCGCGGTGCCAATATCACTTGCTTTAAAATCACCTGCCTGAACCGATACGCTGCTCATGTCAATCTTCAATGGAATCGTCAATGCTTTGATCGGAGACAGATACCCTTCCTTGATTGCTTTTAGAAGTGTATATTCATAGGCCAGTGATTCAAAATAGGTACCAAGGTTCTTCATATCACCTCGATCTGGTGTAGCAGTAACTCCCAGAACATGAGCTCCGGTAAAATGCTGTAGCACTCTCTGGTAACTGTCTGATATACAATGATGTGCTTCATCAATGATGATCGTATCAAAATAATCTGGAGCAAAACTGTTCAAGCGTTTCTCTCGCATCAGTGTCTGTACAGAACCAACTACTACACGAAACCATGTACCCTGGCATGATGATTCAGCTTTTTCAAGTGCACATCCAAGGCCTGTGGTCTTCATAAGCTTATCTGCAGCCTGATCAAGTAACTCACCTCTGTGTGCCAGAATCAAAACTCTGCTGCCCTGTCTGACGCATTCTTCTGTAACTTTTGCAAATACTACTGTTTTTCCGCATCCCGTAGGAAGAACCAGCAGAGTTTTTAACACTCCGCTGTCCCACTGTTTAAATATGGCATCTTTGGCTTCCTGCTGATATGGCCTCAGTTCCATTGATTAAAATCCTCCAGGTGTAAAGGCAGGCCTTGAATCCTCTTTCGGATAAAGCTTTTCGATATAGTTATATTTCTTAGATGGGTCTTTTGTTCCCTCTCTCTGTCCAATCTTCGCACGTGCTGTCTTTCCAGGCAGTGCTCCCCAGTCCATACGAAGCTCCTCGCCCTCTTTCTTAAGTCCTACACCACGGAACAGCTCTGACAGTTTCCATTCAAGACTGCTGTGTAATACATAGTTCTCGCGGATTGTCATCTCTCTGTTTGGAGCATGTACCGTAAAGTACACTACTGCCATGTTACAAGGCGGAAGCTTTCCACTTCCTGATGATCTGCTTCTGTCGAACTTCTCAACTGTTACGTTGTAATCACCTTCCGGAAGCGGCTCAAAGTTCTGCGCATCCTCTTTAATAGTGTCTTCCCAACTAAATTCTCTTCCTTCTGTTGCCATTTCTTATATCCTCCTTAATTGAATGGAATTACTTCTTTTTCTTTTGCTTCTTTAATCATGCCATAAACCTGCTGCCATGCACCTACCAGACATCCATCGATAAATTCCTTGTCATAGTCTTTGATTTTTACATCTACCGGATAATACCCTCTTGCTGCTACTACATTCTGGATATCCCATTCATCTACATGATTGGCCTCCATCAGATCTCGCAGTGCCTTAGGAATTCCCGGATCCTGTGCCGGGAATGGCTTCTGTTCTTCCTTCTTTACTGGTTCTTCAAGAGGAAGATTCATCTGTATGCCCTGTATCGGCTGCGATGATGTTGGTTCAGGCTGTATTGCTTTTGGTTGCTCTACCTTATATTCTGGCTTTGGTTCTGCCTTAGGCTGTTCAGCCGGCTTGCTGTCAATAATATGTGCGATTGATGAATAGCTGAACGATACCTGTTCCTCAAGGCCATAACGGTTCTTTGCATCCCAGCAGGCATGATGTGATGTGTACATTACACGCTCGCCACCCTGAGCTTTTCTTTTTTTGCCTTTATCATCAGTAGCTATGGAGTATGTCTTGTAATTTGCAAACAGCAACATATCAGCCCATTCTTTGATTAATGGTGAAGTCTGTGAAGATGTCTTCTTTCCAAGTTTCAGCTCCCAACGATCATAAGCACCCATTTCATCCGGCTGTTCAAACTTGCGGATCTGAGCATGAGCAGTAAGCACTACATTGATACCTGCTTCAATCACCTCAGTAAGCCGGTTCAGAAAACGTCCCATTTCTTCTTTTACATAGACATAACCATTTCCATAACCAAAATCCTCAATACCTGCTTTTTTATGCTGATCGCAGATACTCTGGATGCACATAGACTCAGCCCAGTCGATAGTATCAATGATCAGAGTCTTGCAGACATCCGGATGTGATTTTACATACTGAATTTCATCCAGAAGCATCTGCCAGCTAGTGGGCTTTGGAAGTCTTGCAACATCCATAGAATTTGTACTTCCTTCCGTATCAATGAATACCGAATCCGGGAACTGACTGGCGAATGTAGACTTGCCAATCCCTTCTGGTCCGTAAATTACTACTTTTTTAGCGCACGGAATTCTTCCTTTAGTGATTTCCATTTAAAATGCACCTGCCTTCCATTCTTTCTTTTTCGGTTCTTCCGTATATTCCTGTCCGACCACATATCCATCTTCGATAATAATCGAGCACTCATCTCCGGTACTGACTCTCGTTGCAATAGCCTGGAGTCCTTCAGCTTCAAGCCACTCTCCAAACTCCTGCAGAGACTTCATATCCATCTGTTCAAGCTTATCCAGAAGAACAAATCCACAGTTTGGATTCAACTTTCTGACGATTGCCGTAGATACTTTCAACCGGTCTGATCCGGACATGTTATCCCATTTCTGACCTTTATAGATCAGCTCGCCTTCCTTAACAGACAACTCAGGAAGCGGAAGTTCTGCAGCATTCAGCAGCTCTGCCTTCTTATCTCTGACTTCTTCAATATCCTGTGTCAGGGAATTATACTGATCACGATAGGTCTTAGCATCATCCTCTGCTTTTTCCTTATCCAGATTGGCTCTGACTTTTCGATTGATTTCCTCAACATTGGCAATATTTCGCTCCAGTTCTTCCGTGGATTCATCGTGCAGATCCAGTGCTGACTTTCTGGCAATATCCAGATCACTTTCTACCTGCTTTTGTTCAGCAAGCAGTGTGGTCATCTGCTCATTGATTCTCTGGTACTTCTGTTCCAGTTGATGCAGCTGTTCGCGTTTTCTCTGATTTTCTCCATTCCTTGCAAGAATCTCCTGCTGCTGTGAAATCAGTTCTGATGCAGACACAAGGTCTTTTGGCACATCTGTGTAATAAGGCTGCTCCTTCGCAAACTTCTCTTTCTGATCTGCAGTACGTCCAATATATAAGCGTTCCTGATAAAGCTCTTTTTCCTTCTGTTCCAGTTCTGTAAGCTGAGAACCAACACCAATGATCTGCAGAAGAATCTTCGCTTTCTCAGCCCCGGAAGCTTCCATAAACTTCGGAAGATCGAGCGCGAGCTGCTCTACAAATTCATTGAGGAGCTGCTGTCCTGCTTTCTGACCATTTGGATTCGTGACCTTGAGCGCACTGTTCTTGCCTTTACGCTCTACCACCAGTCCATTGTTCATTACGATATGAAGTGTAGGCGGTATCACGGAACCTTCTCTGGTTGCCTGCGACGGCTTGTAACGCTCACCGCCAAGTGCCCAAGCTATAGAATCCAGTACAGAAGTCTTGCCCTGGTTGTTGTTTCCACCAATTACTGTGAGGCCGTTCGCCTTTGGCTCTACCTTTACAGCCTTGATACGCTTAACATTTTCGATTTCCAGCTTATTAATTTTTATACTCATAGCTCTTATTCCTCCTCAAAATTTAGTGGGCACTTGCCATTAACAAGAAGTCGCAGCAAATGTGCTTTTGCAGCTTCATAGTCTTTCTTAGTATCTTCTGGACATTTGCCGTCAAAGTAAATCCAATGATTTCCGTCATATTCTGCTTTACAGTCCCATCCTGCATCCATAATATTGATATGACAAATGTGAACATGAGACAGTACATCGAATTCAACAAAAGAATTTGTCTCATTTACAACTCTCATGCTCAGCTTGAACAGCTCTTCGATTTCTTTCTCGAACATAATTTTCTCCTTATCTTTATTGACTTTTTCTTTCCTCCCTCATACAATAAGAGGGTGATAAACTATTACTTTTTGGATCCTTATGAGTTGCTGCTCTGAGGATCCTTTTCTATTATTACTTTTCTGCCTGTTCCATCAGCCACAGCTTGCCGGCATAAACCATAATGGATAATCCTATTGCCAAAACGATTCTCTGAACGGTGCTGTCGATGATCCAGAACGGCAAGTATGTAGCCAAGGTCCCGATCAGAGCGGAATCAATTAAATCTTTCATGTTGTCTCCTTTCCTGACAATGCCGCCTTACCTCTCCACACATAACCGGTTTCTTCATACAATTTTCTCGGCGATATGAAGAAAGATGTTTTTTCTCCGGTAAGGCTTTTTACAACCTTGTTGTTTCGAGTGGCGGTTCCGATCGGAAGCCACCCGTATACGATCCCTGCCCGAACCGATGCAGCCGGAATTCCTATCATCTTGCTTACATCGTCTACAGTCAGACGTTCTGTTGAAAACTCTGGCATCACCGGGATTCCTGAGATGATTCTTGCAACCTCTGCCGCAAACTGGTGAAGTTCTGCGTTCTGTTTGATGTAGTCATCTACTGTGCTCATGCACTCTCACTCCTTTCTTCAACTATATACTCAAAACTTTTTTATTTTACAAATGGAAAATCTTGCTAACTGATCAGATGCTTTTATAAATGCTTCATTTCGCATATTTCTATCAGCATACATTTTATGCATAGTTCCAATATCATCTTTCATATAAATATGAAGCATATATACTCCTCTGTCATTTCCGAGTTCATTCTTTTTATCCTCGTAGCTTAAAGCCTGTATATTGCTTACATTAAATATATCTCCATCAATCTTTATAAAAATTGGAGTTTTCATTTAAGCCCACATCCTTTCTTTATTTACTCGACACTCCTCATTCTGGAAAGTGCTTTTTGTTTTTGCTAATCTTAACTTGATTTCAATTGCAATTTCATCTGTTCGTATTCTGGGATTTTTACAAAATCATCCGGCAATGAAATACCAAACTGCTCACATTCTCTTTTGAATGCTTCCGCAATCTTATACGGTGCTGAACCCTGCTTTGTCATGATTCGATCTGTAACCCTGCCAAGTTCTGCAACACTGGATGCAATGATTGGATTCAATGGACACGGAAGTTTACCATCTTCCATTTCATGGAAACGGTTTATGTATCTTGCAGTGAATTCAGTTCCCCTCTGTCCAGTCAGCTTATGAGCAATGAACTCACAACCTTTCTTCGTTACCTGAAAGCATGGAAGAATCTTATTCTGCTCTGTTGTATAAGTTGCTTCCTTAAAGAAATCGGTGAACGCAATTTTACTTTCTCCTAACTGGTCAACATATTTTCTGATGTCTCTCAGTAAATCACAGTGTTTCTTTCCTACCATTTCCGCTACTTCCATTGAAGTAATAGTGTTTCGTGTTAAGTTGTTCATTTTAGTCTCCTTTTTTCTGTGTTTAGTTTTCTAAACTTTTTGTGTAAAAAAATATGCTCTTATATCCGAAAAATCGATATTCAAGATTTCACATGATCTGAAAATTTCATCTTGAGAGAATTCTAACTGATTATTTAATCTCTGGCTCAAAGACACCCTTCCTATCCCCAATTTCTCGGCAAATGCATCCTGTGTACCACAAATTTCTTTAATTTTTCCTCTAAGTTTATCGTATTTCCAACTCATTTTTTCGCCCCCCCCATTCTGTTTAGTTTTCTAAACCTCTTACATAATATTCCATTCTTTCTGTTTTGTCAATACTGTTATTTAGTTTTCTAAACTTTTTTTTCATTCTCTCTATATTAATGTTGCGTTTTCTAAACATTTATGATAATATTCTCTCATAAGGAGGAACTAAACAATGGGTACTACTTCAAAACGGATTCAGAAAGCTATGGAATTAAGAGGTCTCAAGCAAACCGATCTTGTTGAAAAAACTGGAATAAGTAAGGGTGCTTTAAGTTCTTATATTTCCGGAAGATATATTCCTAAACAAAATAATACATTTTTAATTGCCAAAGCTTTAAATGTAAATGAAGCCTGGCTCATGGGTGCTGATGTTCCGATGGAAAGAGATAATTATGAAGATCAAAACGTTCTTACTTATTATGCCCTCGAATCCGATGCCGAAGAACTTCTCAAACAGGCTGGATATCAAATTATTAATTCAGAGAGCACCGATATTATTACTATTACCAATCCCGATCAGGAAATCATTTGTGCATTACATGAATATGAATTGGTTGGCATTTATCAATCTTTAATGAAAAATGGAACTTTATCGGCCCAGACACTTATAACTGAAGCAGCATCCGGTTGGGAAAAAATAGATTCCTATATTCATGGTAGAGAAGCATCTGATGAAGTATATCAAAAACTTGCAAAAAATATTCTTCGTTTCCAGGGCAAACAAAAAGATCTTAATGAAATATACCTTCAATTATCCAATGACAACCAGAAAAAGGTTCTCACCTATTCAAAGAGCCTTCTCTCCGCTCAGCAGATGGAAGAAGATGTTCTCGCCGCCCATGCCCGTACAGACGTTGAGCAGACACCAGAAGGTGTGCAGCATGATCTTGATATTATGAATGATGATTCCCAGTGGGATTAAAAGGAAGGAGAATATTATTATGATGTATCCATTTATGACTCTTAATGATGACACAGAAATTACGCATTCTGAAATGAAACCAGACGGCAAGGTTAAAGTTTATATTGAAACGCCGGATGATTTTGGTGGTTTTCATAATGCCACCTGCTGGTTGCCAGAATATAAGTGGGAAGATATAAAAGGATATTCCGACCAGGAAATGACATATTTTAAACAGCTTATTCGAAACAACGCTCATCTTATTATTGAATTTTCTCAGGAGGGAGGAATTCTGAATGCCGCAAATTCTTAGAATCGGTCCATATAGTATCTACTTTTGGTCAAATGAAGGGGATCCTCTTGAACCTGTTCATGTGCACGTTTCAGAAGGACGTGCTACTCCTACCGCTACAAAATTCTGGATAACAAGTACTGGCAAGGTTATCGTATGCAATAACAATTCCCGAATTCCGGAACAGGTATTAAAACGATTGATTCGTGTTGTTGAGGCAAACAGTGCTGAAATTATCAATGAATGGATAGAACGTTTCGGGGAGACTCGCTTTTTCTGCTGATATCTGTTATAACAAATAGCTTAAGGAGTGATACTTATTGACCTACGAACAGCTTTTAACTGCTGCCGATCAGAATGGTCTGGCAGTAAAAGAACATCCTCTGACAGATCATGACGGTCTGCTTAAAGGAAAACGGATAGCAATCCGAAAAGATATAGAAACACAAGCCGAGAAATCCTGTGTTCTGGCTGAAGAACTTGGTCACCATTACACCACTGCCGGGAATATTCTGGATCAGACTGATGTTTCCAACCGAAAGCAGGAATACCGTGCAAGATTGTATGGTTACAACTTAAAGGTAGGGCTTACCGGCCTGATCAGAGCCTATGAAGCTAGGTGCAGGAATCTATATGAGATGGCAGAGTTTCTGGATGCTACAGAAGAATATTTGAAAGAAGCACTGGACTGTTATCATTCCATACATGGGGTTTATGCTACTTTGGACAACTACATAATTTTCTTTGAACCTTCATTTACGGTGATGAAAACAGTATCCAAAACAGATTAATTCGCTTCGGCGTTTTAATAAAAAATTTATTTATACAATAGGGAGGAATTGTTATGGCAATGGTAACATGTAAAGAATGCGGGAAAGAAGTTTCTGATAAGGCAGAGAAGTGCCCGAACTGTGGCGCCCCGATCGAAAAAGCACCGGTTAAAAAGAAAATGAGTAAATGTCTGCTCATTTCGTTTCTCATCGGAGCAGCGTACCTGATCTACAGTATCGCATACTGGTCCGGAGCTGCCGGCAGCGGTGCTGATACAGCAGAGCAAATTGGTTCCGGAATCGCAGTGGCGCTCGTCATGCCTCATCTCGTTTGCACTGCTCTCGCTGTGCTGTTTAATGCACTTGGTCTGTTCATGAAGAAGAGAGGTTTTGCACTGGCCGGAGCTATTTTGTACACAGTTGCGCTGGCTCTGTTCCCGGTTTACTTCATGTTTGTGATTCTTGAGGTGATCCTGTCCTTCATCGGATACGCAAAAACGCCGAAAGCATAAAACACAGTAAAGCATAAAACACAGTAAAGCATAAAACCGCCCGGTGCTGGTAACACCGAACGGTTTTTGCATAGATCTGTACAGCCACGGAGGCCGGTACAATCATCCTTGAACAAGAAGATTATACCACAATCCTCCAGCGCCGTACAGGTGTTATTTTTATACTCATTTTTGCTACATTCAAAGGAGGATTAATCATGCAGGGAGGAGTAAGAAAGCGTGGATCCACGTGGTCCTATTATTTTGACCTTGGAAAAATTGACGGTAAGCGAAAGAAAAAAGAAAAAGGTGGCTTCCGGACAAAAAAGGAAGCAGAGCAGGCTCTCGCTGCGGCAATGGCTGAATACAATAACGGCGGTACTGTATTTGAACCCACAGAAATAACGGTTGCTGATTACCTGAATCAGTGGTTTGATCTGTACTGTAAGACCAACCTGAAATATAACACCCAAGTTGGGTATTTAAGAATCATTCAAGGGCATCTAATTCCAAAATTTGGTATGTATAGATTAAAAGCAATCACTCCGGCAGTATTACAGGAATATGCGATTGAATTGAAAATGAATGGAAATTCGAAAAGCAATCTGGTCGGGATCCTGACCGTATTCAGCGCTGCGCTGAATTATGCAGTTGAACCTATGCACTATCTTGCAGCGAATCCTATGCAGTATGTGAAATTCCCCAAGGTGGAAAAGAAGCCCAGGGAACGAATCATACTGACGCTGGATGAGTGGGAGTTGATCCGCGACCGGTTCAGGGCCACTAGATATTACATTCCTTTGATGATTGGATTTTATACCGGCCTGCGCATCAGCGAAGCGTTTGGGCTCACATGGGATGATATAGATCTGGACCGGAAGGTGCTATCTGTGAATAAGCAGATCGTCAAGAGAAATTTTGGTGCGGATGTGCGGAAGGTCGTAGAAAAGAAAGGAAAGCGTGAACTACGATCATCATGGTATTTTACAACACCAAAGACCGTAGCATCGAACCGCGAGGTGTCGTTTGGTGATACGCTTTGCCAAGCATTGAAGCAGGAAAAGGCCAGGCAACTGAAAAATGAACTGTCCTGCGGGGAATACTACACAGTCCATGTCATGAAGGTGGAGGTTGACGAAAAGGGAAATGATATGATCCGGATTGTTCCGATCCAGAAATGCATAGAGAGCCCGCTGCAGCGGGTCCGGCTGGTATGCATTGACGAGAACGGCCAGTATACTTCCACTGACTCGTTCAAATACTGCAGCCGCGTGATCCATAATGAGCTGCAACTTGCATTTGACTATCACAGCCTGCGGCACACGCATGCCACAATGCTGATCGAGGCCGGGGCAAATGTCAAGAACGTCCAGGCGCGCCTTGGCCATAGCAACATTCAGACTACATTGCAGACCTATGTGCATGATACTGAA
>OLPZ01002648.1_pt1 | contig 10001 bp, 8 predicted proteins | sample 1672711 | NCBI WGS metagenome assembly OLPZ01 (sample SAMEA3136716, study PRJEB25190) | human gut metagenome | reverse complement strand
TGCCGTCTGTTTCACCCGACAAAATCCTTCGCCTGTACTGCGTGGGCGGTATTTTCTTTTTGGGGAAGCCGTACCTTGAGAATTTCATGAGCCGTCCGAGCGTGATACCGGCTTTTCGGCCAACGCCGCTGCAAAACAGGGGCAGGAACTTCGTTCGGAGCAAACGGCGATCAACATACACGAGCAGCGGAACTCTCTACTTATTTTTGCGTCTTAACAATTCGGAAACATTTGTTGAAAATGCGTTTTGAGCGCAGCGGTAGAGGGCAAGAACCGTCCCGTGGCCACAAATTTTCAATTCTTGAAAATGTTGTGCTCCATCGGGACTTCACTTCTTCAATGCACCTGCATTTCCGAAGTGATCTTGTTGGGGCGTGCCTGCCCCAAACCCTGCTCATGGTTCGCACCTGACGGTGCGAACAGCAACGGCGTGTCGTGCTTACATAACTTCACCGAGGAGTTATCGAACAGACAGGAGGTACAATGACCAAAACGAATGTTCAACCGATTCCTAGCAATTCCCAGCACCACGACACGCCGAACAACAAAACGCACGTCATCAAGTTCCGTGTGACAGCGGAGGAAAAAGCGTCACTGGAACTCACTTGCAAACTCCTGAATCTCTCCCTCTCCACTTTTATCCGCCGCGCCATCCACAACGTCAAGATCGAGAAAACGGTCATCGTTGCAGGCGGCGGCGAAGAAACCCTGACCGCTGTTTCCACTTTGCTTGCCCAGTGCAGCAAGGTGGGCACCAACCTCAACCAGCTTGCAAGGCACTTCAATTCCGGCGGTGCAGACACCGAGCAGATCCGGGCGAAACTCCTTGACGAACTTGCAGACCTGACTGCATTTCGGCTCAACGCCGAGAAAGTTCTGGGTGAACTGTATGGCAACGCTCAAGCATATCGCCTCTAAGAACTCGGACTACACCGCCATCGAAGCGTACCTCGTTTACCAGCACGACGCGTTCACCGGAAAGCAACTTCTGGATGAGCACGGCAAGCCGAAGCTGCGGGATTCGTACCTGCTCGACACCCTTGAGTGCGGCGATTTCTCGTTCGCAACGGCCTGTCTGCTGGCAAACCGCAAGTATGGCAAGAACACCCAACGCGATGATATTAAGAGCCATCAGTATATCATCAGCTTCGACCCCAGAGATGCAGCCGACAACGGCTTGACCATGGAAAAAGCACAGGCACTTGGCCTGAAATTCTGCGAAGAAAACTTCTCCGGTCACCCCGCCATCGTCTGCACTCACCCGGATGGGCATAACCATTCGGGAAACATCCACGTCCACATTGTGATCGGCAGTATCCGCACACGAGAGGTGGAACGTAAGCCCTATATGCAAAAGCCCCGTGACTGGCGTGAGGGTATGAAGCACTCCAGCACAGCCCAGACCATGCGGCACTTGCGTGTTGAGGTCATGGAACTGTGCGAGGGTGCCGGACTGTACCAGATCGACCTGCTCAACGGCTCGAAAGAGCGCGTGAGCGAAGCTGAGTATTGGGCGCGTAGGCGTGGTCAGTTGAAACTTGACCGTGAGAACGCAGCCCTCACCGCAACTGGACAGCAGCCCCGGCAGAAGAAGTTTGAAACTGTGAAGGATACTTTACGGAGACAGATTTCGTCTGTATTGTACCGTGCCACGAGCTTTGAAGAATTTTCTGACAAGCTCATGCAGCAGTACGGCATTGCCGTCAAGGAAAGCCGTGGGCAGCTCAGCTATCTGCCCGCTGGCAGAACGAAGTTTATCCGAGCGAAACATCTCGGTGACAAGTTCGATAAGGCAGCAGTGCTTGCCACGTTGCATGCAAACGCCGAACGCGAACCAAAGGCGCAGTTCAAGCAGGATACTATCGGGAAACTGATCGACATCCAGTCGAGGATGACCGAGGGCAAAGGCATTGGCTATAAGCGTTGGCTCACGAAACACAATCTCAAAGTTATGGCACAGACCGTGAAGCTTCTGCAGGAAAAGGGCTTGACCGACGAGGACGCTCTGAACCAGCGCATCACCGAACTGGAAACCAAGTATCACGACTCGCTGGCGGTGGTGAAAGACCTCGAAGGTCGCATGAAAACCAACAATGAGCTGCGCTATCACATCGCAGCCTACACCAGCACCAAGAATGTCGCACAGCAGCTAAAGACCGCCAAGCGACCCGCAGCCTTTGAGGAGCAGCACCGTGCAGAGCTGACAGCGTACCGGGCGGCAGCAGCCTATTTCAAGGCAAACAACATCACAAAGCTGCCCAGCCCGAAAAAGCTGGAAGCCGAGTATGCGCAGCTGGCATCCGAAAAGGCAAAGTTCTACGAGCAGTACAAGGAAGCTAAAGAGGAACTGCTCAAACTGAAAACCGCAAAGCAGAATGTTGCGTCCTTTTTCCGGGAGGAAGAACAGACGCAGCAGGAGAGATAAAGGAGTGTGCGAATGATCAACTTGAAAATCGACCCGGAGTTCCAGTCCCAGATCCCTCCACTGACCGATGATGAATTCAAGCAGCTTGAAGAAAATATCCTGAAAGAGGGCAAGCTGCTCTCTCCTTTGATCGTTTGGAATAACACCCTTGTTGACGGACACAACCGTTATGCGATTCTTCAGAAACATCCCGAAATCTGCTTTTCTACCATGCCGCTCCGCTTTGCAAATCGTGAGGAAGCACTCGCTTGGATTTGCAAAAATCAACTGGGGCGGCGCAACCTTACCCCGGAGCAGAAGTACTACCTGATGGGCAAACAGTACGAAGCTGAAAAAGCTGCGCATGGCGGTGACCGCAAAAGCACCGATGCAAAATCAAGTTCGCTAAAAGCGAACTTGATCGACAGCAGCAAAACCTGCGACCGAATCGCAGAAGAAAACGGAGTGAGTAAGGACACCGTTATCCGCGCTTCGAGGTATATGAGAGGCGTAGAGATTGCGGAAGAACTGATACCGGGCTTAAAGCAGAGCATCCTGTCCGGACAGACGAAAGTGTCCAAAGCGGATATGCACCGCCTCGCCAAGGCTGCCTACAATGACCGTGCACAAACTTTGCAGGATATTCTGCACCCGGAGTTGAAGGCAGAACCGACACCTGACGCTGACGGTGTGATCCGCGTTCCGGGCAAAGCGCCTGTCATGCCATTCCGAAAGTTTGAATCGGTTTACGACAGCGATGCTTACCCGGAGGATGTACGGTACGAATATGTGGCGTTGGAAGAACTCACTACTCGTTTCCGTATTTCATTCAACTACCAGTTGGAGCAGATGCCCGATAATGCACAGCGTGATGTGATTCTGGAGATCATTCACAAGCATAAGGACTATCTTACTTCTCTGGAAGCCGCACTCGCAGATGTTAAAGACCAGACAGCATAACATCAGGCACATGGTATGCTGTTTACCGATGTCCAAAGGAGCGTGCGTTTGAACAAAAAGAAAAAGTCCACAAACACTTCCCCCTATCCCGATGAAGTCATCGACCGTCTGGCACGGGCATTCTACCCAGCCATCCTTGCCTGCTGGAACAGCGAGGAAGGCCAGCGGGAGTTTGCTACATGGCAGGCGGAACAGGCTCATCACGCCACTAGTAAAGAAAAACAGAGCGTTCCCGACGGGGAACGCCCTGTTATACATATCGCTATCGCATGTGGATTTTTCAGGGTGCGTCCTATTCAGGGGCGCACCCTGTTTTTGTTTTGCCTTATTTCCCCTTATTCCGCAGTTCTTTTTTCGTTGCCCACAGACTGTAAGCGCAGACCACTACTTCCGACACCCAGAACGCAAACCACGCTTTTTCGATGCCCATGGTGCGAATAAGGAGCCACAGGCAGGGCACCAGCACCACCAGTTGCCGCAAGGCAGCGCCGATCATATTGACCACGCCGTTGCCAAGGCCGGAGGCAAAGTAGCCGCACAATATGGTGATGACCGCAAACAGGAAAGTTACCGAAATGATGCGCAGGGCAGGCACACCGAAAGCCAGCATCTCGTCACTAGCAGAGAACAGCCCCAGCAGCTGCGCCGGGAACAGCAGAAACACCGCCGTGCCGCACAGGGCAAACACCACGCCGGTGGGCAGCAGCACCTTCCACGCCTGCTTTACCCGGTCGGACTGCCCACTGCCATAGTTGAAGCCCACCACCGGGATGGCTGCCTGTCCCAGACCATTCACCGGCATCATCAGGAAGTTTTGCAGCTTATAGTAGATGCCGAAGAACGCTACCGCCGCGGAGGACACCCCCAGCAGAATGCCGTTGACCGCAAAGGTCATCACGCTGCCGATGGCCTGCATCACGATGGTGGGCAGACCCACCCGGTAGATGTCGGCCACATCCTGCCACAAAAAGCGATAGCCCTTCAGTCGGACATGGATGACCGGGTTTTTGACCCGATTGAACCATAGCGCCGCCGCTGCGCCGATGAGCTGCCCGATGACGGTGGCAATGGCTGCGCCCCGGATGCCCATGGCCGGGCAGCCCAGCAGACCGAAGATCATAATGGGGTCGAGAATAATGTTGACCACTGCGCCGATGATGAGGGAGACCATAGACAGCACCGTGTCACCCACGGCCTGCAAGAGCCGCTGCCCGTAGGTCTGCAAAAAGATGCCCCAGCAGAACACGAGGTTCACCGAGAGGTATTCCCGGCAGAGCTGCTGCAATTCGGGATCGTTGGTCAGGGCGGCAGCGATCCGGTTCGAGAACAGCAGCCCCACCAGCGTAAACACCAGCGAAGTGCCCAGCATCAGAAACAGCCCGGTGGTGGCGGCACGGCAGGCTTCCTCCGGCTTTTTCTGCCCCAGCTTGCGGGAGAGCAGGGCGTTCAGGCCAACGGCGGTGCCCACGCCGATGGCGATCATCAAAAACTGGATGGCATATACAAGAGAGGCGGCGGTCAGGGCTGTTTCCGACAGCCGTGCCACAAAAATGCTATCCACGATGTTGTACAGCGATTGGATGAGCAGCGACAGCATCAGCGGTACCGCCATGGTGTACAGCAGGGGGCGGACGGGCATTTCCGCCAGTTTGTTTTTCGGGTTCATAGATCCTCCTTTTCGGGCAAACAAAAAAGCGTGAAATCGTTGAGGGGTAGCTTTCCCTCAGGATTTCACGCTTTGTAAGCCGGCTTTTTGTATTCTTAACAGAAGGTATTATACCGGAGTTTTTTCAAAATTGCAAGAAGAATTTTGAAAAAATCACAGCAGTGCGTTTTCCAGATCGCTCAGCATTTCGCTCAGTGCCTGAATGCCGCCCTCTGCGGTGTACCAGACATTCGGGTGTGCCAGATAAACGACGTGGCCGTTCTTGTAAGCATCCGTGCTCTTGACCAGCTCGTTTTCCAGGATTTCCTGTGCCATCTGCGCGCCATCGGTGCCAATGGCTGCATCGCGGTCCATGGCGAAGATGTAGTCGGGGTTCTTGTCCACAATGAACTCGAAGGAAGCCTCGTTGCCGTGGGTCGAGGTGTCGATATTGGCATCCACACCGATATTCTCAAAGCCGATCTCCTTGCCGATGATGGAGCAGCGGCCATCGTTGCCCAGAACATTGAAGCTGCCGCTGGTGGTCATGCCGACGATGGCAGTCTTGCCCTCTGCAAAGGCTTTCAGGGCGTCGATGCGGCTGTCAAAATCCGCCATCAAAGCTTCCACATGGTCTTCCAGACCAAAGATAGAAGCGATGGTCATGGCGTTTTCACGGGTGCTTTCCACAACGCCCTTTTCGGCGTCGGTCGAAAGGAAAATAACGGGTGCGATCTCGCATAGGGCATCATAGGATTTGGACAGGCGTCCGCCGATAAAGATGATATCCGGCTCACAGGCCATGACTGCTTCCATATCAACCTCCTTGATGTTGCCAAGGTTCGCAATGCTGTCATTGGTGACATAGCTCTGAAGATAATCCAGAGAGGTGGATGCCGTGCCGACCACACGGTCGCCAACGCCCAGTTCATCCAGAATGTCCAGAGAAGCAAGTTCGAGGATTGCAATGCGCTGCGGGTCAAAGGGCACTTCCACATCTACCAGTTCCTTTGCACCGTTGAACGCCTTGATAGTCACCGACTCCGGCACCGCTTCCGAGGAAGTGGCAGCTTCGCTGGATGCAGCCACAGAGGATGCCACAGAGCTTGCCGTGGAGGAGGAAGCGCCGCAGGCGGCGAGAACACCCGCTGCACTCACAGCGGCCATAGCGGTCAAAAACGAACGACGAGAAATTTTCTTCATAAGAATGCTCCTTTTAAAAAGTACTGAAATCAATAATATATCGACAAAGGCTTGCCTTCGATCTGCATGATCTCAAAGTCTACCTTGTAGATATCGGACAGGTTTTCTTTGGTGATCACTTCCTGCACGGTGCCAAACTTTGCGATTTTTCCATCCACAAAGGCGCAGATGTAGTCGGAATAAAACGCAGCATAGTTGATCTCGTGCAGAACAAGGATCACCGTTTTGCCCAGCTCATCGCACAGGCGGCGGACGATGCGCATAAGGTTGGTTGCATGGTAAATATCCAGATTGTTGGTCGGTTCATCCAGCAGGATATACTCGGTGTCCTGCGCAATGACCATGGCAATATAGGCACGCTGCCGCTGACCGCCAGACAATTCATCGATGAACTGCTCCTCAAAATCGCCCAGTTCCATGTAGGCAATGGCACGGTCAATGATCTCGTTGTCCTCTTGGGTCAGCCGCCCGCCGGAGTACGGAAAGCGGCCAAATGCAACCAGCTCCCGGACGGTCAGCTTCATCTGGACATTGTTGGCTTGGGTCAGGATGGCGAGCCGCTTGCTCAGCTCCCGGCTTTTCCAGCGCGTGATCTCCGTCCCCTCAAAATCCACAAGACCGCTGTCCCGTGCGATCAGGCGGGACAACATTCCCATCACGGTGGATTTTCCTGCGCCGTTCGGACCGATGAGGGAAAGGACTTTACCTTTCGGAATTTCAAAACTCACGCCATCGACAACGGCTTTGCCATCGTAGCGTTTGGTGATCTCTTTTACAAACATGGTGTTATGCCTTTCTCTGGGTGAGCAGCAAATACAGGAAATACACGCCGCCGCCCACGGTGATGAACACGCTGACCGGAACCGAGTAAACGAACACCCGCTCCACCAGAAGCTGTCCGCCGATCAGAACGATCATGCCGAACAAAACAGAGCCGGTGATGAGCTGGCTGTGCCGGTAGGTGCGCAGGAACTGCCGGGAAAGGTTGGCAATGATAAGCCCCAGAAATGCCAGCGGCCCGACCATAGCGGTGGCTGTTGCAATGTACAGCGTGACCCCCAGCAGCAGGCGGCGGATACAGCGGTCATAGTCCACACCCAGATTGATGGCCTGATCTTTGCCCAGTGTCAGAACGTCCAGCAGCGCAAGCTCTTTCCGGAAGGCAAAGGCGACCAGCGCCAGAACCGCAACGGACAGTACCAGAATCGCCGAATTGACATTGGAAAAGCTGGCGACCAGATCCGTCAGCAGCGTGTCGTACTCGTTGGGGTCCATCACACGGGCCAAAGTCGTCTGGACACTGGAAAAGAACGAGGTCAGCACCGTGCCGATGAGCAGGACGTACAGAACATTGTGGTTCGTTTTCTGGAACAGATAGCTGTAAATTACGGTGGCAACAGCGCCCATAATGGCAAGGTCTACCGCAAAGGCTGCGTTGGCATTGACCGCCAGAAAGCTGCCCGAGCCCGCCACAAAGAACACAGCCGTGTGGATCAGCGAATAAAGCTGATCCATGCCCAACAGGCAGGGCGTGACGATGGTGTTGTTGATGATGGACTGAAACACGATGGAGGCACTTCCAATGGCAAATGCCGTGATGAGCATGGCAATCAGCTTGGGTGTGCGGATACGCATGGCGTAGGCAAATAATTTTTGGTTTTCAAAATGGACACCCACTGTCATATAGCCTACGCAGGCCAGCAGAACAAGAAGCAGAAGGATCAGCAGGCGCAGATGGTTTTTGTGCGTTTTCATGCTGCACCTCCGGTTTTCTTGGCAGCTTTGCCCAGCCGGACTGCCTTGCGTCCATGCCGAAGCCGATACAGCAGCAGACCGACAAACAGGATACTGCCGATGATGCCAACGATCAGCTCGATGGGCAGCTCGTAGGGATAGATCACAACCCGTCCGATCATATCGCAGACCAGCACGAACAATGCACCAAACAGAGCGGTATCCACCAGCGTTCCGCGGATCTGGTCGCCCTTAAACATTGCTACGATATTGGGCACGATAAGGCCGATGTAGGAGATCGAGCCGACCACCACAACAACGGATGCCGTGATCATGGCAGCGATGGTCAGCCCCATAAACAGCACCAGATCATACGGAACGCCGAGGTTCTGAGAAAAATCTTTTCCCATGCCCACGATATTGAAGTGGTTGGCAAATACAAATGCCAGAATCACCAGCGGTACCGTCAGCCAGACAAGCTCATACCGCCCACGAATGACGGTGGAAAAATGACCGACCAGCCAGCTGGAAAGAGCCTGTGTCATTTCATATTTGTAGGCAAGATAATTGGTGACGCCCATTACGATGTTGGAGAACATGATGCCGACCAGCGGGACCATGACAACATCTTTGAACTGGATACTCTGGATGAACCAGACAAAGACCCATGTACCCAGAACGGCACAAACGAAGGAAAAGGCAGCACGTCCCCACAGGGTAGAACCCGGTGCAAACAGCAAAGCCAGCAGAATGCCAAACTGTGCAGAAGAGATCGTTGCGCCTGTGGTGGGCGAAACAAACTTGTTCATGCAGAGCTGCTGCATGATAAGCCCCGCCACGCTCATGCCAATGCCTGTGCAGAGGATGGCAAGCAGACGCGGCAGGCGGGAGATCAGAAAGATCTCCCATGTTTCCACGCTGCCTGTAAACAGGTCAGAAGGCCGGATGTCCAGCACCCCGACAAACAAAGAACAAACCGAAAGAATCATCAGCAGAACGCCGAGAAAAACGGTGGAACGATGATTACGAATGAAAAGCCCTCCTCAAGATTAGTATAAACTAACTTTTTGAAAATAAAAAGAGAGCGCCTGTGTGTGAAGAAACTGGTCTTACGTGTTCACACACAGCGCGTTCTGCTGAAGGGATTATATCATAAGGCATCGATGGGTTTCAAGTGGCAAACTCTCACGAAGGTTTTACATAACAAACCATCCTTCTTTGTTGATTCCTACAAAGTTGCTCCGAACAAAAAGAGCCTTTGCATTTGTTGGTAAAAATCACCATGCAGCTTCAGCGCAAAATCTCGAGCAGCCGCCTGCCGGCTTCCTGCTGCGATTCCCCAAACGCCACCGCCAGCTCCTCCCGCAGGACGCGCTCTACCATCTGGTAAAAGTACGCATCCATAGCGTTGATCTTTCGGCCGCGGCTTTGCTGCTGGGTCTGCTTTTGCCCCAGCTCCTTGAACAGGGTCAGGTACTGGTAAAAATCGTTGGTGTGCAGCAGCGCCTGATAATGTTCTGCCAGCGCTGTCTGTACCCCCGCCGGGATAGGCAGCTTCTCCGCTTTGATGCGTGCAAGGTCGGCTTCCGCCTGCTGTGCCGGGGTCACCGGGCGCAGCGCCGCTTCCTTTTCCGTGGGGATATAGCTGCGGTCGTGGGAATCCGAAAAATAAGGCCGGAGGGTGTAATACTCTCTGGCGGACTCATCGCAAAAGCGCCGCAGCCCGACCTCTTCCACCTCGTGCACTCCCAGATTTCCGTAGACCACCAGCGCTCCCGCTTGAAACCGTGACATGGTATTGCCTCTTTCCCTTGTATGAAAAGGCTGCAAAAACAGACTTTCCAGCGTAATTTTACTCTTTACTTTATTGTACCACGGTAGGTTGGCGGGCTTCAAAGGGCATCTTCCACAAAGTTTTCCTCGTGCAATCTGCGCAGAATGCCCAGTACAATTCTTGTGCAAAACTGCCTTTGCAAATTCCAGACAGGCAGGCTATAATGATTTCGTACAACGAGTAGCACTCATGCGTAAAACCGGTTGCATGAGGGCTGCCCG
>OLPZ01002644.1_pt1 | contig 10028 bp, 8 predicted proteins | sample 1672711 | NCBI WGS metagenome assembly OLPZ01 (sample SAMEA3136716, study PRJEB25190) | human gut metagenome | reverse complement strand
AAGGAAATGCAGGCATTATTTTCAAACGACAAAAAATTTACGACATGGAGAAGACGGTAGTTCGACAGTTGTAAAATCGTAAATATTCCAAATGTCGCTTATGTAGCGCTTTTTTTTATGTCAAATTTTCTTTTTATTTTGTTGTACGGATGTTGTACGGCGTTGTAGTATGTGATATAATAGTTCTATATAAGGAGTCTTCCCCATGAAACTTAACTACGACAGAAAATCTAAAGATCCTACCTACTTCATTCAGGTTGGGATTCGCAATGGTAAAAAGGTTACCACAAAGAATGTTGAACGTATTGGTAAACATTCAGAATTATTAAAGATTACAGATGATCCTTTAGAATATGCCAAACAAAGAGTTAAGGAATATAACGAAAATATAAAGAACAGTAAAGTTGAATATAATATCACTGTTAATTTTGATGACAAGGTCATCAATCAAGGAAATACTGTTTCTAAATCCACTTGTAAGAATATTGGCTATTTCTATTTGAAAGAACTTTATTCATTTCTTGGAATCTCTGATTTCTTTGATAAAGTATGCAGCGGACGTAAAATAGCTTTCAATCCAAATATGATAAATATGGTTCTTACTTTTTCTCGGATTCTTGATCCAGGAAGCAAGATGCATACTTTAAAGAATCTTACTGGTTTCTATGGTGATTTTGATTTCTCACACCCGGGAGTTTGACACCCCTTTTCACAATTGATCTTAAACATAGCGCTTAAACTAGCGCTTTTCTTTTACTTTTTTTGTCAAATTATTTGTTTTTGTATATCGTATTATCTCGTATTCTGTGATATAATTGTATTAGGTGATATTTATGCGTGTTACAACTACTAAATCTAAATCAGATGAATCTTTTTATATCAATTATGCTTTCATCAACGAAAAAGGAAAAAGCACTTCGAGAATCTACAAGAAGCTCGGTAAACTTTCTGAACTTTCTAAAGAACTGAATACAGACAGAGATGGTGTTATGGCCTGGGCAAAGGAACAGGCTCGTATAGAAACTGAAAAATATAAAAAGGAAAATGAATCAGTTTCTATCGCTCTTAATCCAAGTATTCCAATCAAGAAGGATCAGAAGAACACTTTCAATTGTGGTTATCTTTTTCTACAAAGCATTTATTATTCTCTACATTTGGATAATATCTGCAGAAACATCAAAAACAGACATGATTACGAATACGATTTGAACGCAATTCTTTCCGATCTGATATATGCTCGTTTTTTAAACCCAACGAGTAAATTAAGTTCATTTAAGTATTGTCATTCGCTTCTTGAACAACCTACTTATCATTTACACGATATCTACAGAGCATTAACTGTTCTAGCTGAAGAGAGTGACTATATTCAGGCAGAGCTTTACAGAAATTCAAACTACATCCATAAAAGAAATACACGCGTTCTTTATTATGACTGTACAAATTATTATTTCGAAATCGAACAGGAACGTGGAGATGCCAAGTACGGTAAAAACAAAGAAAACAAACCAAATCCAATAGTAGGTATGGGATTATTTATGGATGCCGACGGATTCCCTTTATCATTTGATCTGTTTCCTGGGAACCAAAATGAACAGCTGACATTAAAAGACCATGAACATAAAGTCATCAATGATTTTCAATGTTCTCAATTCGTTTATTGTTCTGATAGTGGACTTGGTTCTAAGAAAAACCGTCTTTTGAACACAACAGGCGGAAGAGCTTACGTGATTACACAATCTCTTAAAAAGCTAAAAAAAGATGTTCGAGAAACAGCTTTATCTACATCACAATACAGAAAGATTGGTTCCAACAAATTCATTGATTTGAATGACCTGGACGAAGAAGATCCAGAAGTTTTTAATTCTATCTACTACAAAGAAATTCCATATGACAGTAACGAGCTTTCTGAAACTTTAATTGTGACTTATTCGCCTAAATACAGAAAATATCAAGCATCTATACGTCAGAATCAAATACAAAGAGCTCAAAAAATGATTACAGATAGCGGCAAGCCAAAAAAGAATCGTAAAAATCCTAACGATCCCGCTAGATTTCTTAAAAAACAGTCCTTCACGGACAATGGTGAATTAGCTGAAGATGAAATCTGGCAAATCGACCAAGAAGTTATTGAAAAAGAAGCAATGTATGATGGATTTTATGCCGTTGTTACAAATCTTGATGATGATGTTCAAGATATAATAGCCATCAACAAAAGAAGATGGCAGATTGAAGAATGTTTTAGAATTCTAAAATCAGATTTCGATGCCAGACCCGTTTATTTAAGAGACGATGATAGGATCAAAGCTCATTTTCTTATTTGTTTCATGGCCTTATTATTCTTCCGAATTCTAGAAAACAAACTAGAATATAAATATACAGCAGACAAAATTGTGGACACCATGAAAAAGATGAATCTTACATTATTAGAAGGATATGGATACATCCCATCCTATACAAGAACAGATATTACAGATGATCTTCATAAATTGTTTGGATTCAGAACAGATTACCAAATAACAAAAAAACAGAAAATGAGAAACATCATACATCAAACAAAAGATAAGAAAAAAATACTATAATCCGCAACAACGCAAAAAAGTGGCTCAATGCCTTTATACTAGGGCTTTGGACCACTTTATTTCTTTTCTAGCTGTCAAAGACAGGATTATATAATAAATGACCACTAGTGGCAAATTCACACAAAGAGTAAGGGATTACATAAACCTTTCACAACGATATGCAAAACCTTTAAATCCACTCTGTTTTGCTTCATATAAGTTCTTTTCATAGTTCAATAAATCAGCCTTATACTTATACTCTAATGACTTCGATGAATAATCATTCAATACATCAAAGAATAATAAAAATAGTCCTGCCAACACTAACACACAAGCAGAAAGAATTAACCAAATAACTGGAACAATTAAATAAATAACATTCAAAATTAGAACACCTGTAAAACAACTAAAGCAAGCAATCATCAACCCTATATGACACCTATGATATTTCTTACTCAATTCTTCAAACTTACGAATATTCGTATTAACTCTATTTTGTATATAATCAGTAGTTTCCATTTAAAACACCTCACTATACCAAGTATACACCTATAAAACAAAAAAAGAGCAAGGAATATTTCCTTACTCTACATCATCCGCTGATTTACCAGCAAGAACTGCATTGATCTTATTCTTAGCTGTTGTTACTGTACTTTGATCTGGTACCATTACATAAGCCGCATCACCAAGCTCAGCACACATTAATGTATCTCCAGTACCATTTACCATATATTGTTCCATTTTCCATTTAGGATTCTTATTTAATTGATATTTAATCAATGATGAAATTTCATCATTTGACATAGTTGTTGAGAATGTATTTGACATACTATCCATAATAGAAGCATAGTTTGTCACAATTGCAGGACTTGTAACCTTATCAACAATACCCATTAGAACTTGTTGTTGGTTCTTCGTACGTTGACGATCCCCTTCACTATATGCATAACGCTCACGAGCATATCCTAACGCTTGTTCACCATTTAAGTGGTTCACACCTGCATGTACACTAAGTCCTGGAGCATGTAAGAAGTTACTGCATTCATAACCTGGTTCAACATTAACGTCAACACCACCAATGGCATCCACAATATCTGTTACCGTATCAAAACCAACTTTGAATGTATAGTTAATTTCAATACCCAATAGTTTTTCTACCGTACGCTTAGTCGTATTCGTACCATGAATACCTGTATGCGTAATTTTGTCTAAAGCACCTTGTTGACATCCATCTGCTGCATCACAAGCCGTTTCAACATAAAAATCACGAGGAATTGAAGTTAATAAGATAGTACCAGTTTTAGGATTTACGGTAGCTACCATAATTACATCACTACGTCCATTTTCATCAAATCCACCACGAGTATCTGATCCAGAAATTAACACATTAAATGGAGTTGTAGTAATATTACTTACCGCATTGGCTTTATCCGTATTCTCTACTTCATAGCTAGTTTGATAAACAACACGAGTGTTATTATCAAATTCAGCATATTCTTCGATATCTGCAATCTGATCACGACTTGATTCATTAATGATAATTGAATCTACTTCACCATTATAGAAAGCAGCTAACATATCCGTCATACTTTCATATGGTGTTTGGTTCATTTCAATACCAGATTTACTTAAATCCTTTAATACTTTTTTTGATCCAACTGTACCAATATTTTGTAGTACTCCAACACTATGTCCAGCTAAATCATTTTTCTTTTTCATATCACTGGATTTCTTAACAACTACACTCACAGTTGTTTTTGAGTTAGAAGATACAGTCGTCATATTTGAAAGTAAGCTACCCGTTTTAGAAATATAGTATCCACCCATGCATGATCCTAATGCAATAGCTATTGTAAAGATAATACAAATAGTTTTAGACACAGCACCATTTGTGGCAAAACACAATAATAAGATGAAAATTAAATCTAAAAGTACAAATACAACTGTTACTAAAAATAATAATTTTGTTGGTAAAACATTTAATTTTACTAAATTAAACAACAAATACATTGTTGCAGCAACTAATAAAATAGAAAAGATGACTCCAAATACCTTTCCTACCCTATTTGGTTTCTTTTTATTTTTTCGCATTTTAATCTCTCCTTAGACCCAATTATCATACTACAAAAAAAAGGGATAGGCAAACCTATCCCCATTATATTACTTTGCATCATCCACTGATTTTCCAGCTAAAACCGCATTAATTTTATCCTTAGCCATATTAACTGTACTTTGATCTGGAACCATGACACTAGCTGCATCACCAAGTTCAGCACACATTAATGTATCACCTGTTCCATCCACCATATACTGTTCCATCTTCCATTTTGGATTGTTGTTGATTTGATATTTAATTAAATCCGAAATCTCTTCATTTGACATAGTAGTTGAAAAAGTATTAGCCATCGCATCCATAATAGAAGCATACTTTGTAATGACACTTGGTTTAGTAGCTTCATTTACAATCCCCATTAGTACTTGTTGTTGATTTTTAGTACGTTGACGATCCCCTTCTGTATATGAATACCTTTCACGAGCATAAGCTAATGCATGCTCTCCATCCAAATGATTCGTTCCTTCATGAACACTAAATGTAGATGTTGAAACCGCATAGCCAGGCTCTACATATACATCTACTCCACCTAATGCATCTACCAAATCAGTCACTGTGTCAAATCCCACTTTAAATGTATAGTTGATTTCTATACTTAATAATTGTTCCACTGTACGCTTTGTCGTATTTGTACCATGAATACCTGTATGTGTAATCTTATCTAAAGCACCCTGTTGACATCCATCCCCTGCATCACATGCAGTCGTTACATAGAAATCACGAGGTACAGAAGTCAATAATATCGTGCTTGTCTTAGGATTTACCGTAGCTACCATAATAACATCACTTCGTCCATTTTCATCAAATCCACCACGAGTATCCGATCCAGAAATCAAGACATTGAATGGAGTATTCGTAATATTACTTACTGCATTGGCCTTATCTGTGTTTTCAACTTTATATGAAGTTTGATAAACAACTCGAGTATTACTATCAAAGTTTGCGTAAGCTTCCATATCCGTAATCTGACTACGACTAGATTCACTAATGACAATAGAATCCACTTCTCCATTATAGAATGATTCTAACATTTCAGTCATACTGCCAAATTCTTTTTGTTCCATTGAAATTCCAGAATTTGTTAATTCCTTTAAAATCTTTTTAGAACCAACAGTATTAATATTTGCCAAAGTACCTACGCTGTGGCCTGCTAAATCGGCTTTCTTTTTCATATCACTTGATTCTTTAACTACAACACTAATTGTATTTTTAGAATGCTTAGCAACATTCGTCATACTTGAAAGTAGTCCACCAGTCTTTGACATATAATATCCACCTAAACAAGATCCCAAAGAAATAGCTAAGGCAAAAATAATACAAATAATTTTAGATACAACACCCTTTGTTGCAAAGCACAACAATAAGATAAAAATTAAATCTAATAGTACAAATACAATTGTAATCAAGAAAAGTAACTTAGAAGGCAATACATTCAATTTAATAATGTTAAACAACAAATACATTGTTGCAGCAATCATTACAATTGAAAAAATAACCCCAAATACTTTTCCTACTTTATTTTGTTTCTTATTTTTTTTCATAACAAAAATCTCCTCACGACTACTTATTTTACTACAAATTAAATCCTTTTACAAAAAATGGAATAGCATAATGCTTATTCCACTTTATTTAATACAGTGCCTATTACATTTACACCGTTTCGATTTAATTGTTGTAAAGCCTTCTTAGCATTATTTTTTTCTGTTTTAGGTAAAGAAACCACAAGAATTGCACCATCGACAATATGTCCTACTGGAATCACATCATTACTATCTTCTAAGCTAGGACAATCAATAAGGATAAAATCGAATTGATCTTTCATGGTTTCCATAAACTCTTGAAAATAACGACTACTTAATAAATCTAATGCATTTTTAACTTTTCGACCAGTTCCCATAACATATAATAAATTATTCGAATGTACATCTTTAAAGTTTGTACAATACTTATAATAATTACTATAATCTTGGTTCAGTAATATATCACTCAACCCAAGTGTACTATCAATGCTAAAATACTTATTAATCGTTGGTTTGTTTATATTGCAATCTATAAGCAAAACTTTAGAATGATTTGCAACAAATGTTGTTGCCAAGTTGCATGCAATTGTCGTAGTGCCTGACCCTTTGTTAGCACTTGTCAAACAAATGCTATGCACATTAGGATATTTGCTATTATATTCAATATTTGTACGCAATCTACGGTACGCATTGCTACTCGCTTTATTTTTTACCATAAAATTCTCCTATTTCTCCATTGGTATCTCAGCCAAAACATCTACCCCTAAAAACATTTCGACTTCTTTATCGTTAATAAAATGTTTATTAAATAAGAAACGTAGCACAAAATAAAGAACACTTAGAACTAAGCCAATTAAAATTCCTATTAAAGTATTCTTTTTTACATCTGGGCTTACAGGCGTTGTGTTAACTTGTGCCTCATTCACAATTGCCACACTGCTTAAACCTAAATCGGACATCATCTCTTTTTTAAAAACTTTAACAACGTTTTTAACAACACGATAAGATAATTTAGGATTATTTGTAGTTATTGTAATATTGTAGTTATATGGATTACTTTCATCACGCGTTACTACAATATTTTGTAAAAGTGTATCTACATCAATATTCGTTTCAGAACCAACTCTTTCTAAAACTACATTTCCATTCAAATAAGACGTATAATCTAATAATTCACCTTGAGGAATAATAGTAATGTCTGTACTTGAAGTATAACTTTTAGGTAAAATAAACTGCGTTACTCCAAAAGTGATTAAACCACAAACCAATGTTACAACTAATATTGATTTAATATTCTTTAATAGATGTTTCAATAAGTCTATCAAATCAATCTCCATTTCATCATTCATATAATCGTTATTCATAAATTATTTCCTTTCTATACTGCTCCTCTACCATATAGCACTTGCTTAATAGTTTTAAATAACAATGTCACATCCAACCAGAATGACCAGTTACGATAATAATACTCATCTAATAACAAGCGATGATCGAAATCTACATCACTTCTACCATGACTTTGCCACATTCCAGTAATACCAGGTTTACATGCGATGACATCATAATAATAGTCCCCCATATCCTCTTTTTCTCTTGGTAAATATGGGCGAGGTCCAATTAAAGACATTTGACCTAACAATACATTAATAAATTGTGGAAACTCATCTAAACTCTTTTCACGCAAAAATTTACCTGCACTTGTGATACGTGGATCATTTACTAATTTTTTATTCTTTGTATATTCTTCTCGAATGGCCGGATCTTTTTCCATTAACTCTTCTAGAATCTTATCAGCACCAATTACCATAGTACGATATTTAAACATTTTAAATTCTTTTCCATTTTTTCCAATTCGATTCTGCGTAAAGAAAATTGGACCTCTATCTCCTTCTTTACGGTTTTTAATAAAGACAAAGATTGTCAATGGTATTAATAATAATAAACCACATAGTCCAGCACAAATGTCCATAATACGTTTTAATGCATATGATAAACAATGTTTTAAGCCACGAGAATTTGATATCATTAAAATACCATCAAAATCCTCCACCATTGAATCAAATGTTACTAAGCCATTTACTTGTGGTAAATATTTAATAACAGCTACTTTATTTTTAAAAACTTCAAATACCGCATTTAAATCTTCACTATCCATCTCAGGAATCGCAATCAATACAGTATCTATATTTTTTTCTTTGATTACAGAACAAATTGAATCTAAATCAAATGTTTTATTCACATCTACTTCTTGTTCCTGCTGAACATACTTAACTTTATTTGATTTATTACAATTCACAAATCCAATAACATCTAATAGTGAATACCCATTACCTCTACATACATATTCTAGTTGCTCAGCTGTATGACCGATACCAACAATTAAAGTATTATGTTTAAACCATTTTCTAAATATTTTATGAGAATATCTAGAGTTACATCCTGCAAATACAAATAAAACACAAGTTAATAAAACAAATCCAAAGAATTTCTTCATAGTCCAAGTACTAATTGGAAAAACAAGAAAACTACCTATAAAAAAACCAATATGACTTAATATGATTAATCGTATTTCATCATACATTAATAAAACTCTTCCTTGATATCTTCCAATCAATAATTGCATTAAAAAATATAATATACATAATTTCCAACATGTTTCCAAATCGTATCCAGAAAATTGTATAATAAACATAAAAAAAACAAATTCAATCGTAGTTTTTAAAGTTCCAATTTTTGACATTAAAACATCAACTCCATATGACCTAATCATTATACTAAAAAAAAAAGAAAAGGACAAATCTTTATGTAAGCGTTAATTATAAAGTGTTCTTTTCTTTACCAAATATTAACTTTGGGCAGAAGACAAAACAGTAAATGTAGATGCATCAACCATACAAATATTTTTGATATCTTGGAATGTAAATGTAACTGTATATTGTTGCGTTGCTTCATCTAAAGTACAACCAATATCTGTTACATCTCCTTGCGCAAGTCCTGCATTGGCAAGAGCTGCATCAATAGCTGCTTGTTGATTCTCATCAAAAGAAGTTGATTCTTTTTTTTCTTCTTTCTTTGTTTCAGTTTCAGATTTAGTTTCTTCCTTCTTTTCCTTTACAGGTTCACTAGTAGTAACTTCTTCACTATTACTTCTTTTATAATTTCTTTCTTGTATAATACCATCTTTACCAATCTGATATTCATAAGATCCAGTTGTTGTATCAAAGCTTACAGTATAGTATTTCTTTTCTTCTTGAATCGATACATTCGAACATTACCAGAGGCTACCAGTCCTCCCACAAGCGAGTACTCAAACATATAAGAGCTGCGGCGGGTATCCTTGCCAATCACAATTCTAGCAGGAGACGAGTCATTGTTCTGACGCTTCAGCTGGGTGTAGTACCAGCCCAGGAAGCGGCCTACCTTGAAGGCATGGTCGGCGGTGAGATTGATTCCGGCTTCACCGCGAAAGCCGTCTGTTCCAAAATACTTTCCCATTTGGTTGTTCCTTCTTTTTGAATTTACAGATTGAGTAGTGGGATACCTTCATCTCTTAATTTCTCTCTCCACTTTTCCTCTATTTTCTTCAATGAGGTTACACTACTGCACCTGCTCCACCTGGAATGAGAAAAAAGTTGGGAGGTTAGTACAAGAAAAGTAGAGTCCGGATTATCAGCAATGAGCTGGTAAACTATGTAGGACTTCCCAAGCCCGGTCGGGTGGACAATACATGCTCTATTGGATTTTTTCTTTTATTTCTGTGGTGTGTTTATTTTCTTGTGGCGTGTGATAATGTCAATATAAAATTCACCAAAATGGATCGTTTAATTTTCACCAATT
>OLPZ01002643.1_pt1 | contig 10028 bp, 9 predicted proteins | sample 1672711 | NCBI WGS metagenome assembly OLPZ01 (sample SAMEA3136716, study PRJEB25190) | human gut metagenome | reverse complement strand
AGACCAGAGGAAAAAGAAACAATGGTCAAGCTAGTTATGAATTTCTTAAAAGCTTGATTTATCTTTCTATTCCTACAGTGTGAACTACTTAAATGAATTCTATTATGGAAAAGCGATGAAATCACATGACTTCATCGCTGTTTTATATCAATATGGCGTCCCAGATGCGATTCGAACGCACGACCTTTCGCTTAGGAGGCGAATGCTCTATCCTGCTGAGCTACTGAGACAACTGCGCTTTTGATTATAACATATATAACACTATTGTTTTCATTTCTTGTATAATGATACATGTTTAAAGGAGATTTCCATGGTAAAAAAAGTATCTTTGCTGGTATTGTTTGCACTGGCATTTATTGTATGCATGATTGGCCAATTCCCTTGGTATACAAAATTATTCGCTGGATTAACAATGGCAGTTAGTTTCTTAATTGTCTTAACAACAAATTTTAAAGATCTAAAGTAAAAAAAATCACTTCTCAGTGATTTTTTTGTTACTTTCTATTGTACTCTTCCGCAATGATATCTGCACATCTTTCAACAGATAACGAAGAACTCTTCAAACACAAATCATAGTTCAATGGATTACCAAACTTCTGATCCGTATAGATTTCATAATATGCTGCTCTTTTCTTATCTTTGTCTTTCAATCTCTTCTCAGGATTGATATTTGATTCACCATATTGCTCAACAATTCTTTTTGCACGAAAATCCATATCTGCATAAATAAATGTTTTCAACAAAGATACATCAGCATCTTTCAGTACATAGTCTGCACATCTTCCAACAATTACACAGTTTCCTTTTTCTGCAAGTTCTTTAATGATACGACACTGTTCACTCCAGATCGTTAATTGATTGCTTTGACCATAGTATCCAACATTTCCCAAAGAAGCGAAGAATCCTGAACTTTCCATATATTCTCCATTTTCTTTGATGTATTCTTCCGCAAAGCCGCTCTTTTTGGCAATTTCTGAAATGATCTGGCTGTCATAACATGGAATTCCCAGCTTTTCAGCTACCAGTTTACCAACTGTTCTTCCGCCACTTCCAAACTGACGGGAAATCGTAATTATCTTATTTGTCATATTAAATATGCTCCATTTCTAACTCAATCATAGCACGCATTTTTGACATTTGCACATAATTGTTCAATAAAAATTCACGTAAAAATTAGCACTCTATAAGCAGCTGTGCTAATATATAATAACAATGAAATGAGGTGATCGATTTGAACCAAAATAACAATAAAAACAACTCAAATAAGCCAAAAAAACCAATCATCTATTACTATGCAGTTGTTATGCTGGTATTAGCCATGTTAAATCTCGTCATGGTTCCATTCATGAAGACAGCGCAGATAGAAGATGCGAATTATTCCACATTCGTAAAAGAAACAAACAAAGGAAACGTAAAAGAAGTACAGGAACAAAGCAACCAGATTCTATACATGTTAAAAGACAGCAAAACAGTCTACCGCACAGGTAAATTTAATGATCCTGATCTGATGACACGTCTAGAAGATCACAACGTTGACTTTACGGCAGAAATTGTTGAAGAAACTTCCCCATTCCTGCAGTTTTTAATGGGATGGATCATTCCAATCTTCTTCGCAACGCTTCTATTACGCGCATTAATGTCAAGAGGAAGCAAAGGTGGCGGCATGCCTATGGGTGGCAACATGTTTGGCATGGGCAAAAGTAACGCACGTGTCTATGACAAGAATAAACAAAGGATCCGTTTCAGTGATGTCGCTGGTGAAGATGAAGCCAAAGAATCGTTACAGGAAATTGTTACATATCTAAAAAATCCAGGCATGTACAAAGATATTGGTGCAACAATGCCAAAAGGCATCTTGCTTGTCGGTCCTCCTGGAACTGGTAAAACAATGCTCGCAAAAGCTGTTGCCGGAGAAAGTAATGTTCCATTCTTCTCCATCTCAGGTAGTGAATTCGTTGAATTATTTGTAGGTATGGGTGCTTCTAAAGTCAGAGACTTATTCAAACAGGCAAAAGAGAAAGCACCATGTATCGTATTCATCGATGAAATTGATGCCATCGGCGGAAAGAGAAATGCAAGTGGCATGGGTGGAAATGATGAAAGAGAGCAGACACTCAACCAGTTATTGACTGAAATGGATGGATTTGAAGGAAACAGCGGTGTTATTATCTTAGCCGCTACAAATAGACCAGAAAATCTAGACCCAGCCCTGTTAAGACCTGGAAGATTTGATAGAAGAGTTCCTGTAGAACTTCCAGATTTGCAAGGCAGAGAAGACATCTTGAAAGTGCATGCAAAGAAAGTGAAAACAGATGGCAATATCGACTTCAACATGATTGCAAGAATGGCATCTGGTGCATCTGGTGCTGAACTTGCCAACATTGTCAATGAAGCTGCATTAAAGGCAGTCAGAGAAAAAAGAAACTGTGTTACACAACAGGATCTAGAAGACAGTATCGAAGTTGTATTTGCTGGATATCAGAAAAAGAATGCAATTCTATCTGATGAAGAAAAGAAAACTGTCTCTTATCATGAAGTTGGTCATGCACTTGTCGCAGCTTTGCAGACACATTCAGCACCTGTACAGAAGATTACAATTATTCCAAGAACTTCTGGCGCATTAGGTTATACAATGCAGGTAGAAGAAGGCAACCATTACCTCTATACAAAAGAAGAGCTGGAGAATCGTATCGCAACATTTACTGGCGGCAGAGCCGCAGAAGAAGTTGTATTTGGACGTATTACAACAGGTGCATCTAATGATATCGAGCAGGCAACGAAGATTGCTCGTGCAATGATTTCTCAATATGGTATGTCAGACGATTTTGACATGGTAGCAATGGAATCTATCAATAATAAATATTTAGGTGGAGATGCAAGTCTAGCTTGTTCAGATACAACTGCTTCTCAAATTGATCAGCAAGTTGTTGCATTGATCAAGAAACAACATGATAAGGCAAAGAAACTATTGGAAGATCATAGAGAAGATCTCGATCGTATCGCAAATTATCTATATGAAAAAGAAACAATTACAGGTGAAGAATTCATGGACATTTTAGATCATCCTGAAAAGTATTCTAATGAAACTGAAGTTGTTGATGCTGAATTTGTTGAAAAGGAAGATTAATTTCTTCCTTTTTTCTTCTTGAAAAGCTTTTCACAAATATGTAAATATTTTAGTAAAAGCTTTCTGAAAATAATTGACTTAGTTTTTTCATTGTTTTACTATAATCCTCGTAGAAACTGAAACGCAGTGAACAGAACATACTTCACTTCATCAAGCTTCTTAGAGAACTGCCGGCTGGTGTAAGGCAGATAAGCAAGAAAAATGAAGTCTCATCTGGGAGTAGCGCACTGAACAACTTAACGCTTTGATCAGAACACGCTATATCTGATAGAACTTTACAAGAGAGTTGCCATACGGTGAAAGGCAATAAGAAAGTCAGATTATAGTATCCTCTGTGAGCAGCGCTCTGAATCAAGTAAGATGCGCCGGGTTCCTCCGATATCAGGGTACTCGTTGTTGGACGAGAAAAAAGTGGTTGGCATTTGACTAACAAGCAAAGTGGTACCGCGGAAGATTACGTAGCTTTCGTCTTTGCATCCTTCTTAGATGCATCAGGCGAAAGCTTTTTTGTTACTTATGATTCAGTTTCATATAAGATACCAAAATGGCAAAAGGGGAAATGAAATGAACAGTTTATTTATCTTATTGTTCGCAGCCGTAGCATTAATGGCTGGTTACTTACTCTACGGACGCTGGCTTGCTAAAATGTGGGGCGTTGATCCAAAAGCAGACACACCTGCCGTCAGACATAACGATGGAAAGGATTATGCACCAGCAAGCAGACTGACAGTATTTGCTCACCAGTTTTCATCCATTGCAGGTGCCGGTCCTGTACAAGGTCCAATTCTAGCTGCAGTGTTTGGCTGGGTACCAGCACTTCTTTGGCTATTAATTGGCGGTATCTTCTTTGGTGCAGTACAAGACTTCTCAGCTTTGTATGCTTCTGTGAAAAACGATGGCAAATCCATTGGCTTGATCATTGAAAAATACATTGGTAAAAAAGGACGTAAATTCTTTACATTATTCTGCTGGCTATTCTCATTGCTTGTTATTGCCGCATTTACTTCCATGACATCTTCCACATTTAATGGTTTTGTTACAGGAAGTGATGGTGCAGTGACACAAAATTTCAATGGCGCAGCTGCAGCTACAATTTCATTCTTATTTGTAGGCTGTGCAATTGTATTTGGTTTGATCCAGAAGAAATTTCCAAATTTAAAAGAATGGCATAAAATTGTTATCTCATTAGCATTCATTGTATTTATGTTTGCTGCTGGTATGAAAATGCCAGTTTACTTAACAGCTTCTCAATGGAACTACGTCATCATGGCTTACCTTTTTATTGCTGCAGTGGCTCCTATGTGGTTACTCATGCAGCCTAGAGACTATATGACAACATTCATGTTCCTTGGAATGATCATTGGTGGTGTCGTTGGCGTATTTACAGGACATCCAGAAATGAAATTAAATGCATTCAATGGTTTCGTATTAACAAGTGATGCAGGTGCAAAAACATATATGTTCCCTACACTTTTCGTAACTGTTGCGTGTGGTGCAATCTCAGGATTCCATTCACTTGTATCCTCAGGAACATCTTCCAAAACAGTTTCAAATGAAAATGATATGCTGCCCGTTGGTTATGGTGCAATGATTCTTGAAACATTGTTAGGTGTCATCTCACTGATCGTTGTTGGTGCAGTTGCTGTAAATGGTGCAGTCCCTAGTGGATTAACTCCATTCCAGATCTTCTCTCAAGGCGTAGCAGGATTTTTGGAAAATGTTGGTATTCCAGCAAGTGTTGCCAACGTATTTATGACAATGTGCATCTCCGCATTAGCATTCTCTACACTGGATTCCGTAGGCAGAATTGGAAGACTCTCCTTCCAGGAATTATTTACTTCAGATGGCGAAGATTCTTCTGCAATGCCAGAATGGAAGAAAGTTGTTACAAACCAGTACTTCGCTACAGCAATTACATTATTTTTAGGATATGTATTATGCTTAGGCGGCTATTCAAACGTATGGGCATTATTTGGAAGTGCCAACCAGTTACTTGGTGCTCTTGTATTGATCTCTATTGCTGTATTCATGAAAGCAACAAACAGAAAATCATGGATGTTCTATTTTCCTATGATCTTCATGTTCTGCGTAACATTTACAGCGATCGTATTGAATGTCATCACAAATGTAAAAGCATACATGGCAGGTACAGCAGTATTCCTCGTCAATGGTTTACAGCTTATCGTTGCAGTATTCTTAGTTGTACTGGCAGTTATTGTCGCAGTGCATTGTGTTAAGATCTTAGTATCTATTGGAAAAACTCCAGAAACAGTAAAAGTTGAAAAGGACGGAAAGCAGGCAGCTTAATATGACAAAAAAAGATTTAGATTGGGGAAACATTGGTTTCAAATACAGACGAACAGATAAAAGATTTGTCGCAAACTTTAAAGATGGTAAATGGGATGAAGGATCTTTGGTTGATGATCCAACTGTTACATTGAATGAATCTGCAGGCATGCTTCAATATTGCCAGCAGGTATTTGAAGGCATGAAAGCATACACATGGGAAGATGGAAGTGTTGTATGTTTCCGTCCTGATATGAATGCTGAAAGAATGTATAATTCTGCTCAGCGCATTGAAATGCCATCTGTACCAAAGGAATTATTCTTAAAGGCAATTGATGAAGTCGTTAAAGCAAATATTGACTGGGTACCTCCATATGGCAGCGGTGCATCACTCTATATTCGTCCATACGAGTTCGCTACAGGCATTGTTATTGGTGTTGCTCCAGCAGACGAATATCAATTCCGTGTATTCACAACACCTGTAGGTCCATACTACAAAGGCGGTGCAACACCAATTGCCATTCAAGTATCCGACTTTGATCGTGCTGCACCTAGAGGAACAGGAGCTGTTAAAGCTGGCTTGAACTATGCGATGAGCTTGCATTCCTCTGTGATTGCACACTCTAACGGATACGCTGAAAACCTATACCTGGATCCTGCAACAAGAACATACGTTGAAGAAACTGGCGGAAGCAATGTTATCTTTGTAGATAAAGATGGAAATCTTGTCGTACCAAAGAGTGATTCCATTCTTCCATCTATTACTAGACGCTCTATTGTTTACATTGCAGAGCATTACTTAAATCTGAAAGTTGATGAAAGACCTGTACGCTATGATGAAATCAAGAATTTCAAAGAATGTGCTCTCTGTGGTACAGCTGCAGTTATTTCTCCTGTAGGAAGAATCGTTAATCACGATGAAGTGATTGAATTCCCATCTGGCATGGAAAAAGCTGGTGAAGTTGTGTCCAAACTATACGATACAATCACAGGCATTCAATCTGGAAAGATTGAAGCTCCAGAAGGCTGGATCAGAAAAATCTGTTAAATTACAAAACACGTGTTCAAATTCTGGACACGTGTTTATTTTGTTTTTATAAAGTTTTTATTTTTTCTTCACTTAATCCTGTCATTTCTACAACCAAATCCAGTGACATTCCTTTTGAGAGCATTTTTTTAGCAATCTCAATTTTTGATTGCTGCATACCTTGCGCTTTTCCTTCTTGTAAGCCTTGTGCTTTTCCTTCCTGCAAGCCTTGTGCTTTTCCTTCTTCCAAGCCTTGTGCCTTTCCTTCTTCCAAGCCTTGTGCTTTTCCAGCTTCAATTCCTTCTTTTAAACTTTTTGCTTTTTCTTCATCAACCAATGCATCTAAATATTCATCTAAATTCATGTAATCTAACCTTGCACTTTCGTCTTTCTTGACAGTGGCAACAGCTTTTTCAATTGTTTTTGTAAATGCATTCTTCGCAATTCTTTTTTTTAAAAACATCAAAAAGAAATACAATTGCGAATCCTCTGTATCACTGTCTGGATTTAAGAAAATTGTAAAACGTTTATCTTCAAGAATCAATTCTGAACATTCCAAACACATAGAAGCAAATGTATATCTTGGAAGTCTCATTCCAAAATAATCTTCCAGACAAATGAAGATCACAATACTTTTCTTCATATTCTGATAATCACCAGCTTTTACGTACTTTGCATCCATTTGCGAATGGTACATTCTTGAACGTAGTGGAAAATTCAATAACTTTCTCACTTGCATTTCGACATCAATATAAGAATCTTCCCCTTCTAACAAAACATCAAAACGTGTGATTTTTCCACCATATCTTGCCTGGACATGTTTTTCAACTCCCGCAATTCGAATATCTTTTACTTTTTTTCCCAAAGCCAGTTCAACAATCCCCTTTGCGATATTTAAATTTCTTTTATCCTCCAAAACAGTCGTAAACATGTAATTATCTGAGAAAGATAATTCATCAAATGGTTTCAATTTCTTACTCATATGTAAGCCTCCTATACTTACATATTCACAATTTTTTTCGAAATTTCCTGAAATTTCTTCAATTTCTGATTGTATCTGTTGTAACGCCCGTAATATATCCATCTAACGTATTCATTACATCTATACTATTAATGCCCCACAATTCTAATGGAATATCATTTTCTTTACAGAAATCCAGGTATGACATCTGTGCAGCATAATGCACATCCAAAAAGACATTGCACCCATCTTCTTTCATGGCTTTCACATTTGATTGAATATCAGACACATCACTTTTGCTTCCAGCTAAAAAGCCAAGCATATCTGTCTGATCATACTGTGCAACCATACGCAACAAATCACTAGAGAAGGAAATCCATTCCACTTTTCCAACCATCTCATATTTTTCGACAATATCAAAAATCATTTTTACCTGGTCTTCAGAATGAATTGTTTCTGTTTTCAGCTCAATATAAGGTGTAATGAGATTTGCTTTACAATACGCTATAAATTCTTCCAAGGATGTAATTGTCTGCCCACGCAGATCAAATTGTTTTGCTTCTTCTTCCGTGATAGAATCAATCGCTACATTAATTCCTGCCATATGAGATAACGTAGGATTATGTAATAAAACCGGCACTTCATCACTTGTTAACTGTACATCTGTTTCCACATATTGATAATTCATCTTTTTACTTTCAATATATGCAGCCAATGTATTTTCAGGTGCATTCACATGATACCCGCGATGATTGATCAAACGAATGCCATCAACACTTGTATCTTTCACATATTTACTTACTGGTAGAGAATACGTTTCATCTGCCTCTTCATTTGCTTCTGCAACTGGAAAATAATACCGATTGGCGGCATACACTTCATTCGAAACAATATTTCCATTTTCATCAAAACGAACTTCACGTCCATCATTCAATACAATGGAAGAATTCACTTTTCTCTTTCCACCATCCTGATGATTCAGACAATAAAAACCTTTTTCACCCTTCACAAAAACAAGACGATCTTCATCTTTTCCAACAATTTGTCCCTGTTCATACCAGAATCCATCATCCCATTCATGATGAAAAACATTCCCATCTTCATGTATTTTATATTTCACACCATCAACACTACAATCAGAAGTCATCAAATATCCATTATCATCATACAAATGATATTTCTCACCATCCTGAAACAAGCCTTTCACAAGCTGTCCATTTTCATCACTACGAACAGAATATGTCTGTTCTTTATTTGTCTTTACCACAAACACATGATTTTTCAGGGCTTCTTTATTTCCATCCACAAACGTATGGTCAATTGCAGAATAGCTGATTTCTTTTGTCGGATCCGATTCATCTATAATGGATGTAAATGGATAATATTCCGCATACACATCCTTTGCAAAAAAGAAGCATGGTATCAGCAACAAAAAAACAATCAATATTTTAACCCAGCGTTTCAGATGTTTTTTCTTCTTCTGTTTAAGCTTTTTCATCACAATTATGATACCTTTTTCTTTTCTTCATAACAAATTAACATTTCTTAACATTTTCTTGTACAATATGGTTAGAAAGATACTGTAATTCCACACAATATACCAGGGAGACAATTTATGAATATACATGATCTATACGGAAAATGGATCAGCACATCCGATCGTACAGTAATTCGATTCAACCCATTCACACTACTCACGCCCTGTGGTTCAAGTAAATATACCATTGAACAAAGATTAAATTTTCCATATATCTGTTACGAAACAGGAGAAATGATCTATCACGAAGAAAATGACATTCCAATTCTTTCAGATACAATCATGGAATACGATGGCAGAGGCGAAATCATCATTCGCGAATATGTTCGTGAACAAGACATTGATAAAATTCCAAAAGATTTTTGCAGTGAATTATACAAAGCAAGAAATCACAGAAAACCGATTCCTACGGTTATGGAGGTCGAATCATGAAAAAACTCAGTTTATGTTTATGCATGTTCTTAGTTTCATGCGCATCTAAAACACCTTCTAAATCTTCTACTGCTTCTTCAGCAGCACACTTTCCACCCGCAAAACAAACACCAGCACCACAGCTAATTGTGCAAGCAGATTACACAGAAACATTAGATACATATTCTGCAGTCATAGAAGGCACAAAAATTGCCACAAAAGGTGGTTTTGCGAAAGTCAAAGAATTGATGAGTGATGATGAAATCTTCAATGTCAAAAGTGCAGTTGGATATTCTGTAGAAGATGTTGATCATGATGGTACAGATGAATGCATCATTGGAGAAATCAGAAAATTTGATAATGGTGAAGTTTACACAAATGATGTCTATGCAATCTATGCAATCGACAACGATGAAGTAAATCTATTATTAGATGTCATTTCGCCAGCATATGCATTCCGTTTTGATGAAAATGCATTTTTCTATGGCAGTACAGAAGCAGATGGTGCAAGCCATTATGGTATTTTCCATCTAGAAAAAGGAAAGCTGAAATGGAAAGAATTCTTTTTCACAAAAGATCACAATACGTTCTACAAAAACACAACTGGAAATCTAGATATTTCTAATTCGGCTAATCTACAATCGTGTGGTTGACAAATGGCTTATTTACGCTTAAATCT
>OLPZ01002640.1_pt1 | contig 10031 bp, 10 predicted proteins | sample 1672711 | NCBI WGS metagenome assembly OLPZ01 (sample SAMEA3136716, study PRJEB25190) | human gut metagenome | reverse complement strand
ATCGTGTATCCAACGCTGAGATGATCTTTGCAGCAGCAGATGTTTCTGAGCAGATTTCTACTGCAAGTAAAGAAGCTTCCGGTACAGGTAACATGAAGTTTATGCTGAATGGTGCACCGACTCTGGGAACTATGGATGGTGCCAACGTAGAGATCGTAGATGAAGTTGGTAAAGAAAATGCATTCATCTTCGGTCTGAGTGCAGATGAAGTTATCAATTATGAAAACAATGGCGGATATGATCCGAGAGTTATCTACAATACAGATGATGAAATCCGTCAGGTACTGACAGAGCTTGTTAACGGAACCTTCTCTTCTGATACAGAACTGTTCCGTGATCTGTATAATTCTCTTCTGGACCAGAATGGTGGAGAGAAAGCAGACCAGTACTTTATCCTTGCTGATTTCCGTTCTTATGCAGCAGCACAGAAGAAAGTGGAAGAAGCATACAAAGATGAAAAAGGCTGGGCTCGTATGGCCATGATGAACACAGCATGTGCAGGTAAGTTTACATCTGACAGAACTATTCAGGAATATGTGGATGATATCTGGCATCTGGACAAGGTTTTTGTTAAATAATAGATTCGCAGCGATTGTGGATAAAAAGGATCTGGCTTATGAAAGTCAGGTCCTTTTTGCAGTAGAAAATGTGGCTCAGTTCCAGGTATATCCTGAAGCTGGATTGTCATTCTTTTAAAGCTTTTCGGTATTCTCGTGGGCTGCAGCCTTTGATTTTGCTGAATACTTTGGAATAGTAGTTAGAGTCGGAAAATCCGGTTTTTTCGGCTATGGCGCTGATGGATTCTTTGGTATTCAGGTATTCCAGACTGCGTTCGATTCTGTATTCTTGCAGGAAGGCAAAAAGAGTAGTGTTCATGTGTCGTTTGAACAGACGGGTACATTCACTTTCACATAGATGAAGGCTCTCAGAAATATCTGTCAGAGTGATACGATTCATGTAATTCTGTTCTATGTAGGAAAGGATTTTTCGGATTCTCTCGTATTCGGTGAGGTCAGAGGCAGTGGTTACCGGTTGATGAGGAAGATGTTCTGCAAGCAGTCTCCACATAATCTGCATTCGTATGGAAATATCCAGTTCATAAAAATCAGGACGATCTTTATCAAGTGAAATCACTTTCAGCATCTGTTCACGAAAGTCTTTGTGCCATTCTCTGCTGTAATCGATATGCATGGCACAGATGGAAAGGTTCTGGATAATAGGATCCACATATTTTGTGCAGATGGTACTTCGAAAAAAACCATAGATCAGTTTGGGGTCAAAAGTGACAGGAATATAAGAACAATCTTCCTGATCTATCATTTCACCGGAATGCAGGGCGTTGGAATTGCAGAAAATGATCTCACCTTCTTTTAAGTGAAAGGAACGGTTATTTATTCGATAATGCATGGCCCCTTTTTTTATATAAGTGATTTCAATTTCCGGGTGACAGTGCCACATAAAAGAGTTGGAGTCATATTCTGACAGATTATGATGGCTGACCAGAAACGGAAAATGGTCATTGCCATGTTTTTTTAATTCTTTTTGGAACTGATTTGTGACGATCTGCATAAGAATCTCCTTTAAAAGAAATATTGTAACTGTTCAGTATCTTCACTGTTACGGAATGTTCGTTTGATGCAGTAAAGTTTAAACGCAGGAAATTACGGTTATTTTCCTTTTATTATAGACATAATTACCAAAAAAACGCAAGATATTACTGCTTTTTCGCAGATTAATCAAGGTATTTTATCCAGAATGCAGTATAATGAACTTATCAGATATGCAGAGAAAGAACAGTTACGAATTTTATTAAAATAAAATCTAAAAGGAGAACAGGAGAATGAACTTACCAGAAACAACAAAACTTCAGGAAATCTATGGGGAAACAGAAATTTGCGGTGCTCGTTTCAAGAAACTCGCAGACAATTTTGCAGAAACCTATAAACAGGACAAAGCAGAATATTTTACATCTCCAGGAAGAACTGAGATTATCGGAAATCATACAGACCATAACGGTGGTAAAGTAATCGCAGGAAGCATTAATCTGGATACAATAGGAGCAGCTTACCCAAATGAGACACAGGTTATCCGTATTACCAGTGAAGGCTACAGAGATGAGATTGTAGTAGATCTTACTAAGCTCAGCAAAGCAACTTACAAAAAAGGAACACCGGCACTTGTTGCAGGTATGATGGAAGGTGCACAGAAGAATGGATTTAAGGCAGCAGGTTTTGATGCATATGTAAGCACAAATGTTATTGCAGCAGCCGGTGTCAGTTCCTCTGCTTCCTTTGAAATGCTGATCTGTACAATCATCGATCACTTCTTTAATGAGGGCAAAATGACTTATAATGACTATGCAAAGATCGGTCAGTATGCAGAGAATGTATATTGGGATAAAGCTTCTGGAATGATGGATCAGATGGCATGTGCAGTAGGCGGCCCGGTACTGTTTGATTTTGCAGACAGAGATAACCTGAAATACAGTAAGCTGAATTTCTCCTTTGGAAAATTTGGATACAGACTTGTTATTGTAAATACAGGAAAAGGTCATGCGGATCTGAGTCAGGAATACTCTGAGATTCCGGGAGAGATGAAGGCTGTTGCCAAAGTACTTGGTGTAGAACTTCTTCATGAGACGAATGTAGAGGCACTTCTTGAGCACTGCAATGAAATTGAAGATGACAGAGCTGTTCTTCGTGCACTTCACTTCTTTGGAGAAACTTCCCGTGTAGAAGAGGCAGCAGATGCAATCCATCATGATGATTATGATAAATTCCTGAAGCTTATAGATGAATCCGGAACTTCCTCCTGGGAACTTCTTCAGAACTGTTATACAATGAAAGATTTCCATGAGCAGAAAATTACCAGAACTCTTGCACTTACTCAGCTGTTCCTTAAGAAGATCGGTGCAGGTGTATGCCGAGTTCATGGAGGCGGATTCGCCGGTGTTATTGCAGCAATCGTTCCGGAAAAGGAACAGGATAACTATGTAGAATATATTTCCAGATTTGTTGGAAAAGAAAATGTATATCCGATGGATATCCGTGCAGTCGGAGCAGCACATATCGGATAAACAACCAGTGTCGGTTAAAAACAAATATTACATAAAAATAAACCTCTGGATTATACCAGGGGTTTATTTTTTTCGAGCATGTCATGAAGGATGTTCTGGGTATATGCACCGAGATGTTTCTGATCTTCTCTGGAAAGATCTTTGACATAAATCGGTTCTCCATACTCCAAAACGACATGAGTTGATTTGATTTTGGGAAAATGTGCCTCGAAGATTTCAACTGTGTTGTTGAGTGCCATAGGAATGATTGCACATCCTGTCTTGGAAGCAATCTTGAAGCTTCCATCATGGAAAGGAAGAAGATCCAGATCATCAGCATTTTTGTTACGTGTTCCCTCCGGGAAGATGCAGATGGAAATTCCGGATTTTATTTTGTCTATGGCAGCAAGGATAGTCTTTAATCCCTGCTTGATATCCTTGCGGTCAAGGAACAGGCAGTGAAGATATCTCATCCAGTTAGAAAGAAGAGGATAGCGTTCCATTTCTTTCTTGGCAATATAACCGGTGCGGATCGGGCATCGGCTGTAGGTAAGCAGGATATCAAAATAGCTTCGGTGGTTGCCGATGTAAAGAACCGGGGTATCCTTTGGAACATTTTCTTCGCCGATTACAGTGATATTGGTGCCGGCTTCCCAGAGAATAAATTTAAAGACTGTCTGAATAATACGTAAAGAGCTGATCTCCTTGGCTTTTGGGGAGAATTTTCCGATGATCCATTCGATCAGAAGAATAGGAATGGAAAGGATCAGAAACCCGATGACTGTAATGGCGACAATGATGAAACGAATCATAACGAATTCCTCTTTCTGCTTATATTTGGTCAGGTTTTATATGATGAAAACCATAGTACCAGTATAAGGGATATTTGAAATAGTTGCAATAAATCTTTTGGATCGGGCATAGAATACATATTGAAAAAGAGCGGGCAGGAGAATTGTGCTTATGCAGATACCGCTGTCTGCGAAGACTGGAAGAAATCAGTCAAAACAGAATACGATAGCTGTCGGATGTATGCTGTTGATCTTTTTACTGATGGCAGGAGGGTGCAGTCTGGTAAAAATAGAAGAAGGAGAAAGAACACCGCTGGCATACACTGTGGTGGAAACAGCAGAGCTTCCTTCGAGTGCACAGGAGATGATTCAGGAAAAGAAAGACAGAGATTTTCAGATGACTTATCAAAAAGGAGATACGGTGTATCTGATCAGAGGATACGGAAAGAAAATGAGTGGAGGCTACAGTATTCAGGTAGCGGAATTGTCTGTTTCATCTACGGCAGTTTTTTTTAAAACAAGGCTGATTGGACCGGAAAAGGAAAATCAAAGCGGAGCACCGTCTTATCCGTATATTGCAGTGAAGACGGAATACAGGGAAGAGCCGGTGATATTTGAATGATCATGAGAGGAGCGGTCAGAAATGGAATTAAAAAGAGAAGATATTCAGGTATTACGGACGAAGAGCAGGGCAACAAGCCAGGTGACATTTGATGTGGATTACAATGTACCTGATGTAAAGCCTGACATAGGAAGAATGATTCAGAATAAAGGAAATGTTTCTGTAGAAGAGGTTCGCTTAAATGACGGTCATGCATTTTTGAAAGGAAATTTGCAGGTGGATCTGCTTTATGTGGGAGAGGAAGAAGGAAGGGTGAACAGTCTTTCGGCGAAACTCCCGATGGAAGAGACCATGAATCTTGAAGGAATCGTGAGTGGAGATAAGCTGTGTCTTCAGTGGGAAATTGAAGATCTTAGTATTCATCTGATCCATTCAAGAAAACTGAATATCAAGGCAGTTGTAACTTTTTATGCAGCGGTAGATGAGCTTTCCGGAATTCGTCTTCCGGTATACCTGGAAGATGAAAACATCTCTGTTCAGAAAAAAACGATGAGACTTCTTGATCTGGCCATACATAAAAAGGATACTTTGCGGCTCAAAGAAGAAGTAGAGCTGGTTTCAAATAAGCCCAATATTGTGGAACTTCTCTGGTACAGCCTGGAGGTTCGGGGACTGGACTTAAGACCGGAAGAAAATGTGGTGAAGGCGAAAGGAGAACTGTTTTTATTTGCTTTGTACAGGGGAGATAATGAGGGAGAAACGGTGCAGTGGCTGGAAAATTCGATTCCGTTTTCCAGTGAAGTGGAATGCAATGGATGTACTTCTGACATGATTCCGAATTTCGCATCCTCCATTATAAATCAGAGCGTAGAGGTAAAGCCGGACTCTGACGGAGAGGAGCGGATTTTGGTAACAGATCTGGTACTTGAACTGGATATACGTCTTTACAGAGAGGAAAATTTTGATGTCATTATGGACGTCTATACGCCGTTTTGCCAATGTATTCCGAAGTGCAGAAATGAAGTGCTGGAGAGTCTTCTGGTCCGTAATTTTTCAAAATGCAGAGTATCGGACCGGATTGAGATCAAAGAAATGCAGGGAAAAATTCTTCAGATCTGTCACAGCCAGGGAAAAGTAAAAATAGATAAGACAAAGATCGTAAAAAACGGGATTCAGGTAGATGGCATTGTTCAGATGAAGGTTCTTTACATTATGGGGAATGATGATATGCCTTTTTATTCAACGGAAGTAATGATGCCGTTCAGCCATATGGTAGAGGCACAGGGGATTAGAGATGACAGTGTTTATTATTTCCATACAGAGCTGGAACAACTGGCAACGAGTATGATAGACAGTAATGAGATTGAAGTCAGGGCTGTGGTGAGCCTTAATGCACTTGTGCTCCAGTGCAGGGAAGAAAAAATCATAGAGACTATAGAAGAACAGCCGCTTGACATGGAAAAAATCCGCAGTATGCCGGGAATCACTGTGTATATGGTGAAGCAGGGAGATACTCTGTGGGATATTGCAAAAAAGTTCTATACAACGATGGAAGAGATCATTTCCATGAATGATCTTGAGGATGATCAGGTAAGTTCCGGACAGCCGTTGATTTTAGTAAAAAAAGTTGAGAGCTGATACTTGAAATCCCGAAAAAAATCATTTAATATAATAGAATCATATTTGTATACAAAGTACATGAAAAACAAAAAATACGAAGGACAGAGGGTGTATTTATGCGTTTGCGAGCAATGGCGAAAATTAATCTGGGACTGGATATCCTGGGCAAAAGAGAAGATGGTTATCATGAAGTTCGTATGCTGATGCAGACGATCCAGATGTATGATCTTCTGGATATCCGGAAGAAATCTTCACCGGGTATCACATTGACTACCAATCTTCTTTATGTTCCATCAGACGAAAGAAATCTGGTATATAAAGCAGCAAAACTTCTTATGGATGAATTTGATATTCAGGAGGGAATTTCCATGAAGCTTACCAAATCCATTCCGGTGGCAGCCGGAATGGCAGGAGGCAGTTCAGATGCAGCTGCGGCGTTTGTTGGTGTCAATAAGATGTTTCAGCTGGGATTAAGCGAAGAAGAGCTCATGAAACGTGCAGTACAGATTGGAGCAGATGTGCCATATTGCATTATGAGGGGAACTGCACTGGCAGAGGGCATCGGAGAAAAACTGACAAGGCTCCCTCAACTCCCAAAATGTTATATTTTGATCGGTAAACCGGGAGTAAATGTTTCTACCAAGCTTGCCTATGAAAATCTGGATCTTGGAAATCTGGGGGCACGTCCGGACATTGATGGCATGATCGCGGATATTGAGAACGGAGATATTTACAGTATGATTTCCCGCATGGGGAATGTGTTTGAACCAGGAATTATTGCTAAATATCCGGTAATCCAGGAGATCAAAGATCTTATGGAGAAGCATGGCGCACTTAAAGCTATGATGAGTGGAAGCGGCCCTACTGTTTTTGGTATTTTTGATGATAAGAATAAGATGAAGACAGCTGCCAGAATTTTAAGAAGCAGTCATCTGGCCAGGACAGTGTTTGCGACGGAAGTTTTTAACCGCAGGAACTGAGAATTTTTTTTGCAGGAGGTACTTATGATGAATGATTTTTCTGTTGACATGAATGAATATCTGCCATTGAGAGATGTTGTGTTTAACACACTGCGTAAGGCAATTTTGAAGGGAGAACTCAAACCCGGAGAAAGACTGATGGAAATCGCACTGGCAGAACGACTTGGGGTCAGCAGGACTCCTGTTCGTGAAGCTATGCGTAAGCTGGAACTGGAGGGACTGGTTGTGATGATTCCACGTCGTGGTGCACAGGTGGCAAACATCACTGAAAAAGATCTGAATGATGTGCTGGAAGTTCGCATGGCTTTGGAGAATCTGTCCATTGAGAATGCATGTGCACGAATGACAGAAGAGCAGCTGGACGAACTCTGGAAGGCTGCCAGAAATTTTGAAGACACGATGTCAGAAGGTAATCTGGTCAGACTTGCAGAGGCAGATGTGGCTTTTCACGAGGTGATCTACAAGTCTTCTGATAATCGCAGGCTGAATCAGGTGCTTAACAATCTTCGCGAACAGATTTACAGATATCGTGTGGAATATCTCAAGGATGAAGAGACAAGAAATCTTCTGGTCAAAGAACATGAGGAGATTTATGAGGCCATTAAGAACCGCGATCTTAAGAAGGCACAGGAGATCACTTATCAGCATATTGAAAATCAGAGAGAGGCGATCATCCGATCTATCAGAGAGGAAAACCAGGATCGCTGATTTGTTGTATATTCTCGACTGAGATAAATAAAATTGCATAATCTGGTTATTCTAAAAGAGATACATAAATAAATATGTGTCTCTTTTTTATGTTTATGGCAGGAGGATGCAATGGAGCAAAAAATAAAAATCTACAGTGAACTGAGAAAGAATGAAAGCTATATCAGAGACAAATTTAAAAATTGTGCGGATATTCTGATTCGACCAATGCGTCTGGGAAATGAAAGTAAAGTGGACTGTCTGATTGTCTATATTGAAGTCGCTGTGTCCAATATGATGCTTGATGATTCTGCACTGGGAAAAATGATAAATCATTTCTGGGAAAGTTCTTCCTATCAGATACAGGAATTTGTAAAAAATAACAGTCTGGGTATTGCAGATGTACGAAAACTTGAAAATATGAAAGACGTACTGTCAGCAATTCTGGCAGGAAATGCCGTTTTCTTTATAGACGGATACGACAAGGCAATGAAAATATCCAGCAAAGGTTATCCGAATCTGGGTGTTTCAGAAGTGGAATCGGAAAAAGTTCTGAGAGGTTCCAAAGAAGGATTTTCTGACTCTGTAAAAACAAATTCCGCGTTGGTCAGAAAAAGAATCAGGGACAGCAGAATGAAGGTTGAGGAAAAAACGACAGGTGTCCGATCCAAAACCATGCTGCAGATTCTCTATATGGAGGATCTGGTTCAGGAGGAGCTTTTGGAGAATATAAAAAACAGTCTGGACGAATATAGAATAGATGGTATTTTTGACAGTGGTATGCTGGAACAGCTGACAGATAAAACCTGGTATTCTCCGTTTCCTCAGTATCAGACAACGGAACGGCCAGATCGTGCAGCAATGGAGATCTTGAACGGAAAGATTGTTCTTCTCTGTGACAATTCTCCGACAGCATTGATTCTTCCGAGTTCCTTTAATGGGTTTATGGAGAGCAGTGAAGACTGGTTTCATCATTTTGAAATGACTTCTTTTCTGAGAATTCTAAGATATCTTGCACTGCTTGTGGCAACGCTGCTTCCGGGGCTTTATCTGGCTGTGATACGTTTTCATACACAGATTCTTCCTGCAAATCTGATCTTGTCCTTTGCAAAAGCCAGGGAGGGTGTACCATTTTCCAGTGTGACGGAACTGATTTTTCTGGAATTGTCTTTTGAACTGATCCGGGAGGCGGGAGTGCGTGTTCCGGGAGCATTAGGAAATGCTATTGGAATCGTGGGTGGTCTGATCATCGGTCAGGCAGCAGTCAGTGCGAATCTGGTCAGTCCGATCGTTGTTATGATCGTTGCTCTTACTGCACTGGGTTCCATGGTGATTCCGGAGGAAGAGTTTGCATCAGCTTTTCGATTATTGAAATATATCTTTTTGTTCCTGGGGGGATATCTTGGTATTTTTGGTATTGTTCTGGGAATTTATCTCACGATCTCGCATCTTTGCGGACTTTTGAGTTTTGGCATGCCATATATGCTTCCGTTTATAAAAAAAGTTCCTCGTTGTGATACCGGTGAGGGAATCCTGAGGATCCCATTTCAAAAGAGATGGCAGAGACCACTTTATGCCAGATGGGAACAGAAAATCCGCCTGCGAAAGACTTCGGCCGGAGAGGATGAGAGCAGAGATTTGAAAGAAGGGCAGAAACAGGAGGAGAAGAATTCATGAAATTTGCAGAGAACAACAGAATTTCTCACAGACAGCTTTACAGACAGATGATACTGACCTTTCTGGCACCTTTTCTTGTCTGTCTGCCGGGAAAAAATGGAAACTCCATGAGCAGCTAAAGAGCGGCGAAAATATTTATTATATAGAAGAAACCAAGTTAAAATCTCTTGGATTTCTGACAGAAAAAGATATTTCGGCATTGAATGCAGCAAGGACGAATAAAGGAATATGTCAGGAATATGAAAGATGCATAGAAAAAGGGATATATTTTGTCCCGTATTTTCACCCTGATTATCCCAGCCGGCTGAGAGAAATACCATCGCCGCCATACGCACTGTATATCAAGGGAAAATTACCGGACGATGACAGACCGTCAGTGGCGATTGTGGGTGCAAGGCAATGTACATCTTATGGAGAACAGATGGCGATTGCTTATGGCGAGGTACTTGCAGCAAATGGAATACAGGTAATCAGCGGAATGGCAAAAGGAATCGATGGTGCAGGCCAGAGAGGCGCGCTAAATGCAGGAGGAGAGTCTTACGGAGTTCTGGGGTGCGGAATAGACATCTGTTATCCAAGGGAACATATCGGTTTGTATGCAGACTTACAGAAAGCAGGAGGCATTTTATCTGAACAGCCGGAAGGGATACCTCCGTTAA
>OLPZ01002628.1_pt1 | contig 10071 bp, 8 predicted proteins | sample 1672711 | NCBI WGS metagenome assembly OLPZ01 (sample SAMEA3136716, study PRJEB25190) | human gut metagenome | reverse complement strand
CAGACCAGGCGAGAACGATCCGTATTCCGGTTCATATGGTAGAGACCATCAACAAGCTGATCCGCGTTTCCCGTCAGTTACTGCAGGAGTTAGGCCGCGAACCTACTCCGGAAGAGATCGCAGAGGAGATGCACATGTCTGTAGAGCGTGTGCGTGAGATCCTGAAAATCTCCCAGGAACCGGTTTCCCTCGAGACACCAATCGGTGAGGAAGAGGACAGCCACCTCGGCGATTTCATCCAGGACGACAATGTGCCGGTACCGGCAGACGCGGCAGCATTCACGATGCTGAAAGAGCAGCTGGAGGATGTCTTAAGCACACTGACCGACCGTGAGCAGAAGGTTCTGCGTCTCCGTTTCGGACTTGACGATGGCCGTGCGAGAACCCTCGAAGAGGTTGGTAAAGAGTTCAACGTTACAAGAGAGCGTATCCGTCAGATTGAGGCGAAAGCGCTCCGTAAACTGCGCCATCCGAGCCGTTCCAGAAAGCTGAAAGATTACCTGGACTAATCTGCGAGGAAGAAAAGGACGACAGGAAAATGCAGTTATCAAAAAGACTTTCCGCAGTAGCGGAGTTTGTCACCCCGGGCGGCTGCCTAGTCGATGTGGGAACGGATCACGGCTATGTGCCGATTGCGCTGCTGGAACAGCAAAAAATTTCCTCCGCAATCGCCATGGATGTGAACCGCGGACCGCTGGAGCGGGCCAGGGAGCATATTGCGCAGTATAACATGGGGGACTACATAGAAACAAGACTTTCCGACGGACTCCATGCCCTGCGTGCGGGAGAGGGTGATTCTCTTCTCATCGCGGGCATGGGCGGCGGGCTTACCGTAAGAATTTTAAGCGAAGGTGAGCCGCTGCTGTCCGGTTTTCGGGAGCTGATCCTGGAGCCGCAGTCGGATATCGACCGCGTGCGTGCATGGCTTCTGGAACACGGATTTTTCCTTGCACAGGAGAATTTTGTAGAGGAGGATGGAAAATATTATCCGATTCTGCGGGCAGTGCCAGGGGAAAAGGAGAATCTGAAGGCGGAGGAGCTTTTCTATGGACCGCGCCTTCTGGAAAAGGAAAATCCGGTGCTGAGGGAATACCTTCTGAAACAGCAGGAGCAGAACCAGACGCTGATCCGCCAGCTTTCGGATCACTCCAGTGAAAAGGCAGCACAGCGCCTTTGGGAATTAAAAGAAAAAGAGGCAGTACTGGAATCTGCGCTTGCGCGTTTCCATACGATGTAACGACAGCGTTTGCACAAGAGGGGCGTGTCTGAAAATTTCAGCAGTTGTAATTTTCGGGCGCGCCTTTTCTGTCACTTCTGAATTTTCAGAAAGTTTTGCAAGAAGGAGGAATTACAATTGATTCAGGTAACAATTGATGGAAAAGGATACGAATATCCGGAAAATTGCTCTTATTATGAGATTGCAAAGGATTTTGAAAAAACAATGGACGCGCCGATTGTCCTTGTGAAAGTGGACGGACGGCTGCGGGAGCTGCACAAACAGCTGAAAAAAGACTGTGAACTGGAATTTGTGACAACGGAGGATGAGATCGGACATAAAACGTATCAGAGGAGTCTTTCTCTTCTGCTGGTAAAAGCGGTGTATCATGTGGGAGGCTACGATAAGATCCGCCATGTGATGCTGCATTTTTCGGCGGGTTCGGGCTTTTTCTATACGGTGGACGGCGATATCACGCTGAATCAGGCGTTTTTGGACGAAGTAAAAGCGTATATGCATGAACAGGTGGAAAAGGCGGTGCCGATTTATAAGCGGAGTGTCGATACGCACGAGGCGAGAGAACGGTTCCGGCTGCATGGCATGACGGATAAAGACCGCTTGTTCCGTTACCGCCGTGTCTCCCGTGTGAATCTGTACAGTCTCGGGGATTTTGAAGACTATTATTATGGATTTATGACGTATGATACGAGTTATCTGAAGTATTTTGATCTCTATTTATACGATGACGGCTTTGTGCTGCAGATGCCGGAGAAAAAGGCGCCGGAGACGGTGCCGGCGGCGAATCTCTCCCCGAAGGTGTTCCAGGTGCAGCGGGAATCGGAGCGCTGGGGCGAGCAGATGGGAATTTCGACGGTTGCGGATCTGAATGAACGCATCACAAAGGGGAATATCCAGCAGATGATGCTGATTGCGGAGGCACTGCAGGAGCAGAAGATTGCGAAGATTGCGGAGCAGATCGCGGAGAAAAAGACGGTGAAGTTTGTGCTGATCGCGGGTCCGTCCTCTTCCGGCAAGACGACGTTCTGCAACCGGCTTTCGATCCAACTCTCGGCGCATGGGCTGACGCCGCATCCGATCAGTCTCGACAATTACTATGTGAACCGTGTGGATACGCCGCGGGATGAGAATGGGGAGTATGATTTTGAGTGCCTGGAGGCGCTGGATATTGATCTGCTGAACCAGGATATGACGAAGCTTCTGAATGGAGAGCGTGTGGAGCTGCCGTATTTTAATTTTAAGACGGGCAAGCGCGAGTACAAGGGGAATTTTATCCAGATGAAGGAGACGGATGTGCTGGTGCTGGAGGGCATCCATGGGCTGAATGAGAAACTGACGTGGTCGCTTCCGGCGGAGAGCAAGTTCCGGATTTATATCAGTGCGCTGACGCAGATTAATGTGGATGAGCACAACCGGATTCCGACGACGGACGGACGTCTGATCCGGCGGATGGTGCGCGACAGCCGGACGCGGGCAACGTCGGCGAAGGAGACGATTGCGATGTGGCCGTCGGTGCGCCGCGGCGAGGATCGGAATATTTTTCCGAACCAGGAGAAGGCGGATGTGATGTTTAATTCGGCGCTGGTGTATGAGCTTTCGGTGCTGAAGCTGTATGCGGAGCCGCTTTTGTTCCAGATTGAGGAGGGGGAGCCGGAGTATCAGGAGGCGAAGCGGCTGCTGAAGTTCCTGGATTATTTTGTCGGGGTGCCGATTGAGGATATTCCGAAAAACTCGATTCTGCGGGAGTTTGTGGGGGGAAGCTGCTTTGATGTGTGAAAGGCTGTTTTGTATGGCTTTGTGGGATCTGCGATTTGGGGATGGACAAGAAAGAGAGTTTGTGGTAAGATTATTAACTGTCTGATGTTCCGTTTTTGACAAAGTAAGATATGTAATCGCGGCTGGCAGGACCGAAAGGGGCCAGGTGAGGAAAGTCCGGGCTTCGCAGGGCAGGGTGCCGGATAACGTCCGGCGGAGGCGACTCCAGGGATAGTGCAACAGAGAGATACCGCCAGGTTTTTCCTGGTAAGGGTGGAAAGGCAGTGTAAGAGACTACCGTTTCTCTGGTAACAGAGAAAGCCATGTAAACCCCATCCGAAGCAAGACCGAATAGAAAACGTATATGGCTGCCCGTCATGTTTTCAGGTGGGTCGCTTAAGGGGACTGGCGACAGTTCCATTGGATAGATGATTACACACGACATAACCCGGCTTATCGTTTTGCTTTGCTTAAGACGGAAATTCAGGCATCTGGATAAAATAAGTACGCCGGGAACGGACACGAGTGGATTGTGTTCGTTCCCGGCGTACTTATTTTATCCGGCCATCCGGCGCAAGCCGCACATTCCCGCGGATCGCTGCATGGTGTGAAAAAATGCATGTCATGAAAGAAAAAATAAAGGAGACAGCAGGATGAAAGTGATATTGGCTTCGGGGTCACCCAGAAGAAGAGAGTTGATGGAGATGTTGGGAATACGGTGTAAGGTTCAGGCTTCAGGGGCGGAAGAAGTTGTGACGTCTGCGGAACCGGAGAAGGTTGTGGAGGAGCTTTCAAGGCTGAAATGTCTGGATGTTGCGGAGATTACCGAAGGGGATGCCGTTGTGATCGGGGCGGATACGGTTGTGGCTTTTGAAGGGGAGATCCTTGGCAAGCCGAAGGGGATAGAACATGCCAGAAGTATGATGCAGCAGTTGCAGGGAAGGGTGCATCAGGTGTATACTGGAGTTACGATTGCGGTAACAGAGGGGGACGCAAAGCGTGTGGTATCGTTCTGTGACCGTACAGATGTAGAGTTTTATGCGATGACAGAGGAGGAGATAAACGGGTATCTTGCTCTTGAGAAAGAGGGGGAGGCTCCTGTGTGGTCGGATAAGGCTGGAGGATACGGAATTCAGACGGTGTTTGGGACAAAGTTTGTGAAAGGAATCCAGGGAGACTATTATAATGTGATGGGACTGCCGGCGTCCCGGGTTTATCATGAGTTGAAAAATCTGGGCGTTCTGGAATAGAGGGAGGTAAGAGAAGATGAAAAAGTTTTCGGAAATTGAATACGTAAGGCCGGACATGGAGGCAGAGCAGGAAAAAGTAAGAGCGTATACGAAGGCGCTCAAAGAGGCAAAATCATATGAGGAGCTGCGCGGACTTTTTATGGAAGAAAAAACGCGCGAGGATGCCTGGGCGACAATGGCGGAAGTGGCGCAGGTAAGATATACGGTGGACACCAGAGATTCGTTTTATGAAGGAGAGGTTCAGTTCTGGAATGAGACGATTCCGGCGATCCATCTGCTGATACAAAAGGCAGAGAAGGTGATTCTGGAGTCTCCGTTTATCAAAGAGTTTGCAGAGGAGTTCGGGGAATTCTTTGTGAAGAATATGGAGGTTGGCCAAAAATTAGCGGACGACTGTATCGTGGAGGATCTGATCGAAGAGGCGAATCTGACGCAGCAGTACAGTAAAATTACGGCGAATGCTTCGACGGAATTTAAGGGCGAAACGTGTAATTTTTATGGATTGCTGAAGGCGATGCAGAGTACGGACCGCCAGATGCGGAAAGAGGCGATGACGGCATGGGGAGATTTGTATGAAGAGATTTCCGGGGAGCTGGATGCGCTGTATGACAAGATGGTTCCGCTGCGCGATAAAATTGCGAAGAAGCTGGGATTTTCTTCTTACATTGAATTTATTTACCTGAGCTATGGAAGATACGATTATACGGCGGAGGATGTTGCAAGGTTCCGTGCGCAGGTGAAGGAGAAGATTGTACCACTCTGCCTGGAGCTTCGGAAGGAGCAGGAGAAACGGCTTGGAGTGGACAGGCTGCATTATTACGATGAGGAGCTGATTTTCCCGGAAGGAAACGCGGTTCCGGAAGGAACGACGGAGGAACTGGTTGCGAAGGCGCAGAAGATGTACCATGAGCTGTCGAAAGAGACGGGTGAGTTCTTTGATTTTATGGTGGAGCATGAGCTGTTTGACCTGGAGACGAAGCCGGGAAAACAGACAGGCGGTTACTGCACATTTCTGAATACGTTCAAGGCGCCGTTCATCTTCTCCAACTTTAATGGTACGAGCGCGGACGTTGATGTTCTGACTCATGAGGCGGGCCATGCATTCGAGGCGTATACGGCGGCAAAACAGATTCCGTTTATGGATATGGTATTCCCGACAAGCGAGGTGGCGGAGATTCACTCGATGACAATGGAGCATTTCGCATACCCCTGGATGAATGCATTCTTTGGAGAGAAAGCAGATGATTACCGTTATGCGCACCTGATGAGCGCGCTGGAAGTGATTCCGTACATGGTATGTGTGGATGAGTTCCAGCATAAGGTATTTGAAAATATCGGCATGACGGCCAAGGAGCGCCGTGCGATCTGGCATCAGTTAGAGCTGACCTATATGCCATGGAGAAATTATGACGGCCACAAGTTCCTCGAGGAGGGCGGTTTCTGGATGCAGAAGCAGCATATCTTTGTGAACCCGTTCTATTATATTGATTATGCGCTGGCACAGATCTGTGCTTTCCAGTTCTTTGAGCGTTCCAAAAAAGAGCCGGAAAAGGCGTGGGACGATTATTACCGTCTCTGCCAGGCAGGCGGAAGCAAGGGATATTTTGCACTGCTGGAGCTGGCAGGACTGAAGAATCCGTTCGTGGATGGAACGGTGGAAGAAGTCGTTGCGGGACTGAAGCCCTATTTAAAACGAAAAGTAAAGTATACGATCCGTCCGGTAAAAGAGGAAGATCTGAAAAAGGTAGCCGAGGTGGAGGCGCTATGTTTCCCGGCTGCCGAGGCGGCAGGTTATGAAGACTTCATGGAGCGGTACAAAACCTGCAAAAACAGCTTTTTTGTAGCGGAAACTGAAGACGGCGAAATCGCAGGCTTCTGCAATGGCTGCTGTGCGGATACCGATTATCTGGCGGATGCACTCTACCATGACGCCACGCTGCACAACCCGGACGGCGATTATCAGATGATTTTCGGACTGGACGTCAATCCGAAGTTCCAGAAACAGGGCATTGGAGAAGCACTGATGCGTCATATGGTAAAAAGCGCAGGAGAGCGTGACAAAAAAGCCGTTGTTCTTACGTGCAAGGATCATATGATTCCATTCTACAAAAGGATCGGATACGAATATATCGAACTTTCCGACTCGACGCATGGCGGTGCAAAATGGCATAAGATGATGTACCGTTTCTAAAAAGAAATGGAAAGCAAAAAGGGCAGAACAGGGAGATACGAAATTTCTCTGTTCTGCCTTATTTTTCAAAAAAACAGGGCCCTTAACGAAGGCTTTTTCTCAGTAACGGAGTAAATTTCAGAAAAAAATACAAAAAAATAGTAAAAAAGCAGTTGACATCTAACGTACGTTAGCATATACTAACAACTGAAATAGAGATGAAACTCATTATCATACACAGGAGGTAATTGACTATGCCTTTAACGATGGCAAATCCAGGCGAATGTTACACAATCAGAAAAGTCGGCGGAAAAGAAGAGACCAGAAGATTTCTTGAAAATCTTGGCTTCGTCGTTGGCGGAAACGTGACAGTCGTATCGGAAATCGACGGCAATCTCATCGTGAATGTGAAAGATTCCAGGGTGGCCGTTGGAAAAGATATGGCAGCCAAAATCCTGATTTGATAGGAAAGAAGGAGAGAAGATGAAGACTTTAAAAGAGACTTCCGTAGGAGAAACCGTTAAAGTTGTAAAACTCAACGGCTCCGGTCCGGTCAAAAGAAGAATCATGGATATGGGAATCACCAAGGGTGTTGACGTATTCGTGCGCAAAGTTGCTCCGCTCGGCGATCCGGTCGAAGTAACCGTCAGAGGATACGAATTATCCTTAAGAAAAGCAGATGCCGAAATGATTGAAGTAGAGTAAATTTTTTTTGCCTGCTTGTTAGCGGATGCTAACAAAAGCAAGCTGTAGCCAATATTGGTAAGGCTTGTGAAGTTATTAAAATCAGTAAAAATCAAAGAAAGAGGGGCATGGAAAAAATGGCAATTAAGATTGCACTCGCAGGAAACCCGAACTGCGGTAAGACAACATTGTTCAATGCACTGACAGGCTCCAACCAGTTCGTAGGAAACTGGCCAGGTGTAACCGTCGAGAAAAAAGAAGGAAAGCTCAAAGGCCACAAAGATGTCACCATCATGGACCTTCCGGGTATCTATTCTTTATCTCCGTATACACTGGAGGAAGTGGTAGCCAGAAATTACCTGATTAATGAAAGACCGGATGCGATCCTGAACATCGTAGATGGTACCAACATTGAGCGTAACCTGTATCTGTCCACACAGATCATGGAACTTGGTATTCCGGTGATCATGGCTGTCAATATGATGGATATTGTTGAAAAGAACGGAGACAAAATACATATCGACAAACTGGCGAAAAAGCTGGGCTGTGAAGTTGTAACCATCTCTGCGCTGAAAGGAACCGGAATCAAAGAAGCTGCTGATAAAGCAGTGCAGATTGCACAGAAAAAAGGTGCTGCTGTACCGGTTCATGAGTTTGACAAGGATGTGGAGGCAGTCATCCGCACCGTTGAGAGCAAACTCGGAAGTGATATTGTAAATGAGCAGAAACGCTTCTTTGCAATCAAACTTCTGGAGAAAGATGATAAGATCACAGAGCAGATGAAATCCGTTCCGGATGTATCTGCCGAGATCAAACAGCTGGAAGACAAGTTTGATGATGATACCGAGAGTATTATCACAAACGAGCGTTACGTTTATATTTCCAGCATCATCGGCGACTGTGTCACAAAGAACAAGAAAAACGCCATGACAACATCGGATAAGATCGACCGGATCGTAACCAACCGCTGGCTGGCACTTCCGATCTTTGCAGTTGTTATGTGGGTTGTATATTATGTATCTGTCACAACAGTAGGTACTTTTGTAACGGACTGGACCAACGATGTACTCTTTGGAGAGATCATTCCGCCGGCCATTGAAAATCTGCTGAACGCGATCCACTGCGCTGACTGGCTGCAGGGTCTGATTCTCGATGGTATCGTAGCCGGTGTTGGTGCCGTACTTGGATTCGTACCGCAGATGCTGGTACTGTTCCTGTTCCTGGCATTTCTGGAGTCCTGCGGTTACATGGCGCGTGTTGCATTCATCATGGACCGTATCTTCCGTAAATTTGGACTTTCCGGAAAATCCTTCATTCCGATGCTGATCGGAAGTGGCTGCGGTGTTCCTGGTATCATGGCTTCCCGTACCATCGAGAATGACCGTGACCGTAAGATGACAATTATGACCACCACTTTCATCCCGTGTGGTGCGAAGGTTCCGTTTATCGCAATGATCGCAGGTGCGATCTTCGGCGGCGCATCGTGGGTAGCACCGTCCGCATATTTCCTTGGTATCGCAGCAATTATCTGCTCCGGTATCATCCTGAAGAAGACAAAGCTCTTTGCAGGCGATCCGGCTCCGTTCGTTATGGAGCTCCCGGCTTACCACCTGCCGACAGTTGGAAGCGTACTGCGCAGCATGTGGGAGCGTGGCTGGTCCTTCATCAAGAAGGCAGGCACCATCATCCTGTGCTCCACCATCGTAATCTGGTTTGCAACTTACTTCGGAGTTGTAGATGGCAAATTCCAGATGCTTTCTGAGGATCAGATCGACTACAGCATCCTGGCAATGATCGGTAACGCAATCAGCTGGCTGTTCATCCCGCAGGGCTGGGGCAACTGGCAGGCAGCAGTGGCTTCTATCACAGGCCTTGTTGCAAAAGAGAATATCGTTGGTACACTTGGTATTCTGTACGGCGGCGGAGACGGAAGCGTATACGCAGAGATGGCTTCCAAGTTTACTGCAATTACCGGATACAGCTTCATGGCATTCAACCTTCTGTGTGCACCGTGCTTCGCAGCAATGGGTGCAATCAAACGTGAGATGAACAACACGAAGTGGTTCTGGATCGCAATCGGATATCAGTGTGGTCTTGCATACCTCGTATCTCTTTGCGTAGCAAGAATCGGTATGCTGGTTACAGGCGCTGGCTTCAGTGTATGGACGATTGTTGCATTTGCAATCGTTGCAGCATTCATTTATCTGCTGTTCCGTCCGTACAAGGAGGCAAAGACACTGGATATGGATGTAAAAGTATCAAAAGCAAAATAATTGAGCAATAAAAGATTCATCCTGTAATTTGCACGGCCGGTGACGGTTCCGCGAAAGCGCACCGGTACCGGCCGTGTGTGTTATGGTTCTATGGAAACGCGAACTGGAAGTAATCAAATACCCCGCTGCAAGCAACGGGATAGTTGATCCTCGCGGCAGTCGCCAAATCTCCATGCAAGCATGGCTACTTGGCTCGTTGCTCGCGGGAATAAAATAAGGAGGTGGCAGAATGGGATCTGTAATAGTAGGACTCGTACTGGCAGGCATTGTAGGACTGGCGGTTCGCAGTATGGTAAAGGACAAAAAGAACGGAAAATCAATCCAGTGCGGCGGTGAGTGTAAAAACTGTGGCGGCCGTTGCCACTGAGGTGATGCGTATGGGAAGTGAGATTATACAGATGCAGTCGGCAAAAGAACGGTATCGGACTGAGCACAGGACGGATCACAGAAAAGAAACCGCTCCGGAAGAGGTACGCTACCAGACAACAAAGATGCAGAAAGAGCAGATCTTGAGGCAGCTGAAGGATCAGGGATGCAGAATCACAAAGCAGCGTCTGACTTTGCTGGACATCATTCTGGAGGAAGACTGCTCCTGCTGCAAGGAGATTTATTACAAGGCATCCATGAAGGATCCAGGTATCGGGATGGCAACGGTTTACCGCATGGTGAATATGCTGGAACGGATCGGTGCGATCAGCAGAAAGA
>OLPZ01002614.1_pt1 | contig 10119 bp, 8 predicted proteins | sample 1672711 | NCBI WGS metagenome assembly OLPZ01 (sample SAMEA3136716, study PRJEB25190) | human gut metagenome | reverse complement strand
ATGGACATCATCATGGTAACAACTGCAAACACAGATGAAGAGGGCAGAGAGCTCCTTAAGCTCCTCGGCGCTCCATTCTCAGAGTAAGGAGGGATTATCGTGGCAAAAACATCTATGAAAGTCAAGGCTGCAAAGCCTGCAAAGTATTCAACAAGACAGTACAACAGATGCAAAATCTGCGGTAGACCTCATGCTTATCTTCGTAAGTACGGTGTATGCAGAATTTGCTTCAGAGAGCTCGCTCATAAGGGCGAAATCCCTGGTGTAAAGAAGTCATCTTGGTAAGAACTGAGAATTGCTAATTAAATAAGGAGGAATTATCAATGCATATTACAGATCCAATCGCTGATATGCTTACAAGAATTCGTAATGCAAATTCAGCAAAGCACGATACAGTAGATATTCCTGCGTCAAACATGAAGAAGGCAATTGCTCAGATTCTTGTTGATGAAGGTTATATCAAAAATTATAAATTAATTGAAGACGGCAAGCAGGGTGTTATTCGTGTAACACTTAAGTACGGCGAAGGTAAGAGCCAGGTTATCACCGGTCTTCGCAGAGTTTCAAAGCCGGGTCTTCGTATTTATTCAAACGTTGAAGAAATGCCTAAGGTTATGAAGGGTCTCGGTGTTGCAATCGTTTCAACTTCAAAGGGCATTATGACAGACAGAGAAGCTCGCAAGCAGAATGTCGGCGGCGAAGTTTTAGCATTCATTTGGTAAGGAGGTACAGTCAGGATGTCACGTATCGGTTTAAAACCTATTACAATTCCTGCCGGTGTTGATGTAAATGTCAACGGTGCAACTGTTACCGTAAAGGGACCTAACGGTACTCTTTCAATGGATGCACATCCAAATATGACAGTCAGCGTTGAGGGCAGTGAAATTATCGTTAGCAGACCTAACGATGCAAAAGAAAACAGATCACTTCACGGTTTAACCCGTACACTTATCCACAATATGGTTGTAGGTGTTACAGAGGGATTCAAGAAAAACCTTGAAGTTAACGGTGTCGGTTACCGTGTTCAGATGCAGGGCAACAAGCTTGTAATGAACCTCGGTTTCTCACATCAGGTTACAATGGAAGCTCCAGAAGGTATTAAGGTAGAATGTCCTTCAGCAAACGCTATCGTAATTAGCGGTGCTGATAAGCAGATGGTAGGTCAGTTCGCAGCTCAGGTTCGTGAAAAGAGACCACCGGAGCCATACAAGGGCAAGGGTATCAAGTATGCCGAAGAGCATATCCGTCGTAAAGAAGGAAAAGCAGGTAAGAAATAAGGGAAGGAGTGAATTACAATGGTTTCAAGACAAGACGCCAATAAGGCAAGACAAAAGCGCCACACAAGAGTTCGTGGTAAAATCAGCGGTACTGCTGAATGTCCAAGACTTAACGTATATCGCTCTCTCAGCAATATTTACGTGCAGTTAATCGACGATGTTGCAGGTGTAACAATTGCATCAGCTTCAACTGTTGAAAAGGAATTCACACAGTACGGCGGTAACGTAGAAGCAGCTAAGGCTGTTGGTAAAACATTAGCAGAAAGAGCTAAGGCAAAGGGCATTGAAGAATGCGTATTTGACCGTGGCGGTTACGTATATCACGGACGTGTTGCTGCAGTAGCAGACGGCGCTCGTGAAGGCGGACTTAAGTTCTAACGAAGGAGGTAAATTTTTATGGCAAAGATTGACGTATCTTCAATGGAACTTGAAGAAAGAGTTGTTACTATCAACCGTGTATCAAAGACTGTAAAGGGTGGTAGAATTTTCAAATTCGCAGCACTCGTAGTTGTCGGTGACGGTAACGGTCTTGTAGGCTTCGGTATCGGTAAGTCAGGCGAAGTTCCTGATGCAATCCGTAAGGGTATCGAGGATGCAAAGAAAAATGTAATTAAGGTTGCTCTTAAGGGAACAACAATTCCTCATGAGATTAAGGGTAAGTTCGGCGCAGGTGAGGTTCTCCTTATGCCTGCTCCAAAGGGTACCGGTGTTATCGCCGGCGGTCCTGTTCGTGCTGTTGTTGAAACAGTAGGTATCAAGGATATCAGAACAAAGGCTATCCGTTCAAATAACCCTTGCAATGTAGTAAGAGCTACTATTAATGGTTTAAGCCAGCTTCGTACAGCTGATGAAGTTGCAGCAGTACGTGGCAAGGCAACAAAAGAAATTTTAGGTTAAGGAGGGTGGAATAATGGCAGACATTAAAATCAAGATCGTCAGCAATCCATATCAAGAAATTGTCCGGTTCTTCCGATGGGATAACGGCTGGCAAGAAATAACGACCTCCTCAAACCCCAATAGCGCGCTCCATAGCACGAAGATCGTTAACGGATTCTTCCCCTTTAAGGCCGAAGAGATCATCGACATCCTCGCCAAAGAGTTCGGCGGCGGCGATAAAATCGAATTGCATTTTGAAGGTGCGGACGACGAATGGCAGGAGCTGCTCGCCATCTGTACCGAAGGACCACGCGCCAACACATACGAGGCCATACGAGACGAGCGTTATCTATCAAACGCCCGAGACGTCTTGCCGGAGATTGTCGAAGTCTTCAGAGAAATCCAGGGGCTCGTAGACGAATCAGTCTCCGAGCGAACAAAAGTCTCTGAGCAAATTAGGAAGTTCACCGATGTCTCGAGCGACATCATCCCGCTGTGTGTGCTCGGCAGCTATAGTGCAGGCAAATCGACGCTCATCAACGCCCTCATTGGCATGGAGATCCTTCCCAGCGGCGACGAACCTGTAACGGCCCGCATATTTCAAATCAAACGTTCAAAAGACCGAGATCGCGCGATGGTTCAATTCTCCTGTGGCAACAGGCGATTCTTGCTACGTTTTGATCTTGATGGCCTCATGGAAAACAAAGAGCTTGTGGGGGAGCCCCTATACGACATGATTGCAGCCAAAGTCGCCGACTCCATGCCCGGTATGGCTTCCCATATGAACAGCGCCCTCAAGGTTCTTAACTCATACCATGCCGATGAAGACGACCGGACCATCTCCGATCTGATCAGAATCGAGGTGCCCTTTAGCGATACCGACCCGTGGCCCCATGATAGGGAGTTTGTCATCTTTGACACCCCGGGCTCAAACTCCGACTCCAACGCCGATCACGCCCGAGTGCTCAAACAGGCAATGGAGGGCCTCTCGAATGGCCTTCCCATTTTCGTTGCAGAGTACAGCTCGCTCGATACGAAGGACAACAAGAACCTCTCTAACGAAATAGAGCAGATTCCCGCAATTGACGAGCGTTTTACCATGATTGTGGTTAACAAGGCCGATTCCGCCGACCTTCCCAAAGGCGGGTTCGACGACGAACGAGTCTCGGACATCATGCGTCAGTCCATTCCATCCAGCCTCTATGGTCAAGGTATCTACTTTGTTTCTTCCATCCTCGGCCTAGGCTCAAAGAACTCCAGTGAGTTTATAAGCGACAACTATGCCGAAAAATTCGAAGACCAGCAGCGTAAATACACCGATCCAACAAGCCGCTTCTACAAAACGCTCTACCGCTACGACATCCTTCCGGGACAGATCTCGCGCAGAACCAACCGCGAATCCGAAGCTTGCAAGGACCTCCTTCTTGCCAACAGCGGACTCTTTTGTATCGAAAATGAAATACGGCTGTTTGCCGAGCGGTACTCTGCCTACAACAAATGCAGCAGGTCGGAATCGCTCCTACAAGAAATTGTCTGCATAACCGAAGAAGAAATTGCCGATAAGAAAACCGACCTCGAACAAAAGAAAGCACAGCGAGAAGCCGAGCTCGAAGAGGATAAGCGCAATCTCATCAACCAACTCGAAGACTGCAGAGAGCATGCAAGGCTGGACTCCTCGGCCAGCTATGCCGGCGCCATCGACAGGAACGTTTCCGCCGAGCAGTGGAAAACCAACCTTGACACGCTTCAGGCGCGTCAAGGCGTCATTACCGAAGACAAGCGAGAACGCCTCGGATACTCAAAACGGTCGAACGCAGCCGCGCAAGCGTTTGACTCAATCGCCCCTAACTTTTTCAATAGGCTCGGCGAATCGATAAAAGGAAGCCCGGCCAACACGCAAAAGGGCGTCGACCCCCAGCCAACATTTGGGTTAGCGGAGGTTGGCAAAGGCCTTTGTGATGACATCACCGATGCGCTCCAAAAAAGATCCGACGCAAAGGCTGCCGAAAGAACAGCCGACAAAGATGCCGCCGACCAACTCTTTAACGAGGTCATCAATCACTATGACGAATGTACCGAGCAAATAGCTCAGACCATCGATGAGCTGTCGCAAAGCTATTGGAAGGATTGTGCGGAGCATAGCCGCGATGCCCTCTATCGCATCGCTACCAGCAGCGACAATCCTCTTTCCGAAGAGAAGCGCCAAGAGGTCGGCGATATCATTCTTAAATATCATGGCCTCGCGCTCGATAAGACAAAGGGCCCCATTTTCAGCAAGGCAGACTTTACCGAACTGAAGCTCATGGACCGTGTCATCTTTAAATCTGACAAGCTTTTGCTCAGGAAAGTCGAAGACAAATTCAACCGCGAAATCTCGCGGTGTTTCTGCGAAGCACGCGCCGAAACAGAGCGCGAGCATACCTACGGCTTTACCGAATGGCTCAACGAGCTGCTCGGCCAAATTACGAGCAATATCACCGACTACAACCCGGTGCTCCATGGCCATGTCGAAGACATCAACAGGCAAACCGCGGAGATCAACGCTCTCGAAGCAAAACTCGAGACGCTCAATAATCGAAAAGAGTACATTGCGCGCGTCATTAATTGGAAGGAATAGGCTGATCGTATGGGCATCAAAAACGCGATTATGCGCGCTGCCGATAAGGCCGGCAACGCGGTCGCAACCGTCTCGGTACTCAGCAGCTCCCAACTCGATGAGGTCGACAAAAAGCGAACAGCATACTTGTCAGAAAAGCCAAATCCGGCAGACGAGCAGGCTGTCGAGCTCACCAATCGGCTCTTGGCAACTGCCGCCGTTGAGCTTCACAACGCTTATCTGCCGCAGTTGCGAAATGTATACGCGCCGATTGACCCCTCCATCGAATACCCCACGGGCTTTAACGCCGACAACAACATCCGTTTCATGAATATCACGAAGTGGATCGTCGACCCCAACGAGGACAGTCTCGAGAAGCTCGTAAATGTGTACGACGTTCTTTCTGACGAAGACTGCAACATTGCGCTGGTTTTTAATCGAACCAGTGCAAGCACCGAGGTATTCCTTGCAGTCGTCAATAGTGACAATGCCCGTGACAACATCGACGCCGATAATTTTTCTCGGCGCATGTCGGATGCCCTGAGGGGCAACTTCCCCGGTTCCGAAGTGGGACCCGCCAATCGCGGCCCCATTCCGTGTCTAGACAATCGACGCTCGTCTTCGGTTGCCGCCGTTTCGAATATTCCAGCCGAAAAGAACGAGAAGTTCGTCACGCAAACCATTGAGAAAGTTCTCGACGGCATTGTGCCTGGGAGGCCGAGCGAAGACTACACTATCGTGCTGCTCGCAACCCCGATCCATGATATTGAATCGCGCAAGCTCCGTCTCGCCGAACTCCACTCACTTCTGACGCCCTATGCCTCATGGACGACCAACTACACCTACCACCAAAACGACTCCATCGGATCGTCCGCAACGATTGGTATCAATGCGGGCGTGAGTGCCGGCAGGCAGGTGGGGAGCAATCAGGCGGTAGCGCAAAACTACAACGAAACGGACTCGACAAACGAGTCGACCTCGGAATCGAGCAACGAGAGCGTAACCGACTCGTCCACATCGACCGAAAGCATCACGGATACGGTCACTGACGGCAGGAATGAGTCCTCGAGCGGAGGCGTTAACTTAGGCGTATCCGCAAGTCACACCGAGGGCTCGTCGCACTCCACGTCTACAGCAAAAGGCACGAGCTCATCTACCGGCAAGGCCATATCCAACTCGCTCGGCAAAGCCGTTACCAGCGGCGTTGGCAAGGCCGTCTCTAAGGGAGCGTCCGTAACTTCTGGCGTTTCGCAGGCCGTAAATCTTGGCGCCAACTTTGGTGGATCGTTCGCGCGCTCTAGCACGGTCACCGCTACCATCGGCGCCGACGAAGGCATCACGCAGACGTTTAAGAACTACTCCATCCAACACGCACTCGAAATCCTTGAGCTGCAGATGAAACGCTACGACCTTGCCTCGGCGCTTGGTATGTGGGACTTTTGCGCCTACGTGCTGTCAGAAGACCACAACGTCGCAAACAACGTTGCCCACACCTACCTCGCCCTCACCCAGGGCAAAGAGTCCTATATGTCTCAGGCTGCAGTAAACCTCTGGCGCGGAGACCTTGGAGAGCAAAGCGCCGACGCCGCGGCAATCTGCTCCTACCTTCGCGATTTGCGCCATCCTGTTTTTGCCCTCTCCCCCGCCCTGCTCGATCAACATCCGAGCTTTTCGGTCTATCCGGCAACAGTCGATGCAACCGCCGCCCTATCGGGCAAGGAGCTGGCTTATTCGCTCAATTTTCCCAAGAAATCCGTCCCAGGGCTGCCCGTTATCGAGTGTGCGTCTTTTGGACGCAATGTCTCAACGTTCGATGGCACGCAGCCCCAACAAGGCCTTTGCATAGGCAAGGTTTTCCATATGCATCGCGAGGAACGCATTAGGACGTTCCTGTCAAAAGACTCGCTCGCCTCGCACACCTTTGTTACGGGCAGCACCGGCGCAGGAAAGACCAATACCGTCTGCCGCATCCTCGATCAGGCGCTCGATCAGCAGGTCAACTTTCTTGTCATTGAACCTGCCAAGGGCGAATACAAGGACGTGTACGGAGGCCGCGAAGACGTAAATGTCTTTGGAACCAATCCAGAATTCACGCCGCTCCTGCGCATCAATCCTTTTAGCTTCCCGTCCGGCATCCATGTGCTGGAGCACCTCGACCGACTCGTTGAGATCTTTAATGTTTGCTGGCCCATGTACGCCGCCATGCCCGCCGTCCTTAAAGACGCTGTCGCCAGATCATACGAAGACTGCGGATGGGATCTTGCCGCTTCTGATAACCCGTATGGAGCCGATCTCTTTCCCTGCTTTGCAGATGTTGCCCGCAACGTCCGCGAGATTCTCGACTCCAGCGAGTACGATGCCGAAAATAAGGGCGCCTACAAGGGGTCGCTGCTCACGCGTCTCAACTCGCTCACCAACGGGCTCAACGGCATGATGCTTTCGTCGAACGAAGTCGATGCTAGCGTGCTTTTTGACGCCAACACAGTCATCGATCTATCGCGCATTGGCTCCGCCGAAACAAAATCCCTACTCATGGGTCTTCTTGTACTCAAACTTCAAGAACATCGCATGGCCGAGAAAAAGGGCATGAACCAGCCACTTCGCCATCTGACCGTGCTTGAAGAGGCGCACAACCTGCTTAAGCGATCGTCGAGCAGCCAAGGCTCGGAGAGCGGCGACCTGACAGGCAAGAGCGTCGAGATAATCTCAAATGCCATCGCCGAGATGCGTACATACGGCGAAGGCTTCATCATCGCCGACCAGGCGCCCGGACTTCTCGATATGGCAGCCATTCGCAATACGAATACCAAGATCATCCATCGCCTGCCCGATCTTTCGGACCGCGAGCTCGCCGGTCGCGCCGCCAACCTCAACGACCAACAGATCGTCGAACTGGCACGCCTGCCCAAGGGCGTTGCGGCCATTTACCAGAATGATTGGGTTGAACCGGTGCTCTGCAAGATAGCCAAAGCAGAGGATGGCGAGCACTTTACGTACAGCCGCCCCATCGACGATGTCGCAAGCAACCAAAGCGATGATGCCCTTGCCGTAGCGCGCATGTTGGCTTACGGAATCAGCATTGGAACCGAGGCAGAGTTGCACAGCATTCGAGAGAGGCTCGACCGCCTCCATATCGATGCATCCGCAAAGGTCAAGATCTTGCGCACCGTCCAAAACCAGCCCACCGAACCGCGCATAACCAAATTAGGCCCCGTAATGAGCACGCTGTTTCCCAACGTTGTCAAAGCAGTCGAGAACGAACGCGAGTGCAGCGACGAAGCCGAGCAATGGACAATGGCGGCGGATGCGGCACTCAGGTCCTCCATCGACCGCGATATCGACAGCCGCACCAGGCAGACCATCATCCAGGGCATCATGACCGATGTCCTGTATCTGCAAATGCAAGATATCCAGGCATATTCTGATTGGCACAACTGGAACGAGAATAGCGAGGTGAGCTAATGAAGTTTAAGCTAATGGAGCTCAAGCAAATGAAAGTCGACGAACCCAAACCAGGCGATAAACTTGGGTTCAATCCCGATAAGCTCATTGGCCCCGAATCAAAGGAAACCAAAGCAGAAGTTAGCGAAATCGACCGCACAGATTCCATCAATCCTGACAAATTGATTGAATCCTCGGTGGAATCGTGCGATTATCCTTCGAGCTATAAGGAGAGGCTGGACCGTACACCGAGCATGGATAATCCCCATGGCAAATGGTCGGGCGATCGAGGGGAATCGATGTTTATTCCCACAGTCGATAGGGTTCGCGAGATTCTTCGAAACAAAGGTCTTGAGGGCATCAATTACAAGGATGGAATTCCTGACTTCAACCCTATCTCTGAAGCGAAAGTAGCCATACAAGGCATGAGCCAGCATAGGCTTTCGCAGATGGGCGAGAACGGCGAGCGCATTGTCGGCAACTATGAAAAGGCAGACATTGAATGCGCAAAAGCTTGGAACCTTGAGCAACGCGATGGTAAAGATGATTGGACGCACCAGGATGTCAAGAAATGGCGCGAGACAAATGAGTACACCTGGCACGAGCACAATGACATGAAGACGTGCTCTCTTGTTCCGACCGAAGTTCACAAGGCGTGCAGCCATCTCGGCGGCGTAAGTGAAATCAAAAACATACTGAATCAGATTGGCGGCTTCGATGACTAACGACATGAATCTGTGGGGCAGGGATTTCTCGCTCCCCGTCTATTACGAGTGCGACTCGGACCAAGGCGTCCTCGACATTCAAAAGGAAGCAAAGGACGCCCTGCTTGCAAGCTGGGATACCGTTGAGAGCAGCAAGGAAGCGATCGAAGATTATTGCCTCGAAAGAGACGGCGATCAGATTGAGAGCCCCGTTACGAATATCTTTAGATACGTTATTCCGACCAGCATCGTGGTACTTCGAAGCGATAATGCTCGTAAAGTGGCACTCATGTGCAACTATCGTTTTGACCCCGAACACGGACTTGCTGCGGTATTTGAAAACGAAAAACTTACGGCCGTCGTCCCCCAAGACGAGCTCTAGGTCGATTATACGCAGACAGAAAAACGAAAACCGAGGCCGCTCCAGCACACACCGGAGCGGCCTCGGCCTCTTTTACGTATGCTCAGCGAGGTAGCTAAAATAGCCCCGTCCCAAATTAGCCACTCCAGCCCCTTTCTAAGTTGCGGTGAAATACGGACTGTTTGCCGGGTTTATTGGGCCCAGCAGTCCGTATTCCACCGCAACTGATGAGGGGATGTGATTAGGCGACGGGCTTGGCGCGGCGTATGGCTGGGAACAGTACGGTGATGGCGAGGATGACGCCCACGACGGCGATCGTGCCGCCCGCGTAGCCGATCCAAGCGATACCGGGACCCGAAACCACGGCGCCGCCGATTGCGGTGCCCGTGCCGATACCCAGATTAAACAGGCCCGAGAAGATCGACATGGCGACGGCCGACGAATCCGCCGGCGTGTACTTGATGAGCTCGGCCTGGAACGCCACGTTAAAGGCCGTGGCGCAGCAGCCCCATAGCGCGCAAACAGCGAGAACGGCGACGAGCGACGATGCGACCGGACCCATGAGCAGCAGGGCCACCGGCACGCCAGAGAGTGTGATAGCCAAGAACGGGAAGCGGTGCCCGTCGAACAGGCGGCCAAACAGCCAGCTGCCCACCAGACCGGAGAAGCCAAACGCCGTCAGCGTCATGGTGATGGCGCCCGCGTCGACGTGTGCGACCTGCGCCAGGAAAGGCTCAATGTAGCTGTAGCTTGCGTAATAGCCGGTCGCCATAAAAACCGTGACCGCGTAGAGCGCGACCAGGAACGGATTCTTGAGCAGCTCGGGCAGCTGTCTGACGGTAAAGCGCTCACCCGCCGGCATGG
>OLPZ01002613.1_pt1 | contig 10124 bp, 8 predicted proteins | sample 1672711 | NCBI WGS metagenome assembly OLPZ01 (sample SAMEA3136716, study PRJEB25190) | human gut metagenome | reverse complement strand
CAACCCGCCCTGAGAGCTCTTCATTCCTGACACCTCTCCTCCTTGAAAGATCTCATCAGGATATCCGAATCGAAAAGCCCAGGCACGAACCTTGACGCCGAAGGCGCCATGCGAACCCATGCCAAGCGTCGGGAAGCGTTCGCCCCTACGCCAAACCTTATCGGATATCCCCTCGTTTCACCCAACCCCGTCGTAATCCCTCGACAGCAATCAGGCTCCAGATAAAGATTGGCCAAATCTCTTATTGTCACATTATCACAATGTCTTGCGACAATCAATATAAAGAGCTATCCACGACGGCGTAAAGTTGATGGGGGTCTAGATTCCCCCATCAACTTTACGCCGTCACGACGCGCCCTTCAAGCAGCCGCCGCGGTAACCGTCGTTCGGGTAATTGCCCGGCTCGAGCTTTACCACCTTGCCGTCGCGCACATGAGCGAGCCAACGGCACGAACCCATGCAATTCGAACGGCACATGACGCTGCAAATACGCTCTTCGTCGTCGGCACGCTCATCGTCATCGAGCTCTTCAGCGACAGCCAAGTTGGTACCCACGGCGCTCAAGCATGCGGCTACACCTGCTGCGCCGGCGGTTTTGAGAAAATTGCGGCGCGTGAGCCCTTTTGGGCCGTGTGCTCCTGACATCTCTCCTCATCCAAAGATCGTGTCAGGATATCCCCTTGCATGAGGCACGAAGATTTCGAAAGGCCGGCGTCGCCTATTCGCAATGGCGGCGCATCGTGACACCGCATTCGCGCGATGCGTTCCCCCTTATTCCCCTTACGACATGCTCGTTCTTATCGGATATCCCTTGCGGCCCTCGCGAGCCGCCCCCTTGTGTTTCGCGTCCCCCGACGCAAAACGCTCCTGATAAGAATTGGCCAAATCCTTAGTTGTCATATTGTCACAATGTATTGCGACAATCATCAAATTGATTATTCCATCTTTAAGATAATCTTATCGAACATATATTCGCATTTCAATAAGAGCGTCGTATGTTAGGAACCAACTCAACGGCGACTTCTGTGCCGAACAACGCCTCCCAAAGAAGGGAGGTAGTACCTATACCCGATGACATTGAGATATTAAAAAGTTACTGACCGCTCTTATCTCGCTGATTACCGCCATCGTCGGCCTCGCCAAGGCACGCATGGAACACCCGAGACGAAAAAAACGCCACCGTCGATAGACGATAACGTTTTCTCTAGGCCAACGGCGTTGCCCGAACTGTCAAACGCAAGCCTGTCATCGAGCCAATTACGGCATTTGAAGCGCTTTACCGTCCATCGCGGCGGCGCAGCAGGCGCTCGTCCACCAGGGCCACGATGTCTTCGTCGGTCAAGCCCGCCTCAATGCAGCCGCGAATCATGTCGTCGACGAGTAGCTCGACCGGCGTGTCGTATGCGCGCGCCGCACCGATTTCCTTTTGCTCCAACACGAATGTGCCCTTACCACGGCGCGTTGAGATGTAGCCTTCGCGTTCCAGGTCCATGTAGGCGCGGTTGATGGTGTTGTAGCTGCTGTCCAAATCGACAGCCAGCGCGCGCACCGTGGGCAGCTTGTCACCCGGAAGATATTTCCCTGCGCCAATGAGATACGCGATGCGGTTTTTTACCTGAATCCACACAGGCAAGCCGCTGGAATGATCAACCTGGAAACCCGCCATGGGGTTGTTCGCTCGCGTTTCGCTCATCGCTGCCCTTCTTTGTCAATCGCGTCGGCCAGACTGTCGGAAAGCGCGCTGGGCACCGTGACCACTGTCCCCTTCGACACCTTCACCGTTTCGTATTGCTGAAGCATGGTGCGCAGGCGCAACGCCGCCGACGGATCGCCGTAGGCACTCGCCGCCTCAGCCAGCATGTCGGCCATGTCAGCCTCGGCCGAGGCCACTGTCATGCGCGCGTTCTTCTCGCGGTCGGCCTGCGCCTCGAGAGACATCACGTGCTGCAAATCGTCGGGAATCACAATGTCGCGCACCTTCACCGATATTACGCCGATGCCCCACGCAGCGGCCTCGCGCTCTACCTCTTCCTTAATTTCTTGGTCGAGTTGGTCGCGACGCAGCGCCACCTCGGCCACCGTCGAGCGGCCCACGGCCTCACGCATGGCTGTTTGCGCCAGAAACGACACCGCCGCATAGTAGTCCTCGACTTCGATGCAAGCCTTTTCGGCATTCCACACCATCCAGAACAACACGGCATCAACCGTGACGGGCACAAGGTCGGCCGTCAGAGTTTTCTCGGCATAAAATGGCGTGGCGATGGTACGCTGGTCAACGCGAATGGTGCCGTGCTCCAGAATGGGAATGGTGAAATACAGCCCAGGGCCCGCCACACGCGAAAGTTTGCCCATGCGCAGCACCACTACGCGCTCCCACGAAAGCGCGATATGTACCGATGAGACGGCAAGCAGCGCGCAAACGAATGCGAGCGATATCTCAAGAATGCCCACGCCCCCGGCCACGGCGCGCGCCGCAAGCAGCACCACACCGAACACGAGTAAAAACACCGTGATATTAAATACCGTGGCTCCATTGCGCGACGACTTACGAGGCACATACGACGTGGCCGCGCGCATTTCGGCGTCTTTGTCGCGTGCATCGTAGGGCATGTCCACATACGCCCGACGATCGGGCTTTTCCCTATTTTTCAGCGGCATCGCATTCCCCTTTCGCGATTGCGGTTTCTTTCCTATGGCAGAGCCAGCGTGTCCGCCAAATTGGCTGTTTGCGTTATGTCGAACGCGGAAATTCCCACAATCGAATATCGCAACGTCACGCCCCCAATGAGCACAAACAGCGCCACCCATAAAAGCTGGCTGCGCCCGTTGTCGAATGTGAGCAAATGCTCGAGCACAAGCGGAATGCCCAGGCCGCACACCACAAGGCCTATCCAGAACGGCCACCGCAAATCGCCCGCAACGAGCGCGAAAGCGGCCTGAGACGTAGTCGGCGAAGCGAACAGCCAGGCAACATAAGCCACCAGGCACGCAGCTTCAACCGCCACTGCGGCGCTGTCCACGCGCGACAAGGCGATAAACGAACCCATAAGCGGAGCTCGGCATTCCACAAACGCCCACGCGCCCAAGCACAGAGCCACGCCGCACGAAATGCCCGAAAGGACGAACAGGGCGGGTATGAGCGGCGTCTGCCAGGCATCGACCGACGGGAGACCAGCAAGCAGTATGCCCGTGTATGCCACCACAACGACTCCGATAAGCACGCCGAGAACGCCGCCAGGTACGGCCAACTTCTCGCGTAGGTCCCACATCTCTAGCATATTTGCGCATGCGAACACCGTCGAAAGCGCGCACGCAACGGCAAGCGACCATGCGCCTACCGCGATTGCCGAGGGAGTCGAAGCCGTAAACAGAAAAAACGCGCGATCGATTCGGCCGAGGTCGGCGAGCAAGCACACGACAGAAAGGCCCAGCACGATTGCGCATGCAGCCCATGCCCGCGCGAAGAATTCCGCCGGCAAAAGCCAACGACGGGCAGCAAGGCGCGGAGAATTCAGCGCCTCGAGCAACGAGAGCACCGCAAGCGCCCCACCACCCGTGCTACCCAAAAACAGGTACGCCACGATGAGCGAATCGAATATGCCCATGCGCTTCCCTTCTCCACTCGCCAACGACGTGATGCTCCCGTACGTTGCCACATTGTCGCAATTCGTTGCGTCAAGTATAGCAGGAGTGCCGCTTCGGAAACGATGTTCAAAAAGAGCCCCGAATGCCCGGCGCGTTCGAGATGCATTTCGAACAAGTGCACGGCAACCGCAAAAAAGCCGACCCTTTCGAGTCGGCTTTTCGTTAGCGATCCACGCTGTATGAAGTCACTACGCGCAACCGATTCGCAACTTACGCGCTCTAAGCCTACGCGTTTGCGGCAGCCTTGGCGTTGGCAGCGGCCGGAGCAGCTTCCTTCTTCTCGGCGGTGCGAGCGAGGATGTTCGCGTACACAGCGCCCGAGATGTTGTGCCACACGCTGAACACGGTGCCGGGCACAGCGGCAAGCGGCATGGTGGCGAAGTGCGTCAGAGCCAGTGAAGTTGCGAGGCCAGAGTTCTGCATGCCAACCTCGATGGAAAGCGTGCGCATCTGCGCCTTGCTCAGGCCAAGCACGCGGCCCACGCCGTAGCCGAATGCATAGCCAAGCACGTTGTGCAGCATAACCACCGCAATGATGAGCAGGCCGCTCGTCATGAGCTTAGCGGCATTCGCGGAAACAACGGCCATGATGATGAGCGAAATAGCAACGACGGAGATGAGCGGAAGAACCTTGCCGAACACCTCGGAAACCTTCGGGGCGATGGCGTTGATGATGAAGCCAAGCACGATAGGAACGAGCACGACCTGAACGATCGACATAAGCATGCTCACATAGCTCACGTCAATGGACTGGCCGGCGAGCAGAAGCACGAGAGCCGGGGTCACAACAGGCGCCATGATGGTGGTGCATGCCGTCATGCCAACGGAAAGCGCGACGTCACCCTTGGACAGATACGTCATCACGTTAGAGGACGTACCGCCCGGGCAGCAGCCAACGAGGATGACGCCGACGGCAAGCTCGGTGGGCAGCTGGAAAATGGTCACGAGCAAAAACGCAAGCAGCGGCATAACGATGAACTGCGAGCAGATGCCGACGATAACGGCCTTGGGCTTGGTGAAAACGACCTTGAAGTCGGAAAGCTTGAGCGTCATGCCCATGCCGAACATTACGATGCCGAGGAGCGTATTAACCCAACTCGTGGGTAGTGCGGAATGAACGGGGCCTGGAATGATCAGGGCAATAATCGCTACCGCCAAAGCGATGATTGCCATGTACTTCCCTGCGAAATCACTTACTTTCTCAAGCGTTTTCATTTTCGACTTCCTTTCCGAAACGCTTCGCCGCGCAGCGCATTCCCAGCAGGGGTGAAACGCTCGGGTCGTGGCGGAAAGGTCGATCGTAGTGCGAATTACCAGTGCTCGGCAATGCACGCTTGCGGCGTACATGCCCTATGCATGTGATGGGCTAGTATAACTATCGCACACTAAAGTGCAAGAGCATTTTTCGGCATTTTTGAAAAAAGCTTTGATAATCAAAGAAACCCAGGTGAAACGTCCAAGAAATATGGCGGAAATGAGACAGTCATATGAAGGGGCCTGCATAATACGGAAACGGACGAGCAAACCGCAAGCAAAAAGACCGCGCGGGACCACGCCGAGCATGAAAGTCCACGCACTGGCCACGCCGAACATGGAAAGCTCAGCGCACGAAGCGATGTCAGACCCGTCTAAAGCGCGATGCCCGCCCAAAAAGGCCGGCTCACAGCGACGCCAAAACGAGGGGGCTACGCGATAAAGCATCGAACGGCAAAGGCCGCCCTGCCACAACGCCCACAAGCTGGCTCTGCCGCCCTCCAAGCCAAACGGCAGTCCGGTTCGCAACCATCACCCTAAACCAAAAAGCCGGCTTGCGGCGCTTTGCCACAAGCCGGCTTTTTTGCATATCAAGCAAATTGGAACGCACTAGGCGTTCAGCGCAGCCTCCACGGCCTCGAGCACGCCGTCGATGGCGACCGACTGCTTTTCGCCAGTGGCGCGAGGCTTCACTTCCACAGAGCCCTCTTTCAGGCCGCGCTTGCCCACGACAACCTGCACAGGCCAGCCGATAAGGTCGGCGTCGGCGAACTTGACGCCCGCGCGCTCGTCGCGGTCGTCAAGCACCACTTCCCAACCGGCGCAAGCGAGCTCGTCGGCGATTTTTGCAGCCGCCTCGGTCACCTCGTCGGGCTTGCCGGAAAGCGGAATCACGCACACATGCGCCGGAGCGATGCCCACGGGCCACACAATGCCGTTCTCGTCGTGGCTCTGCTCAACGGCGGCCGCCATGCAGCGCGACACGCCCACGCCATAGCAGCCCATGACGAACGGCTTCTCGACGCCGTCTTCGTCCATGAACGTAACGCCCATGGCCTTGGAGTACTTCGTGCCGAGCTTGAAAATCTGACCGGCTTCGATGCCGCGCGCGATGGAAAGGGGCTTGCCGCACTTCGGGCAGGCGTCGCCTTCCTTCACCATGCACAGGTGCTCCCAAGCATCCACCGTAAAGTCTTCGCCCTGCTTAGCACCCGCAAAGTGGAAGCCGTCGACATTCGCGCCCACGAGCCAGCGCTCGATGCTGCGCAAACTTTCGTCGGCGGCGATTTTTACGCCCTCGGGCAGGCCGATCGGGCCCATGGAGCCCTTCACGAGGCCCGCGTCCTTCATTTCGGCGTCGGAAAGCGGCGTGAACTCGCCGAGCAGGTGCTCGACGGCCACCTCGTTCACCTCGTAGTCGCCGGGGACGAACAACACCCACAGCGTGCCGTCGGCGGCTTTGCAGGAAAGCGCCTTCACGCAGGCGTTTTCGGTGGTACCCAAAAATGCAGCGAGCTCCTCGATGGTGTGCACGCCCGGAGTCTCGAGCTTCGTAAGCGCGTCGGCCGCGTACGCCACGGGATGCGGCGTGGCCTGGGCGGCTTCGGTGTCGGCCGCATAGCCGCAGGTGCAGCTTGCGATTTCAGCCTCGCCCGCGTCGGCAAGCACCATGTATTCCTCAGAAGCGTTGCCACCGATCTGGCCCGAGTCGGCCACGACCACGCGGTAATCGAAGCCCATGCGGTCGAACATGTTGATATAGGCCTCGCGCATGCGAGCGTAGCTGGCATCCAAGCCGGCTTCATCGGCGTCGAAGCTGTAGGCGTCCTTCATGATGAACTCGCGACCGCGCATAAGCGCAAAACGCGGGCGACGCTCGTCGCGGAACTTCACCTGAATTTGGTAGAGGTTCTTCGGCAGGTCTTTATAGCTGCGAAGCTCGTTGTTCACAAGGTCGGTCACGATTTCCTCGTGCGTGGGGCCAAGGCAAAATTCGTTGTCGTGGCGGTCGGTCACGCGCAAAAGCTCGGGGCCGTAGACGTCCCAACGGCCCGAACGATGCCACAGCTCAGCGGGCTGCACGAACGGCATAAGAATTTCCTGGCCGCCGTGGGAATCCATTTCCTCACGCACGATGGTCTCGATTTTGCCAATAACGCGCATGCCGAGCGGCAAGAAAGTGTACAGGCCGGCGGCTTCCTTGCGAATCATGCCCGCGCGAACGAGCAGCTTCGCCGATTCGATGTCGGCGTCAGAGGGGTCTTCCTTCAACGTGGGAGCGTAGATGTCGCTCATGCGCAAAACGGGCTGTTTGCGAATGTTTGCCATGGATGGTTCCTTTTCTATGTTGGTTCCAATGCGGAAATTGAACGCGTGGTTGCGGTTTCGATGGAGCGTGCCCCGCCCAGCTGCAGCGCGGAAAGCGATGCGATCGAACCGGTGCCGCAACGCCGTGGGCGAAGCAGCGAGAAGTCGATGCATCGAACGCTGGCGCGCAGGAGGACTAAGCCATCTTTTCGAGCTCTTCCATCAGCGCGTCTACGATATCGGCCTCGGGCACTTTTCGCAAGACCTCGCCGCGTTTGAACACGACGCCCGAGCCCGCGCCGCACGCCACGCCAAGGTCGGCGTCGGCGGCTTCGCCCGGACCGTTCACAACGCAGCCCATAACGGCGACCTTCACCGGCTCGACGCGGTTCGCAAGGCGCTCGTCGACTTTCTTCGCGAGGTCGATGAGATTCACCTGGCAGCGGCCGCATGTGGGGCAGCTGATGATTTCGGGGCCGCGGCGGCGCAAATCGAGCGCGGCGAGCAGCATCCAGCACGCGCGCACCTCTTCGGTAGGTTCGTCGGTGAGCGAAATACGCATGGTGTCGCCGATGCCCTCGTTCAGAAGAATACCCAGGCCGCAAGCCGATTTAATGACACCCTGCATGAGCGTGCCTGCTTCGGTGATGCCGATATGCAGCGGCACCTGCGGAATTTCCTGCGCGAGCGCGCGGTAGGTGGCGATGGTCGCCTGCACATCGTGCGCCTTGGCTGAAACCACGACGTCGCCGAAGTCGCGCTGCTCGAAGTGGCGCACGTATTCGACGGCAGATGCGGCAAGCTTCTCGGGAAGCGTGAGGTCGGCGCGTGCCTTCAACGCGTCGTCGAGCGAGCCGGCGTTTACGCCGACACGAATAGGAATATGGGCGGCGCGAGCGGCTTCGATGACTTCGTCGGTCTTTTCCCAACCGCCAATATTGCCCGGGTTGATGCGCACCTTATCCGCCCCGGCGGCGATGCACTCCAGGGCCAGTTTATAGTCGAAGTGGATGTCCACCACCAGCGGAATATTGCAGTGCTCCTTGATGGTACCGATGGCCTTGGCAGAGGCTTTGTCCGGCACTGCTACCCGGACGATCTCACAGCCAGCCTCCTCCAAACGGCGAATCTGCTGAATGGTGGCTTCCGGGTCGTCGGTGCGGGTATTGCACATGGACTGGATGGAGACGGGCGCGCCGCCGCCCACCGGGACGCTGCCCACTTTGATCTGTTTGGTCATTTCTATCTACCTCTTTTTGCTAACTGACGATGCGATAGACGTCCTGGAAGGCCACCACTACCATCAATCCCAACAGCAGCACCAGGCCGCCGAAGTGGACGTACCCTTCGTATTTGGCGGGGATGCGTCTGCGGAAGAGCAGGGCTGCCAGGCCGTTCAGGATGAGGAAAAACACCCGTCCGCCGTCCAACGCGGGGATGGGCAGCAGGTTCATCACGCCCAGGTTGATGGCCAGGAACGCGGCGAAGTAGAGCAGGTTATCCACTGCCTGCCGTACTCCATCGGCGGACTCAGCCATCTGTCCCATGGCATCCACGATGCCGATGGGGCCGGAGAGGGCACTGAAGCCCACCGCGCCGGTGAACAGGTCTTCCAGGCTCCACCAGATCATCCGCACGAAGTCCACGCTGTTGGCCAGCCCCAACCGCAGCTTGCTGCCGAAGGTGGCCTCCTTGCTCTGGAAGTACAGGCCATACATGGTGACCTTTTTGCCCTCCACCTGGTACTCCCGGGGCGTCAGGGGCAGATCGTTCAATACAATCTTCTCCCCATCCCGGCGCACCACGATGTCATGGGTCTTGCCGTTGCCCCGGTTCAGGAGGGTGGAGATGTCGCTGTAGAGCAGGACGGCGCTGCCGTCGATGGAGACGATCTCGTCGCCGGCCTGGAGCATGGTCTCCCCCTGGCAGGGGAAGCCGTCCACGAAGCCGCTGAGGGTGGTGGAGACGTAGCCGGTGGAGGCGGCGAAGAGGGAGAGGATGAGGAGCATCCCGGCCAGGAAGTTGGCGGCGGGGCCGGCGATCAAAACCAGGAATTTTTTCCACCCGGCGGCATTGCCGAAGGCCCGTGGGTCGTCGCTCTCCCCGTCCTCCCCTTCCATGGCGCAGAACCCGCCGATGGGGAACAGGCGGAGGGAATATTTGGTCTCCTTCCCCTCCCGGTGCCACAGCTGAGGCCCCATGCCGATGGAGAACTCCAGCACCTTCACGCCAGAGGCTTTAGCCACCAGGAAGTGACCCAGCTCGTGGATGGCGATGAGGAGGCCGAAGATGACGATGGCGATGATGATATAGATGAGTTTGGTCATGATACCTCACATTCTTTTACATACGGCTCCAAGCGGACGCCACCGCTTCCCGGGCGGCGTGGTCGGCGGCCAAAATCTGTTCCAGGGTATCCGCCGAGCCTTCCGGCACGGTTTCCAGGGCGTACTGCACCAAATCTGCAACATCCAGGAACCCAATTTTATCCTGCAAGAACAGCCCCACCGCCGCCTCATTGGCACCGTTGAGCACTGCACAGGGCGTGCCCGGTTTCCGCGCCGATTCCAGAGCCAATTTCAGGCACTGGAAGGTGTCCAAGTCCGGTTGCGCAAAGGTCAGGGGCGGGCAGGAGAACAGATCCAGGGTTGCCGCCACTGCCTCCGTCCGGTGGGGGTAGGTCAGGGCGTACTGGATGGGCAGGCGCATATCCGCCACGCCCAACTGAGCCAGGACGGCGTTGTCCCGGTACTCCACCAGGGAGTGGATGATGCTCTGAGGGTGGACGGCGATGGACACCTGGTCGGGGGTGAGCCGGTACAGGCGCATGGCCTCGATGAACTCCAAGCCCTTGTTCATAAGGGTGGCGGAGTCGATGGTGATCTTTGCGCCCATGGACCAGTTGGGGTGCTTCAGAG
>OLPZ01002612.1_pt1 | contig 10128 bp, 5 predicted proteins | sample 1672711 | NCBI WGS metagenome assembly OLPZ01 (sample SAMEA3136716, study PRJEB25190) | human gut metagenome | reverse complement strand
TGGCACCACCGATACGCAGGCTGTGTCCGAGGATGACGGCATTCGGACTTTGAAAGCCCTCCTTCTCGCATTCTGCGTCGAGATAGAGCGCACCCAAGGGATTGTAGTTCCGGTAGATATCGTGATGCAGGTAGTAATCCGGGTCGGATGCGTGGGCTTGCAGGATGGGATGGTTGATATCCGTCCCCGGCACGGTTATCCATCCGATAACATCCCCGTTCACGCTCTTCCAGTAATCCCAATCAACAGTAGGGAACTCGGATTCCCGACCACCTGCGCTTTCCGTGGCGGTTTCCTGCGGCGTGCCGTTTGGTGACGGTGAGGGACTTGCATCCCGATAGAAATGAAGCAGCACGCCGAAAAGGATGGCAGCGACGGCCAAGAAGACCGCCGCTGCCGCAAAAGCCGCACGGGATTTCCGGTTATGATTTCCCAATCTGGCCATCTGACTTACTTGGCGGCATCCGATGTGGCCTGCGGGGCATCCTTCGTCGCTCCGCAGGTGGTGCAGACCAGCTTGTCGATGACCGTCTCATCGTAAGCCGGGGTGTCGGTGACCTGTTTGTCATAGCCCTCGCTCACCATGACCTCATCGGTGATGGGGACGTTGGTGGAGTAGCCGGAGTGACCGGTCTGCTTGATGTGGTCATCGGCCTTGCCGTCGATGACCTGCTTGCACTCATTGCAAACGGTATGGTAGGTGGTCAGGTTCTGGTAGACGGGTGCCACGTGCTCCGTGTGCGTCACAGCGTCATGGTGGACGGTCTTGTAGGTGATAGACCAGTCGTGGGTGTGAGACTTCTCTTTGCTCTTAGAGCCGTCCTTCGCAGACGCGTCGGAACCGCTTTCCTTGGAATCATTCGCCTGCACGGATTCGGCCTTGGAATCTGCACCGGTTTGGTGGCCGATGCCATAATAGGCACCGCCGCCGATGAGCGCGACGAGAGCAAGGCCGCAGATGGCGGCAATGACCTTCCGGTTATGCGGCTTCTTCTCGCTTTCCGGGTTCGCGTGCATGTTGTTCCCATCCGCAGGTGATTCGGTGGAATCTCCGTCGTTCATCTCGATATCGTTCTCTTTATCGTCCTTCATGGGTGTATCCCCCTTTCAAATTAAAGGGAAGGCAGGGTGCCGAAGAGCTGGCACCCTGCCGGTTTCAGGCGTTACGGGCACTAGGCTTCGGTGTTATCCTCTGCGCTCTCGTCCGCATCGCCCTTGGTGGTCTTGCGGCTCTTGATGCCGTAAGCGGTCGCGCAGCCTGCGGCAATCAGGAGGATGCCGATGGCGATGGCGATGTTCGTCATGTCAACGCCGGTCTTTCCGTAGGTGGAGCCTGCCGGGGTCGAGGTGACGGTCACGGACTGTCCCTCATCGTTGATATCCTTATGCTCCGCCACGGTAACGTCCGTGGTCTTGCCGTCGATATCGCTCTGTTTGGTCAGCTCCTCGAAGACAACCAGTGTATGACCGTCGAGGGAGGTTGCATCGAACTCGCCGAGGTTGATGGAGACCGTGCCGCTCTCACTGTTCGGCGTGAACTTGAGTTCGGCGGTCACGCCCTTGTCGGCAACTTTCAAAGGTTCGCCGGTCTTCTTATCCATGAGCGTGGCATGGAGCGTGTACTCCTTGCCGGGGATAAGACCCTCGTACTTCACCTCGTCAGTGATGACGGCATCCTTGCCAGCCATCAGTTCATGGTCACCGTCGGACTTGTCGGTCGCGGTGGTACCGATGGTACTCGGGGCGAGTTTTACCGTCTGTCCCTCGTTGTCCTTATCGCATTCGCTCGCGACGATGGAAACGGGAGTCTCATCGGAAGCGTTCTCGATGCTGCCCTTGAACATGACCTCGAAGACCACGAGGTTCTTGGTCTCGCCGGACAGGCGGTCGATAACGTCGTTGGAGTTGAAGGTGTAGTCCATGTCGATGGAACCGGACTCCTTCTCAGGGGTGAACTCCGCCGTCTTGTAGACAAGGCAGGAGAGGAGGTCTTTGTTCTCCTCGGCATATGCCTTGACCTTGGCGAGGTCAATGGAAGCGGTCGGGAGCTTCTTTGCGTTCGACCAGTCGATACCGTTATCAGTGACCTCGACCTCATCGGCCTTGTAGGTCTCCTCGATATTACGGACGGAGCTTGTGCCGCCGTCTGCGGTGGCGCTGCCGCTACCCTCCAGACCGGTGAGCTTCCAAGTGCCGTCTTCCTGCTCGGTGAGAGTCTGGGTGTCGGTCTTGACAGTCCAAGTGCCGTCCTCGTTCTCGGTGCGCTCGGAAGCATCATAGGTGTAGGAACCGTCCGCGTTCTTCACGATGGCGGCACCGTTGCCCCAGTCCTTGTCCTTAACCTTGATGGAGTAGGTGTTCGACTGGAAGCCAAGCACGTTCATCAGGCCGGAGGTGAACTTGATGAGGTCATCCTCGGTATACTTCTTCGCGCCTTCGCCGGTCAGTACGGGAAGACCGGTCTTTGCATCCATCAGGATACCGGCCATGGTGTAAGCCTTGCCGGTGAGCACATGGTCGTACTCCACCTTGTCGGTGACGGTGGACTCGGCATCGGCGATGACGGTCTTGTCACCATCGAGCTTGTCCGTGGCTGTGGTACCAATCTCGGAGGTGTGCATGGTGACCGTCTGGTCTTCATCCTCGATATCGCTATGGGAAGCAATCTCCTTGTCCTTGTAGGACAGGGACTCGAAAGCGACCACCTTGTCCTTGGCCTTGAGGTCGGACGCGTCGAAGGCGAAGGTCACATCGACGGTGCCGTAGGTGTCCTCGGGAACGAACTCGGTCTCGGCGGTGACGGGGTTGCCGTCGGCATCGAGGAGCTGCTTCTTGGTGACCTTGCCGTCCTTGTCGGTGACCTTCTCGTAGAGGGTGCCGGAAACCTTGTAGGTCTTGCCGGGGGTCACGTTCATGTAATGGACGGTATCGACGATGGTGGCATTATCCTCACCGATGAGGTTCTTATCACCATCAAGGGCATCCGTTGCGGTAGTGGAGAGCTTGGGCTTCGTGATGATGACAGTCTGGCCGGAATCATTCACGTCGGCATGGGAAGCAATCTCATTGTCGTTGTAGGACAGGGACTCGAAGGCAACGAGAGAGGTACCTTCCTTGAGCGAACTGCCATCGAAGTAGAAGGTCACATCGACGTTTCCGTAGGAGTCCTCTGCGGTAAAGTTTGCTTCCGCAGTGACGGGGGTACCGTCCTTGTCTTTGAATACCTTCTTCGTGACCTTTCCGTTCTTGTCAAGAACCTTCTCGTAGAGGGTACCGATGACCTTGTAGGTCTTGCCGGGGGTCACGTTGTTGTAGTGGACAGTATCGCGGACAGCGACATTTTCCTCACCTGTGACCGTCTTGTCACCGTCGGCAGCATCGACGGCGGTGGTGCCGATAACGGGAGCCTTCACGGTAACGGTCTGGTCAATGTCGTTGATATCCTTGTGGTCGGCAATCTCGATACCGTTCGTGGCAACAGTCTCGAAGGCGACGAGCTTGGTGCCGGTCTTGATGCCGCTGGCATCGAAGGTGAAGGTCACGGTCGCGGTACCGCTTTCGGCTTCCGCCGTGAACTCCGCAGTTGCGGTGACGGGGGTGCCGTCGGCATCCATGAAAGCCTTCTTGGTGGACTTGTCCATAAGGGTTCCCGTGAGCGTGTAGGTCTGCCCGGCGGTAAGCCCGGTGTAACGGACATAATCGGTAACGGTAACATCATCCTCAGCGGTGACGGACTTGCTATTGTCCGCATCGCCCACGGCGCTTGTCGAGAGCTTCGGCGTGAGCACGGTCACCTGCTGGGAAACGTCGGATTTATCCCTATGCTCGGCGAGCTTCGCACCCTTTGCATCGGTAAGCGTCTCATAGACCACGAGGGTCTTCCCCTTGAGGTCGTAGGAATCGAAAGCGTAGTCAAGCGTGACGGAACCTGCGGAGTCCTCAGCCGTGAAGGTCTTTTCAGCAGTGATAGCCTGACCGTTAACCGTGACAGCATCGCCGGTAGCGGCATCATGCAGTTCACCGATGACGGTGTAGGTCTTACCCGCGACGAGATGGCTGTACTCTACCTTGTCGGAAATCTTGACGGTGCCGACCCCAACGTAATGGTCGCTATCAGAAGCGTCGTAGGCGGTGGTGTGGATTTCCGGCTCCGGGTCATCGAAGGTGCCGAGGTCGATAGTCTTGGCATCACGGGTCACAGTAACAGTCGTGTTGATGAGCGCATAGCCCTCATTAGCGGAGCAGCGAAGCTCTTCGACGGAATAGGTGTCAAAGGGCAGGGCACCGAGCTTGTTGTCCGCCTTGACGGCATCGGAGGTGGAAGTGGTGCCGTTCCCATCGAGCACGCTGTTGTTGCCGAACCAGAAACCGGCGTTAGCATCGAGCTTCGTGCTGTCGATGGTGTCGCTTGCGGTCAGCGCCCAATCGTTCGCGTTGGTGTTCGAGTCATGCGCGTTCCAAGAGGACGCGGAGCTGAAATAGCCGTTCTCGTCGGTCACGGCGATGTGGGACTCGCCGGTAGTGAGGGAGGTCACCTTGAAGGGCACGCCTGCAAGGCGGTCGGAACTGTTGTCGGCTTTCTTAGTGAACTCGATATCGGAACGGTAGACCTGCTCGGCAACCTCCGGGGCATTGTAGGTGATAACACCTTCAACAGAATTGTTTTCCTGAATCTTCTGGAAAGACACTTCATCAGACTTTACGTAGCCCATTGGGGCTTTAGTCTCACGTATGACAACGGTGCCACGTGGAAGTGCAGGAGTCCCATCAAGTCGATACCAGAAGGCATCGCCAGAGACAAAATGAGCAATGTCAAAGCTACAGAAACCGTTGGAGTCTGTACTAAACGTCCAAGAACGCATCGGCTTCACGTCGGCGTTCTTAAGGTCATCGTAGCTCTTGTAGTCAAGGGTGGCGTAGTAATCGACGGTGAACTCGGCACCTGCAAGGGTGGCGGAACCCTGCGGGAGGTTACCGGCGCCGTTATAGGTCTTCTGGCCGTCGAATTTACCGAGAAGCATACTCATAGGGTCATTTGCGGGATTGTCGCTGACTGAGAGCTTCACAGGCGAGGATTCGCGATTCGCGCCGGAAACATCTGCGGTGTAAACCTGCGAATCGGTGAAATATCCCTTGGGAGCCTTGGTCTCCTTCACATAGTAGCGTCCGGGATTGAGCGAGACGGTGTTCGCGTTCCCGCTTGCGTTCGTCGTAAGGGTCGCTACCTTGTTCGAGCAGTTGGAGTCAGTGTAGACCCCATATTCGGCACCTGCGAGGGAATAGCAGTCATTGGCATCGGTAAGGGTCTTATTTGAGGAGTCCTTATGCAGTGTCAGATATCCCTTGTGCAACGTCTTGATGACACGGTAGTAGCGAACGGGATACTTGGGCGTGATTTTGGAAATCACGTTGCCGCCTGCGGAGTTCGGGAAATAGCCCTTTACAATTCCGTCTGCGTGGCTGGAAGAGTGCCAGAAAAGGTCTTCCGAGCTGTTGCTGCCCCAGAAGAAGCCGATATGGCAGTCTGAATTGCTATGATTCCAGTCCGCCGGCTCCATGTAGATGATATCGCCCTTCTCAAGGATACCGGACGCGAGCATCTGCTCTTTGGAGCTGAATGTGTAGCTGACGGCATTGTTGTCGCGACAATACTCATCCCATTTAGATGCGTTCGTCTCGTTACCCCTGTTGTAGCCGTCCTTGGCGGTATAGTTTCCGATGATGGATGTATCCGCTCCACAGGCACGGAGGACGGCAACCACAAAACCGGTGCAGTTCATATAGGCACCGCTACCGTACTCGCCCTTCGGTTTCCAGCAGTCCCAAGTGTCGATTGCGCCGCCCTCGCCATGAGGCCCTTTGTTGCCGTATGGCGTGGTGAGGTAATACTCGTCGTTCTCGTGCTGGGAGAGCACGGACTCGACCGTCTTGGTGGCACCGAGTGCTTGGTCGATGGTCTGACCGGCAGAATAGGCGCTAACACCCGATTTCTGCGCGGCATAGGCAAGCCCGGTGGGGCAGGCCGATTGGAAGATGAGCACTGCGGTCATGACCGCAGTGAGCACCTTAGATTTCTTGATTCGTCCGAGAATCTTCATGTGTTCTTTTCTCCTTCCTTGTTTGCGTGGTTTTCTGTAGCTTCGTTGGTGGTTCGTTTGAACTGCGTTTCTCGTTTCGTTCTATCTCTAACCGAAGTCATATCCGCCGATAGCCCCGGTGTTGTCTTCCTCGTTTTGACCTTCCCCGTCATCGTCCACGAAGCCCTCGTCCTGAGAGATTTCTGCATCGCGGATGCGCTCGATGGCGGATTCGGTGTAGCCCATGATGCGGGCAATCTCATCATCCGAATACGTCGGGTGCGCGTGCTTCAAGTAGTCGAACACGGCGATGGCGCGACGGTTGATGGATTGCACTGTGGCATCGGAGTAACACAGCTGCTCCATGGCGAAGAACCGCTCACCGTTTATCAGCTCATCGCCCTCCCGCCACAGGAGCTTTTCGCCGTCCTTCTTGAGCCAGACCACATCGTCCAGCTCATCTGGCGAGACGAGGAGCATGGCGCTCCCGACCTGACGGGTGGCGGCGGGAACCTTGGTGCCCTCAAGGGTCACCTGCCCGCCTGCGTGCTGCGGATTTCCGTCATACCAGTGCTCTGCGAGGATGATGCCGTTTTCCTCAAGGGCACCGAGGTAGAGGTTCCAGTCGGTAAGGATGTTCGTTCCCTTCGCACGGAACGGCTCGGAGTTCGTCTGGGCAGACGAGTCAAACTTCTCGTAGCGGAAGGACTTGTAGAGCACCTCGATTACCATGGACTGTCACCTCTTTCCTCAGTACTACTGGGCAATATCCTGTCCGGTTCGCGACTTGGTGGACTTGGCGGGGTCATCGCCTGCGAGCGCGTCCTTCCCGGTCTCCATGTCGCGCGCTTCGCCCGCAAGGCTCACGCCGTCCTTTGCGGCGGCACGCTCTGCGGCTTTTTCGGCCTTATAGGAGTCCTGCGCCACCTTGAGTGCGTGGGTGAGGTCGGTGGCCTTCACCTCGTAGCGCTGATACGGGTGCTCGGCATCGTCCTTCTTCCCCGTCCAGATGGGCACCGGCTCGTCCTTCTTGAACGAGACCGTGGCGCGTCCCTTCTCAAGCATGTCCTTCTTCATGTAGTCGGAGAGGAACACGTCGGTCGAGAAGCCGCTCACGTCGATGCCGTTCACCTTCGTCCCCTTGGGGAAGGAAACGAAGCACTTCTCAAAGGTGCGCCCGTCATTTGCCTGAAACTCGTGGGGCGTGAGGAAGGCGGCGGGCATGTTGATTTTGGCGTAGTTGTCTGCCTTGGGAGCCTGCTCTGGCTCCGGTGTCTTCTTGGGCATGTTTTTTCATCCTTTCTGTCTGTGCGGAACGGGTAGTCCCGCGCGGTGTGTATACGGTACCCGATTTTAGCACAATGGTGTGTTTTGGCTGCTTGGGATAGCTGTCGGCGAACGGATGCAAGTCCGGTTCGAGTGAAAGCGGCTCATGCCTATCGCACCCCCTTCGCATGGTTCATGGGTTGTTCCGCACGGGTCGTGTCGCAGGTTTCGAGCACTGCGCTCCCGGAAGCGCAGTTATGGGATTCGGCGTTCAGGTCGTAACCGCTTTCCAAGGCATCCGTGAACTCGCTGCCGTATACGTTTTCGCGTGCCGCGTGGCACGCGCCCCGCATCTCGGCAAGGCTGCTGTGGTCTGCCGATGCGAACTCGTTTAAGTCGCGCATGTTGCCCATGACTTCGGTATCGAAGGTGAAGGCCGGGTAGGAGCAGAACCCCGAACGCATGAACTGGCCGGTGAAGGCTCCGAGCTGGGAGATTTTCGAGAGCATCGCTTCTCCCATGTTATTGGTGTCGAGGAAAACGGTCGCGTCCTGTTGCAGCGGGGAACCGAAGTTCACGGTGACGCTGCTCCAAGGCTGTCCGAACGATTCGTCGGTGGGGTCAGAGAGATAGGCGGTCACTGCAAGGTTCCCGTCCGCATAGGACTCCCTGACGAGTTCGACCTGCTGGGTGTATCCGAAGGCATCGAAGGAGAACTCGATGCCCGATTTCTCGCTCCCATTTCCTTGCAGATTCCCGGAAAGCATGTCCGGGGAGAGCGGTATGGCAGGGCGGTCTGGTGCGGATGTGGTCATATCGTAGGGTACTTCCGGGGTCTGGGCTTCGGGCGCGTGGGGCATGGAAGCCTGCCCGAAATCCATGTTCCGAATATCCTCGGGAAGCATATCCGGTGATAGGAGTGTTGCCATGTCATTCCTTCCTTTCTGCCGCTACCTGCGGCCTTTCTTCGTGGGTTTTCTCGGTGTGAAAATAGGTTCTACCGACCCGTCCTTTTGAAGAACGACTGTGCAGTCGAAGGTCTTTCCGGCCTTGGACTTGCAGCCCCTTAGCGAGACCGCCTTCCCGTCAAGAAGGGATGCGGCCTGCTTCTCGGTGAACTTCTTGGTGCAGAAGCCGAACAGCTTGAACCCGCAGCCCGCGACCTCCTTCCAAGTGCCGTCCTCCTGCTTCTCGTTCTTGATGGAGGAGCAGGCGTAGATGGAGCCGGTCTTTATAACGTCCTTGCCGCACCTCGGACACTTGCCCACTACGGTCTTTCCGGCACCTGCGATGGATGCGCCCACGTAGGCGGTCTCGCGGTGGTGATTGAAGACCTCGATGACGGAATCTTGCAGGGCGTTCACGTCCGCCTTGCCGTCTGCGATATCCTGCTGGATGAGCCACCATCTTGCGGTCACGTCCGCACCGCGAATCTCCGGCGGGAGGAGTGCGTAGAACGCCTTGGCCTTATCGGTCGCTCGAACCTTTCCCTTTCGTTCCTCAAGGTAGCCACGGGTTTTCAGACCCTCGATGATGGAGGAGCGGGTGGCCGTCGTTCCGATACCGCCGTGTTCGCCCTTCTTGCCATCATCCTTACGCTTAAGGATTTCCCGGATTTCCGGGTCTTTGACGTACTTCGCGATGGATGCCATGTCTGTGATGAGGGTGCCCTCCGTATAGGGTGCGGGCGGAGTGGTCTCCCCTTCCGTGATTGAGCAGGAGATACCGGCAAGGGTGTGGCTTCCTGCGGGAACCCATGGGTTCCCCGTATCGGAATCCTCTCTGACGCGGCTGTTCGAGATGTTCGGGAAGACAGCCGTGAACCCCGCGTCCGAAAGGCGCTTCGCGGTGAGCTTAAGCGTTCCGCCGTCCACGCTTACCGTGCTCTCGCTCACGTCGTACACGGCGGGAGGAAGAAATTGCACCGCATAGCGCTCGCAGATGGCGGTGTAGACCTTGGCTTCGTCCGGTTCCATCGCGGACACGGGCGCATCCGCTTCCTGCGGGATGATGCCGTGGTGGGCGGTCACGTTCCCATCGTTGAACGCCTTGGAGTGGAGCCGGTAATCCAAAGGCCAGCGCACGCCGAGGTTCTTCATCGCCTGCGCAAGGACTGCCGGTGCCTGCTCTCGGTGCTCTTCCTTGAGGTATTGGGAATCGGAGCGGTTGTAGGTGATGGCTTTGTACTTATCACGCAAATCCTGCGTGATTTGCTGAGTCTCGGCGGCAGTGAAGCCGAAGCGCTCGCTCATGTCGGAAAGCAGCACGGTCAAGTTGTAGGGAAGCGGCGGGTTCTCCTGCTTTTTCGATACGGTCGTTTCAAAGTGCAGGTCGCGTCCGTCGAGCTTTTCCTTAAGGGCTTCCAGCGTATGCCGCTCGAACAGACGCTTCTCACCGGCAAGCAGCTCATTTCCCGGCAGATACTTGAAGGTGAGTTCTCCGGCATCCGAATCACCGCTTGCAAACAGCTCGTAGAACTTTCGGGTGACGTGGTGGGCGATGGCTTCGTCGCGTTTCACCACAAGCCCCAGCGTCGGGGTCTGCACGCGTCCGACGGTGAACAGGCCGTCGAGACGCTTGGTGGCGAGTCTCGTCTCGTTCACGCCGAAGCACATATCCGCCATCTGTCGGGCATAGGCGGCATTGCCAGCACCCCGGCAGGAGTCGTTGGGCACGAGCTTGTCGAATGCCTTCACGATGTTTTTCTCGATGTTGTCGTTCACGTAGACGCGCTCGACCTTACCGGCGTAGCCGAGGTAGTCCAAAAGCTCGTCCACGATAAGCT
>OLPZ01002594.1_pt1 | contig 10183 bp, 9 predicted proteins | sample 1672711 | NCBI WGS metagenome assembly OLPZ01 (sample SAMEA3136716, study PRJEB25190) | human gut metagenome | reverse complement strand
TCGGACAAACGGTTTTCAAGACCGCCTCGTTATGACCACTTCGATACCTCTCCATAATACCTAATCATTGCCGATTAGCAATTCTTATTAAGTTGTTGTCGTTTCACTTGCGACGCTGATAATCTTATCATAAGGTGGACCTAAATGTCAACACCTTTTTTTCATTTTTTTCACATTTTTTTAACTTTCTTTGTTTTCCTTGATTTTTGGGGCTTTTTCCACACTTTACAACATCGGAAAATCCCCCTCTTTTCTTGAATTTCCTTGCATCTTCCTACAGAAACGCTTCCGCCACAAGAAGATCTTCCGGTGTTGTGATTTTTATATTTTCATATGCTCCGGGATATAATTTAACAGTATGTCCCATCATCTGCTCGACTACCATCGCATCATCTGTCGCATTTTCAATTTTCTCGTTGATTAATTTCTGATAAGCCTCTTTAATCAGCTGAACGTCAAAAACCTGTGGCGTCTGAACAAGCCAGAGTGTTTTTCTCTCCGGCGTGCCTTTCACATAATTCTTTTCATCTACAACTTTGATCGTATCCTTTACAGGCATACCGGCAACACATGCTTTTGTTTCTTCCACACATCGATAAGCACGCTCAATCATCGCATCATCCACAAACGGTCTTGCCCCGTCATGAATATATACGAACCCGTCTTTTTCTGTGATCTGCTGCAGACCATTCCAGACAGAATTATAACGTTCTGCACCTCCGGCTACAATTTTATGCACTTTAGAAAAACTGTATTTCTCTACAATTTCCTTTTGGCAGTATTCTTCTTCACCTGTACCGCTGACAAGAACGATCTCATCAATCCATGAGGAATCCTGAAATGCTTTCAGAGAATAATAAAGTACAGGATAACCTTTCAGCATCAAGTACTGTTTATGAACTTTTGTCCCCATTCTTTTTCCACTTCCGCCAGCAAGAACAACCGCTGTACAATATTTCTTCTCCATTTTTCTCTCCTGTTATTCACATTAAATACAGGATTTTGCAAAGTTATTCACAACTCATCACAAAATCCTGTTCATATCTCTTTGTTATTCAAATAACTGACACGTAAATCAACTATCTTAACGTTCACCCAATTTCAGGTTCGGCACAGCATTCAAATCCCATCCCGAACGAGTTCCGGCAAGGTATTCATAATAAGCCGCCGCTCCGATCATTGCCGCATTATCTGTACAGTAAATCGGTGACGGACGGTAGAATTTCATTCCACGTTTCTCACAAGCTTCTTCCATCGCTTCACGAAGCGCTGAATTAGACGCAACTCCTCCCGCAATCGCAAATTTCTTCATGCCGAGTTTTTCTACTGCACGCATTGAATTACCCACAAGAACTTCTACTACTGCCTTCTGGAAAGATGCTGCAAGATCTGCAGGATCAAATGTCTCACCTTTCATCTTACAGCCATTAATATAATTCAATACCGCTGATTTCAGTCCACTAAAACTAAAATCATACTCTGCATCATTTACCTTTGCCTTTGGGAACTGGATTGCATCCGGATTCCCCTCTTTGGCAATACGGTCAATCTTTGGACCGCCCGGATAACCGAGCCCGATTGCACGAGCCACTTTATCATAAGCTTCACCCGCTGCATCATCTCTGGTTCTTCCGAGGATCTCATATTTTCCATATTCTTTCACACATACAAGATGCGTATGTCCGCCGGATGCAACAAGACACACAAACGGTGGCTCAAGATCCGGATGTTCGATATAATTTGCAGAAATATGTCCCTCAATATGATGCACTCCAACCAGTGGAATATCTTTCGCCCATGCGATTGCTTTTGCTTCAGCCACGCCAACAAGCAGGGCTCCTACAAGCCCCGGTCCATAAGTTACACCGATTGCGTCAATCTCATCTAATGTTGTCCCTGCTTCACTAAGCGCCTCTTTAATCACCTGATTAATCTTCTCAATATGCTTTCTTGATGCAATTTCCGGCACAACACCACCGTATAATTTGTGCAGATCAATCTGAGAAGAAATGATATTTGAGCGCACTTCTCGCCCGTTTCGTACTACTGCTGCCGCTGTCTCATCACAGGAACTTTCGATCGCCAGTATATTAATCTCTTTGCTTTCACTCATTTTCTATCCCTCTCAATCTTCAAACATCAGATCAACAGACATTCCATCCTTTCCAGCTTTCGCCCGAGGGAATATCTTTTTCACATCATTCATATAATGTTCCGGCTTTGTAAGTGACGGGCTATAATGTGTCAGCCACATCTCGCCAACATTCGCTTCTTTCGCCAGTTCCGCCGCTTCATAAAATGTCATATGCTTATACTCTACTGCCTTCGCTGCTTTCTCTTTCTCTCCATACATGCCTTCACAGATGAAAAGATCAGAATCTTTCGCATTCTCACGAATCGAATCTGTCGGTCTTGTATCTGTTGTATAAGTCAGCTTAATTCCTTTTCTCTGTGGACCGAGCACCATATCCGGTGTCAAAATTCCCATTTCACTTTCTACAGTTTCTCCGTTCTGTAAGCGACTCCAGTATTTCTGCGGAATCTCATTTGCACGGGCACGCTCCACATCAAACTTACCGGCGCGGTCAATTTCAATCGTATAACCATAGCAAAGTACATTATGGTTCACACGAAATGCTTTCAACCGGTATCCATTTAACTCAAATGTCTGCTCCGCTCCCTGAATCTCCTGATAAATGATTGGAAATGGCAGTTCCGGCGCAATTACGCGCAGGCAACTGACAACCCTTTCAAGACCTTTCGGTCCGATCAGTGTCAACGGTTCCCTACGGTCTGCATTTCCCATTGTAAGTAGAAGACCCGGAAGCCCACTGATATGATCCCCATGATAATGAGTAAAACAGATCACATCGATTGGTTTAAAACTCCAGCCCTTCTCTTTTACAGCTACCTGTGTTCCTTCTCCGCAGTCAATCATCAGACTGCTTCCGTTAAACCTTGTCATTAAGGAAGTAAGGAAACGATAAGGAAGCGGCATCATCCCACCACTTCCAAGCAAACATACATCTAACATAATATTCCTCTATCTTCTGGTCCATTACGGTTTGCCCGAAACTGCAAGCCAGACTCTTTCATTCATCTTTACATTCGGTTGGAATGAGGAACCCCTTTGTAATTTCATCAAAACACTCCTCGCACAGATCAAAACTGCAGCTTTCTCCATCTTTTCCAGAAAAATAACCCCAAGTATGCTCTACATGAAGCATCTCTCTTTTCGGAATCCCACTCACAACTTTTGTTTCTTTTCCACACCGGTTACAAATAATTTTCGTAATTTCTTTTGTTTCTTTCAACTGATACTGGCGCATACGTTTTCCTCCTGTGAGCAGCAATTATGTTGTTACTCATCATTGTAATTTACAAAAACGGAATATTCCTGTTTTCTTCCTTTGTTACGCCTCAATTATACAAAACAGTTTTCGCAATTTCCACTGGAAACTGCTGGTTATTTATCTATTTCCAGACTCATCAGTACTGCATCTTCCTTCGGATCCTGATAGAATGCTTTGCGGACTCCATCGTTTACGAATCCTTCTCTCGCATAAAATGCTCCTGCTGCCTGATTACTTTCTCTTACATCCAGCAGAACCTTTGCAATCTGATGTTCTTTACTCCACGCCTTCAAAGTTAGCATTAATGCATGACCAACCCCCTGACGTTTCATCTCATCAATCACTGCGATTCTTGCAATCTCCACTTCATCAACCGCAGTATAGCCAAGCAGATATCCTACTCTTTTCCCTGCTTTTTCCGCAACAAAGCAGACACTATTGTTCTGTTCCAGTGTCTCGAGAATCGCCTTCTCGCTCCAGGCATCAGAAAATGACTGGTGCTCAATCTCAGCAACTACAGCACCGTCTTCAATCGTCATCTCACGCACTTCTGTCTTTGCTTCCTTTTCACGCTGAGCACGTTCGCGCTCTGCCTGAGACACACGCAGATAATCCGGCTTATGCGCCTCTGCTGTCTCATATTTTCCTGCATAATAATACGCAATACCAAGTGCTCCTACTACAGCCGCTCTCTGACGGTTCATGTATGATGGGGCAAATGAATACGGGACTTCAAGTCCCTCTTCAAGCATCTGACGATACACTGGTACTCCGTCTCCCAAAAATACAACCGGACGTTTATACGCATTCAGCTTACTGATCAACTCTTCTACTGCAATCGCCATCTGCTGTTCTTCCACATGAAATGCTGCCTCTGTCAGATGTGTTCCATCTTTCACTTCATGTGAAAATGAATACAATCCTGTATAAACCTGTTTTCTTCTGGCATCCATGATTGGGCAGATCAAGTCGCCACATCCATAAACATTATAGGCCAGTGCATCCACTGTCGGAACATGGATCAGAGGTTTTCCGAGAGCAAGTCCCAGTCCTTTCGCAGTAGCAGATCCGATTCTAAGCCCGGTAAAAGAGCCCGGACCTCCTGACACAGCAATAGCATCAATGCTGGACAGATCCAGATCGATCATCTTCTTTACCTCATCAATCATCGGCAGAAGTGTCTGCGAATGTGTCTTCTTATAATTCACGGTATACTCCGCAATTGTCTGTTCATCCTCAACGACTGCAACCGTTGCTGTCAGTCCTGAGCTGTCTATCGCCAATACTCTCATGGTCTTGCTTCCTTCCTCTGTCAGCTGCTGTAAAAATGTTCTCTGTATCAACAGCCTTCTCTTTGTTCCATTCTTCTAATTTTTTATCGTTATTGTTCCTCGATTGTGATCCGACGATAATCAAATCCCTGTGTCAGATCCTTCTCGATCAGAATATTTGTCCGACGTTCCGGAAGAATCTCTTCTATCAGATTCGCCCACTCGATCAGTGAGACACCTTCTCCCATCACGTATTCTTCAAATCCCACCTCGTCCATCTCTTCAATGTCACCGATTCTGTAGACATCAAAATGATAGAAGGGCAGACGCCCTTCTTCATAAACCTGAACGATGGTAAATGTCGGACTATTCACCGGTTCTTCAATCCCAAGTCCTTCTGCAAGTCCCTGAGTAAAGACCGTTTTCCCAACTCCAAGATCCCCTGTCAGGGTTAACACCTGACCTGGGAATGCTTTTTCACCAAGACTTTTACCGACTGCAAATGTCTCTTCCGGGCTTCTTGTCTCTATCACCATAATATTTCAGCCTTTCTATACCGCCGGTTCTTCACCAAAAGTCCCGGTTCTTTTATCATCTTATCTTAAGTTTCTAATGATGGAACAGACGGATTCCTGTAAATGCCATTGCCATGCCGTATTTGTTACATGTAGCAATTACATTATCATCACGCACAGATCCACCTGGCTGTGCAATATAAGTTACACCACTCTTATGTGCACGCTCAATATTATCACTGAATGGGAAGAATGCATCAGAACCAAGCGCAACACCTGTCAGCTGGTCCAACCATGCTCTCTTCTCTTCTCTTGTAAATACTTCCGGTTTTACCTTAAATGTATTCTCCCAGACACCATCTGCGAGAACATCCATATATTCCTCTCCGATGTAAAGATCGATCGCATTATCTCTGTCTGCACGTCCGATTCCATCCTTGAACTGAAGTCCAAGTACCTTCGGATTCTGACGTAACCACCAGTTATCTGCCTTCTGTCCGGCAAGACGTGTACAGTGGATTCTTGACTGCTGTCCGGCACCGATTCCGATTGCCTGTCCATCTTTTACATAACATACAGAGTTAGACTGTGTATATTTCAGTGTAATCATGGAAATAGCAAGATCGATCTTCGCTGCATCCGGGATCTCTTTCACATCTGTCACAACGTTTGAGAAGAAATCTTTATCGATATTCAGTTCATTTCTTCCCTGCTCAAATGTAACTCCGAATACTTCCTTGTGCTCTAACGGTGCAGGCACATAATCCGGATCAATCTGAATAATATTGTAATTTCCTTTTTTCTTCTGTTTCAGAAGTTCAAGTGCCTCCGGCTCATATCCCGGTGCGATCACTCCATCAGATACCTCTCTCTTGATCAGGCGCGCTGTATCAACGTCACAGACGTCAGACAGAGAAATAAAGTCACCGAAAGAAGACATACGGTCTGCGCCACGCGCTCTTGCATAAGCACATGCAAGTGGAGAGAGCTCTCCAAGATCATCTACCCAGTAAATCTTCGCCAGTGTCTCTGACAGTGGAAGACCAACAGCTGCTCCGGCTGGTGATACATGCTTGAATGAAGTTGCGGCCGGAAGTCCTGTTGCTTTCTTCAGTTCTGATACCAACTGCCATCCATTGAACGCATCCAGAAAGTTAATATATCCTGGACGTCCGCTGAGCACCTTGATTGGAAGCTCTCTGTCGTCGTTCATGTAAATTCTTGAAGGTTTCTGGTTCGGGTTACATCCGTATTTCAATTCTAATTCTTTCATCTGTCTTTACGCTCCTTATTTGTTCTTATTCACGATCTTTGTCTCATAGTTACCTGTCTCGATATCAATGTAACGGACAAATAATGACACTTTATTTTCCTCATTCAGGCTGTTCCACAGAAGGTCTGCAAACTCTTCCATGTTGTCCAGCACCTCTACCAGCTTCGGTTCTCCCTCAAAGCTTGGAAGCGGGTTGCCATCATGCATATAAGTGTGAATAAAATGAGCTTCACCGGCTGCCGGATTCTCGTATGCAAAAGTATATCTGTTGCAACTGTCCGGGTTTCCGTTATTGCTCTTCAGGATTGACATTGCATAATTGAAATTGCCATTCTCAATATGCATCACACCAGAAATACGTGGTGTGTAGTTCGGACCATCCGGCTCGAATTCTCTGGAACGAAGAGACTGCTCAAAAGTAAGCTGCTTATCCATTCCTTCATAAATCGTATCTGTCTGATCTCCGTTTGTTACGATCGTCTTATTCCCCAATACTCTGACCGGTGCGTAAATAATCAGACTTGGGTCTGTAAGCTTCGATGGATCAAATGCCTGTGTACGGATTCCCTCTCCGTCCTCTACAAACACACGGTTTCTACTGTTCTCACTGCGTCCCATAATAAAATAGGCAGTGACAGCCTTCTTTCCATCCGGGCTTTTACCAATAATAATTCCTCTTCCTGGATAAGAGTTACTCTTAAGTTCCTGCTCAATCGACAGCATCTTCATTGTTGTTCTCCTTTCGGTACGTTCGCTTTCTTGACAATCTACTAGAAAAAAACGAAAAACTTCTCCTAAAATAATAGATTCAGGAGAAGTATATCATGCACATGCTTTTTTCGCAAGTCCAGGCCCAACAGCTATTGAATGAAAAATCCTGATTTTCCGTAGCTTCGGACCTCTTTCTATTAAATTCTAGTAACTATTCACTCTTTTTGATCAGTTCTGTCATCTCGCCTGCCGGAATTCCAAGAACATAATTCATTTCACTTGAAAGAGCATGTTCCAGAAGCAGCTGATATTTCTTATCCATGCTTGTCATGCTGCCTCTTCGTTTCGTTCGGCTATACAATGTCTTCAGCACTTTGACCCAGTTTTCAGGACAGAAGCTTGAGATACAATCCTTGTATTCCTGTTCTCTGTACTTTTCATTCTTTACATTCAGTATACCAACCTCTGCAAGATTATCCAGCAGTTCCTTCGCTTTCTGCTCACTCACCGGACGACGGATGTTCTTCTCATCATCAATCGGAACATACGCCTTATCTCTCTGATTGTCTATGGATTGTAATGTATAATAATCTTTCTTGCCATCCACAAATGAAAAATCCAGTTTTCCTACTTCTTCTACCTTGTACACTCCTCTGCACTTATATACAACTGCGTCTCCTCTGCTGAGCATTTTCAAAACCTCCTGTTCTTTTTATTTACACTGTTGTTGTCCACAATGTACTGCCCTTTTTATAACAGACTCTACATGTGTAGTATAACATTTTTTCAGTATTATTTTAAGAGATTTTTAAATTTTCAAACATTTTCGTGATTATTGCATAATTCACATGCAGCTCTATTTGTGCAATTTTTAGAATACTTTTGTTGTCCACTGGCTCATATCCCACACTTCATCAACCACGTCCTGATAAAATTCAGGTTCGTGACAGATCAGAAGGATACTTCCCTTGTACTCCTGTAATGCCTGCTTGAGAGAATCCTTTGCATCCACATCAAGATGATTCGTCGGCTCGTCAAGGAGAAGGAAATTCGTATCTCTGTTTAACAACTTACAGAGACGCACCTTTGCCTGCTCTCCACCGCTGAGTACACGCACCTGACTTTCGATATGCTTCGTTGTAAGTCCGCATTTTGCAAGCGCGGAACGCACCTGATACTGTGTATAAGAAGGAAATTCCTGCCACAGTTCCTCAATACAACTATTACGATTTTCTCCTTTTACTTCCTGCTCAAAATAACCAAGTTCAAGGTTATCACCAAGTTCAACACTTCCTGATAAAGAAGGAATCAATCCAAGAATACTCTTTAGCAATGTGGTTTTTCCAATTCCATTTGTTCCAACAAGTGCGATTTTCTGTCCACGTTCCATAGAGAAATTCAACGGTTTAGATAATGGTTCATCATATCCTGTCACAAGATCCTTCGTCTCAAAAAGCATCTTACCAGGAGTTCTTCCATATTTGAAATGGAATTCCGGCTTTGGTCTTTCTGCCGCAAGCTCGATCACATCCATCTTATCCAGCTTTTTCTGACGGGACATCGCCATATTTCTTGTAGACACACGAGCTTTATTTCTTGCAACAAAGTCCTTCAGCTCGCTGATTTCCTGCTGCTGACGACGGTAAGCCGCTTCAAGCTGAGCTTTCTTCACTGCATAAACTTCCTGGAAATGATCATAATCGCCCACATAACGGTTCAATTCCTGATTTTCCATATGATAAATAATATTCACGACTTCATTTAAGAACGGAATATCATGTGAAATAAGGATAAATGCATTCTCATAGTCCAGAAGATAACGCTTCAGCCATGCAATATGCTCCTCATCCAGATAGTTTGTCGGCTCGTCAAGAAGCAAGATATCCGGCTTCTCAAGGAGAAGTTTCGCAAGAAGCACTTTCGTTCTCTGTCCACCACTTAAGTCTGTCACATCTCTGTCCAATCCAAGATCAAGTAATCCAAGTGCACGCGCAACCTCTTCTACCTTCGCATCAATCGTATAGAAATCATGCAGTGTCAGTTCATCCTGGATCGTACCAAGTTCTTCCATCAACGCATTCATTTCTTCCTCATCTGCAGTTCCTAACAGATCGCAGATCTCGTTCATTCTTATTTCTTTTTGCAGAAGCGGGTCAAAAGCTGATTTCAGAACTTCCCTGATCGTCATCCCCTGCTTTAACACGGCATGCTGATCCAGATACCCTGCATGGACATTCTTCGACCACTCTACCTTTCCCTCATCCGGCATAAGCTTTCCCGTGACAATATTCATAAAAGTGGACTTTCCTTCTCCATTTGCTCCGACCAGCCCGATATGCTCTCCCTTCAACAGACGGAATGACACGTCTGTGAAGATTGCCCTGTCTCCAAAACCGTGCGTCAGATGTTCAACATTTAGTATACTCATTCAAGACTCCCTTCTATTTTCTTCTTTCATTATACCATCACTTGGAAGCTTCCGGACAATCAAAGCTAAAAATTCTTCCAAATATTCGGACTTTCCTAGTCACGATAAAATTTTCAGAAAATTCAACTTTTTTCTTTACAAGCCAAAAAAAGTCTGCTATAATGATCCATGTAATAAAACATGACATTGTTTGTCAACTGTCTCAAAGCCACTCCCCTAGCGGGTTTGCTGGTTTTCGTTTCATTCACAAAGGAGAATTAACATGACAACTGCTAAAGAATATATCCAAAGCACTTTCGAAACTGTAAAAGCTCGTAACGGCCACGAAGCTGAATTCCTTCAAGCTGTTGAAGAGTTCCTCAGCACTTTGGAACCTGTTTTTGAAAAACATCCTGAATACATCGAAGAAAACATCTTGGCTCGTATTACAGAACCTGAACGCGTGATTTCTTTCCGTGTTCCTTGGGTTGACCGTGAAGGAAATATCCAAGTAAACCGTGGTTACCGTGTTCAATTCAACTCTGCTGTAGGTCCTTACAAAGGTGGTCTTCGTTTCCACCCAACTGTTAACCAAGGGATCTTGAAATTCCTCGGTTTTGAACAAATTTTCAAAAATGTCTTGACTGGTCTTC
>OLPZ01002588.1_pt1 | contig 10201 bp, 6 predicted proteins | sample 1672711 | NCBI WGS metagenome assembly OLPZ01 (sample SAMEA3136716, study PRJEB25190) | human gut metagenome | reverse complement strand
CTACGCGCAGTTTCTTCTGCAGGATCTGCAGGGCCGTCTGCGGTATTTCACCCTGCAGGAGCCGCGGTTTTTCCCCTTTCACTACCCCAACGCCGTGGCGCTGCTGTTCTATGGCAGTCTGAGCAGCTACCGGCTGTACATCATCGCCTTTACCGGTGCGGCGGCCTTTCTGGTCAGCCGCGTGGTACGGCGGTTCGGCAGCGGTGATGCACTGGCGCTGGCCACCTTTACGCTGGCGCTGGCGGCAGCCCCCATCTGGAACGAGGGCATGTACAGCTACTACGCCGTACCGCAGCGGGCGCTGTTCTGGGCTATGACGGCCTGGCTCTGCCTGTTTGCGTGGCAGGGGACACGGCACCGCCGCTGGGCTGTGCTGGGCGCGGTGCTGTCCTTTATCGCCTGCGGCACCTATGAGATCGGCTATGTCTTTGCGTTGCTGGCGCTCGTCGTCTGGCTGCTGCGCCGACGCAGCGTCAAAAGCGCCCTGCTGGACACGGCTCCCGCGCTGGGCGGCATGGGCGCGGCGCTTGTGTTCCACGTTCTGTGCGGGCGCAACGGCGGCACCGGCAACGAGCTTTCTCTGGATATTCCCGCCGTGCTGCGCGTCACCGTGCAGCAGATGGCCGCGTCGCTCCCTGGGCTGAACTCCCGCCTTTTGCAGGAGAACGCCGGGGTCATCACGAACGGGGATCGGCTGTGGCCGCTGGCGCTGGGTGTGCTGGCCGGACTGTTGATTTTCTTCGGCGTGCCGTTCAAAAAGCTGCGCGGCAGAACGCTGGGCGCACTGGCCGGGTTGGGCCTGGCCGTCTGGGCACTGCCCGCGCTGCTGCTGGCTTTGTCCGCCCGCTATCAGCAGCCCGAGGCCATTACCTGGCAGTGGGGCTACATTCCCGCGGCGGCCAGCTCCATCGGCTTTACGCTGCTCGTCGCAGCGCTGCTGGCGCTGCTGGCGGGCCTGTGCTGTAAGCTGCCGAAGGTTCTCTCCGTGGTATCACGACTGGCCCTGACGGCGGCGCTGGCGGCGGGTCTCTGCCTGAACGGCGGCTACCTGCGCGGTGTCGTGCGCACCCACCATGCCGAGAACCTCGCTGCCTATCAGTTCTTTGTCCGCACGATTGAGGCCGGTCTTGCCGATGCCGTACAATCCGACGACCTGATTCTCTGCAACGAGAACGTCTGGGACAGCAACGCGGAGGCCGAGTCCGCCTTCTTCAGCCGGTTCACCGGGCGCGCCCTGCACGCACAGGTCCTTTGGACCGAGAACCCCGCTACCGACGGCGACGCCTACGCCTACCAGACCTACCGCAATTACGGCGGCTACGATCTGGCGTGGTGCGGCAGACTGCAAAGCGCCGACAGTGACCTGATGGACGGGGTACAGGTCTACGTGCAGAGCGCTTATGTCCCCGACAACGCTGTCATCAAGTACAAGGTCCGTCTGGCCGACGGCACCGAGGAGGCCCGCGCCATCTGCCTGCTGGACTGCACCCAGACCCCGCGGGACCGGAACGGCGACTATCTGGCCACTGTTGAGGACACGTCCATCGTGAACGCCAAGCTCATGATCTGGGACGGCTGATAAACTGTGAGGGAGCCCCGGATGAAACACTTTTTTGCCTTTTGCCGCCGCAACCGGCTGTTTGCGGCGCTGCTGGCCGCCGAGCTGGCCGTTGTCTATGCGCTGGCAGCCGGGCTGTTCGGCACACCGTATAAGCTGGCGCTGACGCCCGGCGACTTTACGAACACCCTGCCCGACATTGCCGCCGCGGACGACGACGGCTTAAAAATCTGGAACCAGATCGGCTATCACAGCGACGACCCGATGACCTTCTCGGCAGACAATATTGCGTTGCCTTCCGGTGCGTATGAGGTCACAGTCCGTTATTTTTCCTGTCAGACACCCGACGCGCCCACCTTTAATATGCTCAACGCTGCCGGGTCGCTGACCTTTGCCAGTGAACGCAACCCCGCCGCCGTGACCTTTGACGCACTGCGGCTGGACGACTGCCACCGCAGCCTGACGACCCGGCTTTGGGTCGGCTTCGGCGCGCGGATGCAGGACCTGACCGCCACCGTTACCTACGACCAGGGCCAGCTGTACATTTACAGCATCACCCTGACCGAGCAGCCCATCTACCGCGCGGCGCGGCTGCTCTGCTTCCTTGTGCTGTTTGCCGCCGCGGACGCCGCGCTGACAATGCGCGAACCGCTGGACGTAGTGAATGTCTCGCTGATCCCCGCACTGGACGCCGTGGGCGACGGCTTTGAGAAAGGCACGGTATTCCTGCCGCAGCTTTTGCAGGCCGCCACCGCCGCGCAGGCTGCGTTCGAGGCCATCAAGGCCAAAATTGCCGCCTCCGGCCAGGCGCAGGGCAGCAAGGGCAAGATCGTCATTGCCACAGTCAAGGGCGACGTGCATGACATCGGCAAGAACATTGTCCGTGTCATCCTCGAAAACTACGGCTATGACGTGCTCGACCTCGGGCGCGACGTTGACCCCGAGCGTGTCGTAGAGGCCGTGCGCCAGACCGGTGCAAAGCTCGTCGGCCTGTCGGCCCTGATGACGACCACCGTCCCCAATATGCAGGCCACGATCGAGGCCCTGCATGCCGCGCACCTTGACTGCAAGGTCATGGTCGGCGGCGCGGTGCTGACGCCCGACTATGCCCGGGACATCGGTGCCGACTACTACTGCAAGGATGCCAAGGCCAGCGCTGATTTGGCCAAGCAGCTTTTAGGCTGATTGTATAGAGCCGCGTTTCACGAAGAAACGCGGTTTTTGCACAATTGTAAAATCTTACCTTTGTCAGCAAATCACCATTGCAGGGAAGTTCCAATTGATGTATAATAGCTGTGTTCACTGTTTTTGGACATTTTCCTTTATTTGTCTGTTTTAGGAGCGTATCTTTTGAAGTACATAGCCAAAATCGCAGCGTTCACCGCGATTTTTCTGATTATAAATCTGATTCTCTGCGGCTTTATGCCGCCTGATAACGGTTCCAGCCTTGGCATGTGGCGCAGCTACCACCAAAAGCAGTCCATTGACATTGCCGTCATTGGCTCTTCGCTGGCTTCCTGCGCCCTGCCCGAAGAAGAACTCGCCGCCGCAACAGGGGAGACCGTTGCACTGATGGCAACAAACTCCCAAAGCTTGGATATGTCGCAGATCGCGCTGGAGACCCTGCTTCGGGAGCATTCTCCCCGGTATGTGATCCTTGTTATGGATCTGACCAACATGACAGGCAAACCCTATGCCAAAGCCCAAAAGGCTTTTTTATATGCAGAGCTGCAGACGGGTTCCTGGAAGGATAAGCCCGCTGACCTGCTGCGCTACATGACCAGCCGTGATAACTTTACAGGTGCAGATTCCCTGAATGCGCTTTTTCCCTGGCAGAGCGGCAGCTGGCCCACCGACTGGCCTGCTACGATCCAACAGAAATGGAATGCCGTGCTGAATCGTCTGCCGCACCGGCGCGGTGCGGCCCATGCCCAGCCGGAGGATACCACGGTCATCAACTTTGACACTGTCGGCGCGGTGAACACCTGGAGCCAGAACGCCCACGACTTTAGCGCGCAGCACATTGAGGAGTTGACCTCCATGCTGCAGCTCTGTCAGGAGAACGGCACGCGCCTTTTGCTCATCAGTGCGCCCAAGACCACACTGGATGTTGTGAGCTACGAGACGTATTTTGACGACTACGCCTACTTCAAGCAGCTGGCAGCACAGTATGGGGCTTCCTATTATGACTTTAACCTTGCAAAGCCGGAGCTGTTTGAGAACAAAGAGCCTGACTATCACAGGGATTTTACCCACATGAATGCTGCCGGCGGGCATGCGTTCAGCCTGAGCATGGCAAAGTTTCTTGCTATGCTGGACGCCGGGCAGGATGTGGAATCGTTGTTCGAGACGCCGTCAGAATATCTGGCCGCCGTAAACTATATCACCAACGTCTACATGACGCCGGAGATTCACCCGGACAAGATTTTGCTGCTGGCCGGTTCCTACCACGGTCCATCCGTACAGGCTGAATACGAGTTCTGGGTCAAAGCGCCGGGGGAGAGCGAATACAGCCGGTTTTCCGCGTATTCTACCCGCTCCTGGACCGAGTACGCAGCGGCGGAGCACGGCACCTACCAGTTCCGCGTGAATGCCCGTATTGTTGGTTCTTCTGCCGATTTTGAGCGATATTATGAATGTTCTGTCGATTTTTAATTTTGTGGATGGTGTAGTGTGGAAATCTATTCCCTGAGTTTCTTCCTGCTGGTCAGCGTTGGACTCATTTTATATTATACTGTTTTCAGCCGCTGCCAATGGATCTGCCTGCTGGGGTTGAGCCTGCTGTTTTTTACCGCCAGCGGCTGGAAGGGCCTTGTTTTTCTGCTTTTCACTGCGTTGACGATCTGGCTCGGCGGCTTGCAGCTGGCAAAGCTGGATGCCGATTCCGCCGCGCGGCGAAAGGCTCCGGACATAACCAAGGACGAAAAAAAGGCCATCAAAGCACAGGCGGTACGCCATAAAAAATGTCTTGTTGCTGCTGTACTGACTGCCAACTTTCTTGTGCTTGGCTACTTCAAATACTGGTCCTATTTTGCGGAGCTGCTCTCCGGTGCATTTTCGGCCACAGCGCCGTCCTCACTGGGGCTGGTCATGCCGCTTGGCATCAGCTTTTACACGTTTCAGGCCGTCGGTTATCTGATTGACTGCTACCGTGGTCGGCACCCGGCAGAGAAAAACTACGCCCGCTTTCTGCTTTTCATCAGCTTTTTCCCGCAGCTGATCCAGGGCCCCATCAACCGCTACGGAGAGATGGCCCCGCAGCTCACTGCCCGTCACATCTGGAACTGGGAGCGCACCAAACGTGCACTGTTCCTGTTTCTGTTCGGCGCAATGAAGAAATATGCCATCGCAAACCTGACCGCTCCGACGATCGCCGCCATCCTCGACGGCAATGACCCCAAGCTGGCCGGTTCTATGGCACTGCTGGCCGTTTTGCTGTACTCGCTGCAGCAGTATGCAGATTTTTCCGGCGGCATTGATATGGTATTGGGTGTTGCGCAGCTGTACGGCATTGAGATGATGCCCAACTTCCGGCAGCCGTATTTTTCTACCTCGCTGGGGGATTTCTGGCGGCGCTGGCATATTTCGCTGGGTGCGTGGATGCGTGATTACCTGTTCTATCCCTTTGCACTGACCAAGCCGATGCAGCGCTTCGGCAAGTGGGCCACATCGCATTGGGGCAAGCATTTTGGCCGTGTGCTGCCCGCTGCAGTCGCCAACCTGCTTGTGTTTGCTGTGGTCGGCATCTGGCACGGCCCGCAGGCGCACTACCTTGCCTGGGGTCTATATAACGGTTTTGTCATTGCGCTGGCTGACCTGCTGGAGCCCGCTTTCAAAAAGCTCAACACGGCGCTGCACATTCCTACCGAAAGCCGCGGCTGGCACGTTTTTCGCATCGTGCGGACCTTTATCATCGTCAACATCGGCTGGTACTTTGACCGCAATGAGTTTGTGCAGGGGTGCATCTACCTGCGCAACACCTTTACGGACTTCAATTTGTCCGCATTGGCCGCGAATGCACCCGGCGCTTTCGCGGCAGTCTCCGGCCCGGCCTGGGGGCTTGTCATCATCAGTACCCTTCTGGTCTTTGCCCATAGTGTGCTGAAGGAACAAGGCCGCGACCCTTACGCAGAGGTACAGCGGCTGCCGCTTGCGCTGCGCTGGGGTTTATACTATCTTGTTATTTTCATGGTACTCCTCAGCTTTATCTGCGTCAATGAAACCGTTGGTTTCCTCTATGCCAACTTTTAAGAAAAGAGCTTTCTATGCAAACAAACATTCTGGACTGGCTTGAAGCCACGTCCGCCCGCCGCCCGGATGCCCCCGCTGTGGGGGATGCCCAGACAGACTGTACCTGGGCACAACTGGCCGACACGGCCCGCCGCGCCGGCAGCTTTCTGGCGTCCCGCACGATGCCGCGCCGCCCGGTGGCATTTTACCTGGAAAAATCCGTTTCCGCCTTTGCTGCCATGCTTGGCACAGTCTACGCGGGCTGCTGCTACTCGGTGCTTGACACCCGCCAGCCCGCTGCCCGCACTTTGCAGGTATTGGATACTTTGACCCCTGCACTTCTTGTTACGGACGAGGCCCACGCTGCCGCAGCCGCCGCGCTGGGGTACAGCGGGCAAATCATCCGGCTTGACGATCTGCTGGCCGCACCCGCGGACGCTGCCCTGCTGGCAGCCCGCCGCCGTCAGGCTGTGGACGTTGACCCTCTGTATATCAACTTCACAAGCGGAAGCACCGGTGTGCCAAAAGGCGTCACCGTCAGCCACCGCTCGGTGCTGGATTTTATCCCGCAGTTTGCCGAAATTTTCGACATCACACAAAACGATATTCTGGGCAATCAGGCTCCCTTTGATTTTGACGTTTCGGTCAAAGACCTGTACACGGCACTGTACACGGGGGCTAAGGTGCAGATCATCCCGCGCGCTTATTTTAGTCAGCCCACAAAACTCATGGACTATCTGGCAGACCATGAGGTCACCATACTTGTCTGGGCCGTCAGTGCCATGTGCTTTGTCTCCATCATGAACGGCTTCAGCTACCGTATACCTTCCCACGTGCGGCAGGTATTGTTCAGCGGCGAAGTCATGCCCATCAAGCACCTGATGAAGTGGAAGTCCGCTCTGCCGCACGCCCGGTTTGTGAACCTCTACGGCCCGACAGAGATTACCTGCAACTGCACCTACGCCATTTTGCCGGACCGCGATTTTGCTCCGGATGAAGCGCTGCCCATCGGACGCGCGTTTCCCAACGAGAAGGTCTTTCTGTTGGACGAGAACGACGCCCTTGTCACCGTGCCCGGGCAGGCAGGGGAAATCTGCGTTTCCGGTACGGCGCTTGCCCTCGGCTACTATGCTGACCCTGTGCGCACAGCGCAGGCCTTTACCCAGAATCCGCTGAACACCAACTGGTATGAGCGTATTTACCGCACCGGCGATCTGGCCCGCTACGACGAAAGCGGTAGCCTGTATTATATTGGCCGCCGGGATTTCCAGATCAAGCACATGGGACACCGCGTAGAGCTTGGCGAAATTGAAGCTGCCGCTATGCGCTGCAACGCTGTGACCCGTGCCTGCTGCACGTTTGATGCCGAACGCCAGCGGCTCCACCTGTTTTACACGGGCAGCTGTGAGAAAGCCGCCCTGCTGGCTGCGCTGAAAGAAAGTCTGCCGCCTTTTATGCAGCCGAATACTGCTGTGCAGCTGGACGAGATGCCGCTGAATAAAAACGGCAAAATTGACCGCACGGCACTGGCTGCCCTGACGAAAAAAGGAGCCCATAAATGACCGACGCTTCTTTACAAAAAATTGCTGCCACCTACGGCACACCGACGTTTGTCTTTGACACTGACGCTTTGCAGGCCCGCGTGCGCGCTATTCAGACGATCTGGGGCAGGGAAATCGACCTTTGCTATTCCATCAAAGCCAACCCATTTCTGCTGCCTGCCATGATGCAGGTCACTGCGCGACTGGAAGTATGCAGTCCCGGAGAGCTTTCGCTCTGCGAGAGCCTGCATGCTGCGGATGCACGTGTTATCTATTCGGGTGTTAATAAGACGCCCGTGGATATTGCCCGCGCCGTGGCCGACGGCGTCGGCACCTGCACAGCGGAATCTCTGCTGCAGGTCCGCTATCTGCAGGATGCTGCACGCAAGGCCGCCAAGCGGCTGCCTGTGCTGCTGCGGCTGAACGCGGGCAGTCAGTTCGGCATGTCAAAGGAGGATCTTTTCACCGCATTGGCGCATCGCAGGGAAACACCCGATCTGGAGTTTATCGGCATTCACTACTTTGTCGGGACCCAACGCAAAAAGCTGGTCAATCAGCAAAAAGAGCTGGCCATGCTGCGGGAACTGTACGCTGAAATTGAGCAGACCTTCGGCCTGCGTCTGCCGGAACTGGAATACGGCCCAGGGCTGGCGGTGCCGTATTTTGACGGCGACGATTTTGCCGACACACTGTCCCCGGCCAAAGACCTTGCGCCAGCACTGCGCGAAGTCAGCAGCTGGGTCCATCTGACCGTTGAGATGGGCCGCTTTTACACCGCCGAATGCGGTTATTACCTGACCACCGCCATGGACTGCAAGGACCACGGCGGGCAGCACTACTGCATTGTGGACGGTGGAATGAACCACCTGAATTATCTTGGCCAGATCATGGGTATGAAACGCCCGCATCTGCGCCATTTTGCTGCCCGGGCAGCTTCCGTACAGGACTGGACACTTTGCGGCAGCCTTTGTACTACGAACGATGTTCTTGTGCGCAGTATGCCGTTGGCCGGACTATGCCCCGGCGACCTGCTTGTTTTTGAAAACACCGGTGCCTACTCTGTTACGGAAGGACTTGGTCTGTTTTTGAGCCGCGACCTGCCGCAGGTCATTCTGTGGCAGAACGGCACGCCGCACCCGGTACGCAGCGAAACGCCGACCTATCCCATCAATACACCCGCTGTGTAAGCATAATTTGAAAAGGAGAAATACCAATGGAACGTTTACTGGAAATTTTAAGCGAAATCAAAGAGGACGTGGACTTTTCCACCTGTACAACGCTGATCGATGACGGCATCCTGGACTCTTTCGACATTCTGCAGATCATCTCGGCCCTGAATGAGGAATACGACATTTCGATCCCCGCATCCGAAATCATGCCGCAGAACTTCAACAGCGCCGAAGCCCTTTACAAGATGGTCCAGCGCCTGCAGGAAGATTGATGTCCGAGATGCCCGAAATGCCCGAAATATAAGATAACGCTTGCATTTATTCCAAACTTATTGTATAATACTAAAAGCGGACAGGGCTGAATTGCGCTGTTTCGCGTACAGATGCAGGTCCCGCGCGTGGGCAGCCTGTGAACCATGTCAGGCGGGGAACCGAGCAGCATTAAGCGGCGCTTGCCCAGTGCCGCGGTCAAGCCTGCATCTGTACGCAAAGCAGCGCAGCCGCGTGCTCTGCCCGCTGTTTTTTGTAGCTTTGCAGGAGGTGAGCCGATGTACCGTGCCCTGTATCGAAAATGGCGTCCCCAGCGCTTTGCGGATGTGGTTGGCCAGACGGCCATCGTCACGGCCCTGCAGAACCAGATTTCTGCCGGGCGCATCGGCCATGCGTATCTGTTCACCGGCACCCGCGGCACCGGCAAGACGACCTGCGCCAAGATCTTTGCCAAGGCGGTCAACTGTCTGGACACCTCCAGCCCTGACCCCTGCGGCGAGTGTGAAATTTGTAAGGGCATTGACTCCGGTTCCGTCATGGACATCATCGAGATGGATGCCGCGTCGAACAACGGCGTTGACGACATCCGCGACCTGCGCGACGAGGTGGCCTATCTGCCGTCGGTCTGCAAGTACAAGGTCTATATCATCGACGAGGTGCACATGCTCTCCACCGCGGCGTTCAACGCGCTGCTCAAAACGATGGAGGAACCGCCCGAGCACGTCATCTTTATCTTAGCCACCACCGAGGTGCAGAAGGTTCCCATCACGATTTTGAGCCGCTGCCAGCGGTATGACTTCACCCGCATCACGGCGGATGACATTGCCGGGCGGCTGCTCTACGTAGCCGGGCAGGAGAAGATCGAGCTGGACGAGAACGCCGCACAGTTGATTGGCCGTCTGGCCGACGGTGCCATGCGTGACGCGCTGTCCATTCTGGACACCTGCGCCGGTGTCGACAACCACGTGGACGAGGCGCTCGTCCGCCGTATGGCCGGTGTTACGGACAGGGGCTACCTGTTTGAGATCAGCGACGCCATCGCGGCAGGTGACTCCGTCACTGCACTGGAAAAAATTGCCGAGCTGCGCCAGCAGAGCGTCGATATGCGCCGCCTCTGCATGGAGCTCGCCGGACATTACCGCAATCTGATGCTCTGCGCGCTGCCGGGCGGCACGTCGCTTCTGACCGGCATCTCGCCGGAGGAGGAGGCCGCCTACACCCAGCGCGGGGACTTCCCGCAGCGGGAAGCCATCCGCGCGGTCAATGCGTTCGGCTCGGCGCTTGAGAAAATGAGCCGCGGCACTGACCAGCGCATTGAGCTGGAGCTGGCGATTTTCTCGCTGACCCAGCCCGAGACTGCCGCCGCACCTGTTATCATCCAGCAGCCCGCCCCAGCAGCACTCGCCGCGCCTCAGGCGTTCGCCAGCGCGCCG
>OLPZ01002585.1_pt1 | contig 10205 bp, 10 predicted proteins | sample 1672711 | NCBI WGS metagenome assembly OLPZ01 (sample SAMEA3136716, study PRJEB25190) | human gut metagenome | reverse complement strand
TTGCATATGCGGTTTCCTTTCGATCGCCATCATCGAGCTCGAGTATCGCATCTACAACCCCAATGTGATGTGACGAAGGGGCAGGGGCAAATAGTTATCTCTACCTGCGATAATAACAAGATAAGACCTTTATCCCCAACACTTCTACTGCATTCAACGAGCTGAATGGTTCTAAAAATTAGTTTCCAATATAGGGAAGGAAATCCACTTTATTAAGGCCAGAAATCAGTCAAAAGTAAAAGCAAAAGTAGTAAAAACGTAGTACGGCTCAAATTTTTACTACCAATGTCTACCTGCGGTTTTGTTCAATAGCAAGCATCTCGTCTTGAATATCTTCAAGCCCAAGATGGGTGTAAACGTTGTAGGTGGTGTTGATATCTGAGTGCCCCATAATGTATCTGAGCTTTGCTGGACTCATGCCAGCGCGTGCCATTCGGCTACAGAAAGTGTGCCTGAGCTGGTGCGGGGTTATATGAGGCAGTTCTTCCTTATAGATGCGGTTGTGCTTAATGATGGCGCGTTTGAGCCTATGCTCCCAATGCAGGGCAACGCATGGCATCTCATTCTTGTCTAGGCAGATGAAGCCCCTTACCCCATCAATAACAGGCTCTTCTTTTGGCTGTGCCCTCTGTCCGATGAGACTGTGGAAGGCCTTTTCGACAGAAGCGGTCATAGGGATATACCTCATACCAGATTTTGTCTTGGGTTCTTCAATGTAATACTGCATGTCTCTTGCGCGATGGAGCTGTTTTTGAATGCGTATGCAGTGGCTATCGAAGTCAATGTCATCAAGGGTCAGGCCGCAGTATTCAGAAATTCTGAGTCCGGTGTTCAGCAAGATAAAGTAAGTTTCAAAGTAGCGCGAGAAGTGATGATCCGAGCGCATGAACTCAAGGAATAGCCGTTCTTGTCTAACGCTTAACGATTCTCTGGATACCGTATCGTTGACCAGAACATTGATAAGTTCGAAGTTAAAAGGGTTGCGTCTTATAATTCCGCATTCTTCGGCCAGTTGGAAAGCTGGTCTGAGTACGCCTCGGATGCTACAGACGCTGCTATATCCCTTTCCAACATCTTGCTGAAGGTGGATGAGCCATTTCTTTGCGTCCAACACCGTAATGTTTGATATTTTGGCTTTGCTGAAGCTGTCTGTTTTCAGGTAATTGGTGACGGTTTTATAGGCGCTAACGGTTGTCTTTCGTACCGCAACCTTGGTCGCAAGGTAGTTCTCAACCAGAGTCATGACGTTCATGTTCTCAGGTGCAATGTGGTCGAAGAGGTCTTTTTGAATCTGCTGTTCTTTCTGCCTTAAGCAGAGGTCTTTCTTTTTGCCGTGCGGCGTTTGGTCGTGAATTGTCAAAGTCCACGAATAGACAAAGCAGGTTTTCCCCATCCAATTGGTGTATTTGAACGAGTAGCGACCGTCTGGGCGCTGGCCTTCTCCGCGATGGAGAACTCGACCCTTGTTATCTTTCCTATTCGACATAGCTTGGATCTCCTTTCAGAGACTCAAGCACGACAACATGATTGTAGCTATGGGGTTGTCTATGCCATGGTAAAAGGGTTCGTTTATTGGGTTAAATCAAAGGAAATGAGGCCTATTTGCCCCGTTGAGGCTGGGGTTGGAGTAAGTGTCTATCGGCACAATTCCAAGCTTGAATTTCGCTCTCAGCGTGCATTTTTGCTATAGGCCGAGCGGACATCGATTGAAATCGCAATTTGATTGATTGTGGTGTGATGGCATTCGGGTTATAAGCGTTTCGCAACATTATCAGCGCCGGTGTGGGTATAGCGCGTGCAACAACCATTGGTTTACCTCTGCAACCGATGATACTGATTCCGCAAACATTGAATTCACAGCATGAGATGGGATCGGAAGGCCAAGCCTAATAGGATTCGGAAACGCAAGTTATCAAGGAGAAAACCCGTTGGCGGATTTGGTGTTCAGGCAAAGGTTTGCGCATTGGGTTCGATGTTAAGATTTAAATCACCACAACCGCAACCATGTTCTGCATGAGTGCACTCACAACTTAAGAGAAACGAACCAGTGACTGGGAGGACATCTGTCCTTCTCTCAGGCTGGTTCGCTATACCGAGTGCTGAGCGGTTGTGGTGACTGTGGACGGATGCCCTCCCAACCGCTGCAACAGGAGGCATCTTTCCATTTTTATCGTGCCGTGGAGAAGGGTGCTTGTATGTATTGCAGGTATTGTGGGGCAGAGGTGGATGAAGACTCCGTTTTTTGCGCGAGTTGCGGAAAACAAGTCGAAGAGCCCTCAGGCGCATCGGATACGGTTGCTCAAGATGGAGAGGCTGTTCCTGAGGTGAAGAAAACGTCTCCTGCCCATAAAAGAAAACGTAAACAGTTTCTCATCCTTGTTGCTATCTTAGCTGTAGTTATCGCAATGGCCCTGATGGTGTTTCCGATGGTTCAAAAGGCTGTCGACCCGTGTTCTGTTGCATTTGCAGAGGTTAGCCGGAGAGTTGAGCTTGACCACGTCGATGGATCCGATACTCCGCTGCCTTCGTTGACGCAGTATGGACGAGAGGTCACGTCCCTTCGGAAGTCCCCGTTTTCACTAAAGGATAAGGGGAGGGGCAGCAAATATATTTGCAAGGGCGCATCCGTGGTCGGGGCCGTCCAGCTTAAAGGTAATACGATGACAATCATCGTGAAGCAGGGCCGCAAAAGCTCCGAGAGGTATTTCAATCAGCTCGTGGCAGCGGCAATCGTGGCCTGCAATTCAGATGTGACTGAAAATACCGCTATCCGAGACGCTAAAGACATCATCAAATATGGTTTCAACGGCTCCTATGTTTACAGGATGCAAAGCTACCACGTTCTATCTGTCAATGATGATGGTGGTGTCGGAGAAGACTATTTTGCCTGCCTGATTGAGAGCTGATTCCAATTACAAAGTGTGTGGGGCTGCTGAGTTGAATGTTTGCTCGCATTAACGGATTTACGAGATGTCGCTTGTCCGTTTATGAATAAAGGAAGAGTGCGACCATGTATTGCAAATACTGCGGAACCAAAGTAAATGATGCTGCTGTTTTCTGCACTAACTGCGGAAAGCAGATAAGGAAGTTGAGAGCTGAGTCTGGCTCGATGACGAACGGTAAGCCTGCTACCGCATCCGAAAAAGATGTATGTGAAAAACCCGAAGTTGAAGATGCGGTCGAAAGCATTCCAACGTACTTCTGCCCAGAGCGCGGTGCCAGATGCTCGGATAGCCACAATTCAAGATGTTGCACGAAAGACGATATGGAGCTTAGGACTCTAGATTGCAACGATTCGTCAAAAGAAATCAGGCAACAGGAGGAAGCCAAAAAGGCTCTCGTAGAGAAAAGCGACGGGGATGACTTATCGGATAAGGTAGACTGGCCTGTCATTGAGCCCTCTCAGCGCCGTGGAGTCCTTGAGGGAGAATTCAAAGGGGCTTTGTTGGGTTGTGGCAACGACGGCCTTTATTTATTTGAATGCGATGGGTGTACGGGGCTAACGCTCTCTAAAGACACCGTTGCAGGTTTTAATCCCATCGGCAATTTACCGGAAAACTCCGATGTTAGTAGAGACGTTGTTATTCGCTGGAAACACGGTGAAACATCGCTGATGCTAATGGATGAAGAGACGTTTTCTATTCTTGAAGCATGTTGTGAACGTAATGATGATTTAGACAGGGACGACGTAAAGGAAGGTATTAGCGGCCTGATTGTCAAAGGACTATATGTCACTGCGGCTTTGTCGATAATTCCACTTACAATTTGGATGTGCGGGATTGCTGATTCTATAGTTGTGCTTGCGGCGATTTTGGCTTTTTTCCCTTGGGTGATCTGCATTGCTGCCGCTATCGTCTTGGGCAACATAGTTGAATGGTATTTCCAATTTCAGCTCGATAAGCGCTATTTCACTCCTGAGGAGCGGCGTGAAAGAGAGTGTCAAAGATATGCGTTTAAGCAGCGAAATGAAGCTGCCAAAAGGGAGAAAGAGGCTTCCGAACGCGCAAAGAAGCAAGCCGATAAAAAGCGCGAGGAGCAGGAGAGGCAAGCTGAGATAGCAAAGAATCTCAAATGCCCCATCTGTGGGTCTCACGATGTTGAGAGAATTAGCGGTAGAGCAATCCTGGCTTCCACGGCTCTAAAGCAAACTGGCAAACAGTACAAATGCAAATACTGCAAGCATATGTGGTAGCTGCTGTCAATTAACGGTGAGCGAAAGCTAATCAAGCTCAGTAAAGAAGCGGATGAAAGGTAGACCAATGAAAAAAATGACGGCGTTACTGTGTTGTTTCCTTATTGCCCTAACCGTATCTGGTTGTGGGCATGCCCATAAGTGGGTTGAAGCAACATGTACCGAGCCAAAAACCTGTACTGAATGTGGGGAAACGGAGGGGGATCCGCTCGGTCATGATTGGAAAGAAGCTACTTGCACCGAACCAAAAACCTGTGATCGCTGCGGAGCGACCAAAGGCGAAGCGCTTGGGCATGATTGGGAGGAACAGACCTACTACGAACCAAAGACTTGCAAACGATGCGGTGCGACCGAGGGAAAAAGTCTTGAGCAGGAAACCGATGACCTTATTGAAGACCTCAAGGAAGACCTCCCTTCTTCAGACGGACATATTCATTTAAAGGGAAAAATTCGCATCACGAGCTAGCCTATCCAAATATGGTTTACGTACCGTTCTTACAAACAAGGCAGCTCTGATTGCTACGTTATATTGCAGACGATAGATGTAGCTGGTGGAGCAGAGCGGGGCATCTGTCTTTCTTAAGGGCAGGAGGAGCACGAACAAATTGGTTGGTTCTTAAGAGTCTGATTTTAATAAGGCAGTTGATGCGAGATTTATATTTCATAGGGGCAACGGGAACACCGCTGCCCTGTCTTTAAAGCCCTTGAAGTAGGGGTGTATTGAGCTGTCGTGGACGGACGGAGCTTTTCATATCGAAGTGACGTTTAGTTCGACCCCATAGGGGCTGTCTGATAAAGCTAAAACACTTTCAAAGTGTAAAAGACACCCCCTATCCTAGCCTGTCGAAAATAGAAGGACATTGGCCTGCCTCGCTTAACACGGGCTCGTTAGGGCTGTTGCCTGCGCGTTCCGAAGGCCTTTGTTGTCTCGTAAGAACGTTTAGCACGGCTTGCTTCAAATCGTTCATACCCCCCTGCTGTTTTTTCACAGCAGGGGGTATATATACTTTTAATAATCTTAAACTAATAAAATAGTGTGCTAAACGTTCTATATAGTTATCTAACTGCGAAAACAGCAAACAATATATACATCAAATTGGTGATGCAGAAGCGGTCTAACGTGCTCGTGTGGTGTAGATTCTTACACCGTTTGAGCTCTTCGTGCCCAGCCCAGTATGGGCACAGCTTCTTTGAGAAGTTGCTCTTCCCGAGGGGTTCGACACCGTTGTCTCTGCACCATGAATCATATGAAGAGTAGACGCTAATGTTTGTCTTTCCAACAAACGAGGTCACATCAGACTTTGTCCCATCAAAGAAGGCGCGAACCGAATCGTTGTCGTTAACGATTTCTTGAGCCATCTTCTTGGATAGCGCATTTGCTGTTAGGGACATGTTTGCCCTGCATCGACAAAGAGCTTCGATAGCCTTTGCTAAAGCGTATTCTATACAGGGTTCTTCCTTCAATTTTTCGCTGAGGTTTGGATCAAACCCAGCATTAGAAGGGGTGAACCTAGCCAACAAAGGTATCGGGTGAATTCTTCTTTCAAAACCGTATGTTCCGTCTGCGAACTTTGGTATCTCATTGCATGAGTAAATCAAGGTCGCATAAGGCTTGAATTGGAACGTTGCGCCTCCCTTGTACTGATCGTTCACTGTGTCTCCAGTCACGAATTTCTTCATGACGGCACAAGCTTTTCCATTGACGTAGTCGTTAGAGATGTCATCTCCGATTAGAGCGAGCTTGCCCATTGCGGGAACGAGCTGAAATTTCTCGCCCAAATCGCAGATAGATAGAGAGAAACAATTGTCTTCTCCGAGCATATGCCTAAGCATGTCAAGTAACGTGCTTTTACCATTTGCTCCAGAGCCCTGAAGCAATATCATTCGCGAAACGTCATGACCGCGATAGAGAGCCAACCCGAACATCTCCCAGAGGTTTGCGACGACAGCCTCGTTGTTCTGGGCGATACTGTAGAAAGTAGAATCTACAAGCTCAGACTTTGCTTCGGGATTCCAATTATGAGGGATCTCGTTAAGGAGTAGATAATCGCATGGGTTGTCTACTAGCTGTCCTGTATCGATATCTAGCACGCCGTTTTTAAAACGAATGAATCTTGGATCCGCTTGACGCTTGTTTGGAGCCATCAAATGAAGGTAGTCCATCACCTCCTTGCGGTAACTACCTCTTGCATCCTTTCGATTGTTCAAAATGGCACGGTAGATGGCATTCTGACCGTACTCATAGTTACCCTTAACTTTGATTGCAGGCGTTCCTTCAACGAAGCAGGCATCTTGTTGATTTATCAGTAAGTCACCCATTTCGTTGAAGCCAAGCACCTCGTCCTTTTCCGTCGCTTGCTCCTTGGGACATTTTTCTAGGAACGTCTCAAGATATGAATCTGCATTGACTTCTGTATAGAGTAGTTGTTGGGTATTCATGCCGCGAGTGGCACCAGCAAGGCGAGTCAGTCTTGACGGGTTCTTGTTCGCAGAGTCGCAGGGGCTTCCATATTTGGCCTCAAGCGCCCCGTGCAGCTCTACCACCTTGCGCTTGTAGTCTTTTGCGTTTGATGCGTCGACACGCACTATGGCATGAACGGATTTATTGCCAGAATCTGTCATCGACAGAATGGGCAGGCCAGAGTCGAGTAGCCGTTCGATTTGTTCTTCTTTTGAGATGTCATCGTACTCGATAAGAGCATTTCGAAATGAAGTGACATTCTCGTTTAGACGTCGCCCTACCTTCATCGGGTTTACGCAAAAAAGGATTCCTGCCTGTGAGTTGTATTCAGGGAACACTTCTTCAATCGAGTTAGCGTTTCGCAGCTTTTCAATCAGCTTGTAAGCATTGTGGAATTCGGGCTTTCCATTTGGGAGCCACTTTCCCTCGTCGCTTTTGTGAAAATGCGTGTTGAAACAGATGATATCGCTGGCTGAAAACAATGCCTCAAGCTGGAGTGCGGCCTGCTCAGCACTGGAAAGATCGGCAGATATTTGTTGAGGGGGATTTCCTTTGCGCTCGGTTCCTAGCGGTTTGTTGGAGCCCCAGTTCAAGACATTTCGGATGATGCGACTGATTTCATCGTCATCCAATGGAGGGTTGCAACGCATCTTGTTTGCCTGATGCATCAAATCGGTGATCGTGGATGAGTTTTTACGTTCCTTTTTTAGTTGGATACCGTAGGAGAAGATGGTCGAATTGCGCTTGCCTTCGTTAATAGTTGTGGGGAGCGAATCGGTCGCCGCGGAATTTATTTCTGCCATATATTTGTTTCCTTTCAAAGAGTAAATAGGTCTTTGAGCTGGTGAAAGCTGCCTTTTGTTGTTCAACGGTGTTGAGACACATGTCTCTTGTCCCTTGCGTTTGACTTACGTTTTTGACTAGCTGGCTATTTGCATAGCTTGAAAAGTGGCGGGTTATTTTGTCTAGGCATGAAGCCTCCTAACAAGTTGATAAAACGTTTTAACTGTTTATGAGTATAACTGAAATGTGAAGAAAAACAAGAGAAAATATGGAAAATCTTTTTTGGCAGTTGACAAAAGAAATAGAAGATGGATCCAAACAGCCTTAAAACTAAGCAGAATGTGGGCAGAAAAAAGTTTTGTCAAAAGAGAACGAAGTCTAAAAAACATTTGATTTTTAGACTGCTGTTTCTTGCAATGTTTGCCCAGTTAAATTAGTCTAATAATATAGTCTAAAAAGGAGGGGCAAATGAAGTATGGCTATGGCAGGGTTAGCACTGGCAAAGATGCCCAGAAGTTTGACCGTCAAGAAGATCAGCTAAAAGATGCAGGATGTGAACTCATTTTTCTTGAGCGCGTTAGCGGTACTTCAAAAAATAAACCCGAGTTGCAAAGGTTGCTGAGCGAACTTCAGGATGGGGACGAATTGGTGTGTGTCTCTATTGACCGTTTGGGTCGCTCAACCCAGCAGGTGTTGAGTCTCGTTAATAAGCTGGAAGAAATGGGAGTTGGCTTAACGAGTCTTAAAGAAGGATTTCAGGCAAACACACCACAGGGAAGATTTTTTCTTACTATCGTTGCTGCATTTTCCGAACTTGAAGTAGAAATGTGCCGTAGCAGAGTGAACGATGGCCTAGAGGCAGCGAGGCGCAGGGGCAAGAAATTGGGGAGGCCTCGTAGGGATATGGATACTGCAATTAAGATGTGGCAGTCCAAGGATTACTCCATTACCGAAATATGCGAGGCAGTTGGTTGTTCGAGGCAGACGTTATATAACGCCATTAAGCGAGCAAATGTGTCGAGAGACTAAAAACGAAGACAGGGGAGGCGGGCAATGCGCCTTCCCTGTCTTTTGCTTACTCACGTGTATGAGGAGTGGTGTAGATGGGGCGATGGGTGAAGAAAGGATTGCTCAAAGTGGGGTAGCCCCATTGGACAGTTACAAGTCTTTTGATTCGCAAATAGAGCCCGTGCGGTACATGACGTCACCTGTTCGAAGGTTCTTTAAGAATTCGTCACCATCAGAATCTTTTCCATAGATGAGGTAGACGGTGTAATCAGTTTTTGAGGTGCTTTCGTGCTTTTCCTTGTAGTGGATCTCAACTTTTTCTCCATCCTGTTCCCATGTGGCCGAATCGGCAAGGACGATACCGTGAAGGTTGGGAGAATCTGGGTCAATTAAATAGTCGATGTCTGCTGATTTGTCTGGATTTAGGGTCACGGCCTTCATGAGGCCATTTGCATACCAAGTTCCCTTTGGGCTGGGGGAGGTCATGACTGAATACCCGATTCCCGCAATGAGGACGATACATGCGATTAGTATGGCGATGCGAAGGCGCTTGTCGAGCGATGCGAAACGCTTCGTAAGGCCACTAAATGTCTTAGTAATTTGATCCAACATGGTGATTCCTTAAAAATGGAAAGCGCATTTTGTTAACGAGAGGTTTGGCTGGCATTGCGATGCCATGCGAGCCTAAACAAGTCGATATGTAATCGTTGGGTGGTATTTGACACATAAAAAATGGCAGGCAGACGGGGGTGAGGGGCGGTGACCTATGACTAAGGTTTCCGCCCTTCGCGCGTCTTCCCGTACATCAATGTGTGTTTGTTGAGGCAATGCCTACATTCCAGAATCGATTACATCGACCTCTGAAAGGCGAAAAGTGGCAAACATGTGAGGGCTCATGTCTTGTACGAGTTGATAACGGTGACCGGGGCTCACCGTTCCAGTGACATCGTTTGCCCATTTCCCCAAATCAATGGTGACCTTGGTTGGCTTATCAATATCAAAGATTGCAGTTTGCCCATGTTTGCCAGACCAGAGCAAATCTAAGCCAGCGAAAACAGTGGCATTCTTGGCAATAAGAAGCCCGGCAATCCCTCCACCCGATAAAGCATCGGTGTTGGGGAGGGCGATGCGAACCGTTTTGTTTTGTTTTGGCTTGGCAATTGGGCATCCACAGTTAGGACATGTGGGGGCCTTATCCGATACTTGCTTTCCGCAATCAGGACATGTTGTAAGTGCCATAGTTCTCCTTCCATTGGCGTGACGGGAACCGTGGAAGGAGGCTCATCCGAAGTGCGGAATGTGCAGCACGAAAAGGAGGAGTATCCACCCACAGTTGCTACACAGCTCCGAGCGCCTCGCAATAGCACGAACCAGCAAGGAGAAAGGGCAAATACCCCTCCTTGTCGCTGGTTGAGTGTCTTCAGTTGTGAAGCGCGAGCATTAAAAAATGCTAGAGCTGTGTAGCAGGTACAACTCTAGCATGCTGATAAGTTATTTAATCTACTGACCTGTTGAACGGTCGAAAAAGTAGGCTGTTGTGAAAAGCGGAACCATCTGACCTGTCGTGCCTGAGCCTCTATGAGTAGTAAAAAGGTAGTAGGTCAGATGATTTGAATGGTTAATATGCCTGATAATCAGCGGTTACCTCGTCGAGCGACAGATATTCCCATGACATGCTAACTGTATTTTTGCCTGCGATGATAATCAACGCCGTATTGGTGATATCGGTTGCGTTGGAGACGGTGACCATCTATCGGATTA
>OLPZ01002580.1_pt1 | contig 10232 bp, 8 predicted proteins | sample 1672711 | NCBI WGS metagenome assembly OLPZ01 (sample SAMEA3136716, study PRJEB25190) | human gut metagenome | reverse complement strand
CAACGAAAGGAAGTTATACAAATGAGTCAGTCATCATTCGGAAAAAAATTCGTAGTTACTACCTGGGGAGAATCTCATGGCAAGGCTATCGGTGCAGTTCTCGACGGCTGCCCCGCAGGTCTTTCTCTCTGCGAGGAAGATATCCAGGTTTTTCTTGACCGGAGGAAACCCGGCCAGAGCCGCTACACAACTGCCCGTAAAGAAGGGGATCTGGTTGAAATCCTTTCCGGAGTTTTTGAAGGAAAAACTACCGGCACACCGATTTCTCTTCTGATCCGCAATACCGACCAGCGTTCCCGGGATTACGGAAATATTGCATACTCCTACCGCCCCGGTCATGCAGACTTTACCTTTGACCAGAAATACGGTTTCCGCGATTACCGTGGAGGCGGACGTTCTTCCGGAAGGGAAACCGCCGGCCGTGTGGCAGCCGGTGCCATTGCCATCAAGCTGTTAAATGAACTTGGTATTACTTTTACCACCTATGCGAAATCCATCGGTCCTGTGAAAATCCAGTCTTTCTCAGAAGAAGAGATCCGGAACAATTCCCTCTGTATGCCAGACGCCGATGCGGCAGAAAAAGCATCCGCCTATCTCGAGCAGTGTCTCAATAACCAGGACAGTGCAGGCGGTGTGATCGAATGCCGGATCAAAAATGTTCCTGCTGGTCTGGGTGATACGGTTTTTGACAAGCTGGATGCCACTCTTGCTCATGCGATCATGTCCATCGGTGCTGTAAAAGCTGTTGAGATTGGTGACGGTATTAATGTGACACGTCTTACCGGTTCCGAAGACAACGACGGTTTTGTCCAGAAAGACGGCATCATTTCCAAGACCTCCAACCATGCAGGCGGTATCATGGGCGGTATGAGTGACGGCAGTGACATTATCCTCCGTGCCCATATCAAACCAACACCATCGATCAGCCAGCCCCAGTCCACCGTAACCAGCTCCGGCGAAAATCTGGAGCTTGAGATCAAAGGACGCCATGATCCTGTTATTGTTCCACGTGCCGTAGTTGTTGTGGAAGCCATGGCAGCTCTCACCATCACCGATGCACTTTTTGCCAATATGAGCGCACGCATGGACCGCATCCACGAATTCTATCGCAGATAAAACCGCCCTCATTCCCGGCAGATCCGTGGATTCATCCGTAATGCCAAATGCTTTTCCAGCAAAAAACAGACTCAGGGAATCTTATTGCTTATCCCTGAGTCTGTTTTTGTATCCGGATATCTGGCCGTTGCAGTCATTTACCGAAAAGAATTATTTGCAGATGCCATCCACATCTCCCGGCACCGGCCAGATATGGATGCTGTTCGGTGTTTCGATCTTTCTTGGCTTCTCATTCATCATAATAATATTTTTTTCGTAATCTACTGTAAAAACAGTAATACTGTTACTTCCATGATTTGCAATGGCAATATGTTTGTTATCCGGGAAGATCATAAGATCTTTCGGATAATCACCACTGATCGGAAGGGTAAATTTCTTGGTCAGAAGGCCGGTTTCCTGGTCTACCGCATACATGGTTACTGTGTTCTCACCTGCAGTTGTGCAGAAAAGATATTTGCCATCCGCAGAAAGAGACATGCCTGATGCTGCGTTGTGAATCGCATCATTGGCGTCTTCTTTTCCAAGAGTGGTAATACTCTGGAGCAGCTGGAACTCCGGGTTCTTGCCGCTTCCGTCATAGCTGTATACCTTAACCTCATTGCTGAGCTCAAAAAGAAGATATGCAAATCTTCCATCATCACTGAAGCGGATAATACGAGGGCCACTCTCTCTCGGGCAGCGGAGGATGTCAACAAGCTCCAGTTTATCTTTCTTCTTGTTGATCCTGTAGATCTTAACCTGATCAATGCCATTATCTACCGCACAGAGATATTTGTTATCCGGTGTGGGGCGGACACAATTTACATGTGGACGGAAGTTACGTTCTGCCACACTTCCAAGTCCTTTATGGAAAACACCGTCCATAACACTTCCCAGACGTCCGTCTTTATGTGTATGTACAACCGTTACCTTACCATCATGATAACCTGCTACATAAAGATATCTTCCGTCTACATCTGTTGCAAGATAACAGCCTCGCATTCCGTTAATATCTACGCTGTTAATACGGGAAAGATCTCCATTTTCATCTCTCTCGAATACAGCCACACCTTCATCCTCGATGGAGTACAGATATTTACCGTTTTTGGAAACTGCCAGATGAGATGCATTGCTGACCTCTACCTCACTGCGCTCTGTCAGTGTTCCGTTCTCTACATCTACATCGTATACCTGAATTCCCTTACTGGTTCCATGGGTATATGTTCCCACGTAAGCCACGTACTTCTTTTTTCCCATAAGCTCTGGCCTCCTGCTTTCACATTCATTACGTATTTTTGTGTTTATTTTATCACAAAGTTTTTTGAAGAACAAGTTACCATCCTACTATCTTTGTGTAAATTCCTGTGCAAAATCATTTTTTTGCGGAAATTACAGATCTCCCAGGGCGCTTCTCATTGCTTCCAGAGTTTCGTCGATCACTTCATCTGTGTGTGCTGTGGAAAGGAACATTGCCTCAAACTGGGACGGGCCTAAATACACGCCATTTGCCAGCATATACCGGAAGTATCTGGCAAATTCTGCCGTATCAGACGTCTTTGCAGAAGCGTAGTCCACCACTTTCTGATCCGTAAAGAAAATACTTCCAAGAGAAGAAACATGGTTTATCTGATACGGACTGTTTGTTTCTTTCAGGATTTCTTCGATACCTCCATATAATTTCTGTCCTTTAACCTCCAGGTCTTTGTAAATTTCCTGATGCTCATAGAGGTATTTAAGCTGAGTCAGTCCTGCTGCCATAGCAATCGGATTTCCACTTAAGGTACCTGCCTGGTATACAGGGCCTGCCGGAGAAACCATCTCCATGATCTCTTTTCTTCCACCATAAGCACCGACCGGCATTCCGGCTCCGATGATCTTACCATAGGTCACCATGTCCGGTCTTACTCCGAAATATTCTGCTGCTCCGCCAAATGCAAGACGGAAACCTGTGATTACCTCATCAAAAATCAGAAGTGCGCCATACTGATCACACAGAGTACGAAGCCCCTCAAGGAATCCTTTCTTCGGCGGAACCACACCCATATTTGCACCGACCGGTTCCACGATCACCGCTGCAACCTGCTCCGGTGCCTCTTCAAGAAGAGCTCTGACACTGTCAAGATCATTGTAAACAGCTGTCATGGTATCCCTAGTACATCCCTTCGGAACTCCTGCACTGTCCGGAACACCGCTTGTCATCACACCAGAACCTGCACTTACCAGAAGCGCATCGCTGTGTCCGTGATAGCATCCTGCAAATTTGATGATCTTATCTCTTCCTGTGAATCCTCTTGCAGTACGGATTGCACTCATAACTGCCTCCGTACCGGAATTGACCATACGCACCATTTCAACATGAGGGATGCGCTCACAGATAAATTCCGCCATTTCAACTTCTATCTCTGTTGCACAGCCAAAGCTGAGCCCCTTCTCACAGGCCTTCAGAACGCTCTCACGTACAGCCGGGAAGTTATGTCCAAGAATCATCGGTCCCCAGGAATCTATGTAATCGATATATTTATTGCCATCAACATCATAAATATAACATCCATCTGCACGCTCAATAAAACGAGGTGCCTCACCGATGGCTCCATATGCTCTTACCGGACTGTTTACACCGCCCGGAATTCTTTTGACCGCTCTCGCAAATAAAGATTCAGATTTCGTCATTATCCAATTCTCCCTTCATCAATGAAACGTGCCAATTCTTTTGCATAGTAGGTCAGATAGATAGAAACTCCTGCACGATAAGCACTTGCTGCCATCTCACAGACAATCTTGTCTTCATCGATCCAGCCCATCTTGGCTGCCGCTTTGACCATCGCATATTCACCGCTGACACTGTAAGCTGCAATCGGGACATTGGTTGCCTTATACACTTCTGAAACCATGTCAAGATAGGACATTGCCGGTTTGATCATGATGATGTCTGCACCTTCCTCAATATCTGTCAGTGCTTCCTTCATTCCCTCTCTCCGGTTATGATAATCCATCTGATAGCTCTTGCGGTCTCCAAAAGACGGTGCAGAGCCTGCCGCATCACGGAACGGTCCGTAAAAAGCGGATGCATATTTCACTGCATAGGACATGATCGGTGCTTCCTTATGTCCTGCTCTATCCAGACATTCACGGATCGCACGAACACGTCCGTCCATCATATCAGATGGTGCTACCATATCGGCACCTGCCTCTACATGGGAGAGAGCTGTTTTGGCAAGCAGCTCCAGAGTTGCATCGTTCTCAACTTCATGTCCACAGAGAACACCGCAGTGTCCATGAGAAGTGTACTCACACATGCATACATCTGTAATATAATAGAGATCCGGAAACTGTTTTCTGGCTTCACGAAGAGCTCTCTGCACGATACCATTCTCATCGTAGGCTCCGCTTCCGACCTCGTCCTTATGATCCGGGATTCCAAACAGCATGATACTGCTGACGCCGGCTTTTGTCAGACGTTCCAGTTCATATGGAAGACGGTCCACACTGTATCGAAACTGTCCTTCCATGGACGGAATTTCTTCCTCAATATTCTGTCCATCCTTAACAAAAAGAGGATAGATCAGAGAAGATTTATCAATTCTTGTCTCCCTTACCATTTTTCGCAGAGTTTCACTGCCACGCAGTCTTCTTGGTCTTTGAATCAGATCCATTATTGTCACTCCTATCTGTAACTGTTCCGTACACTCAGTCTGTGGAAGAATCAGTTACGTTTGTTTTTATTTTTTCAACAAGTGTCGTCAAATCATCGATCGTAGCCTTTGCAGCCATATATGTCTTCATTCCATAGCTGTCTGCCGCTGCTTTTGTCTGCTTGCCGATACATGCTGCTGTCACATGTGAATAATCAGAAAGTCCTGTACTTTCCACAAAGCCTTTTACCGTAGATGCACTGGTAAATACCACACAGTCGATTCCGCCCACTTTTATTTCTGCTGCCACATCAATCAGAGGATTTTTCTCATAGACGGTATCATAGGTCGGAATATCATCCACCTGTGCTCCACGTTCCATGAGAATCTTAACCAGATTCGCATTTCCCTTTGAGGCACGCGGGATCAGGATGTTTTCGCCACCGTCAAGCCCCTGTGCCAGAGCTTCTCCCAGAGAATCTCCATCGTAAACCTCCGGAATCAGATCTGCCAGAATTCCTCTCTGCTCCAGTGTTTTGGCTGTTCCCTGTCCAATCGCAGCCACTTTAAGAGAAGAAAGGCAGCGGATGTCCTTTTTCTCTGCAAACATTTCCTCAAAGAAAACCTCTGCACCTGTCGGACTTGTGAATACCAGCCACTGATACTGCTCTATCTTTTCAAGTGCCTGATGCAATCTGCTCTGATCTTCCAGCGGAACTGTCCGGATGGACGGAAGCTCCAGTACCTCCGCTCCCTTTCTTCGGAGTTCGTCCGCCGTGCGAGAACTTCTTCCCTTTGGCCGTGTCACAAGAATCTTCCAGCCCGCGAGCGGAAGTCTTTCATACCAGCCAAACTCCTCAGAAAGCTGGCATACCCTGCCAACCACGATGATTGCCGGAGTCTCGATTCCCTGTCGTTCCACCTCTTCCTTAAGCGTCGCAACGGTCGCAACCACCCGCTTCTGGTCGGAGGTCGTTCCCTTCTGAAGCACAGCCGCCGGCATCTTTGGATCCATTCCTGCATCCAGAAGTCCCTGACAGATATCGTTCAGTGCTGCGATTCCCATCAGAAACACCAGAGTACCCCTGGTATTGACAAGTGCCTGGAAATCAATATCATATTCTCGTCCTGCTCTTCTATGTCCTGTAATGATATGGACAGAAGAACAGAAATCTCTGTGCGTCACCGGAATGCCGTTGTACGCCGGCACAGCGATTGAGGAAGTCACTCCCGGGACCACTTCATAAGGAATCCCATTCGCAGTCAGAAGCTCCAGTTCCTCTCCGCCTCTTCCAAACAGAAACGGGTCTCCGCCTTTGAGCCTTACTACCCGATATCCCTTCTGTGCTTCCTCAAGAAGCACCTGATTGATCTGTTCCTGTTTCATGGTATGCCTGTCTGCACGCTTTCCCACATTGATGAGTCTTGCAGAAGAAGGTACCTTTGCAAGCACACCCTGTCCCACCAGACTGTCATAGACAACAACATCCGCCTGGGAGAGGATTTCCATTCCCTTCAGTGTAAAAAGACCGATATCTCCCGGTCCTGCTCCTACAAGCCATACTTTTCCCTGTTTCATTCTGCCTCACCTTTATCCTGCTTTGTTCTGTCGGATTCTTTCATTTGTTCTGCAAGTGTAATTCCCAGTTCCTCTGCATCCTTCCTGTTTCCAAGGATACTGTCCTTAAACCAGTTTCCTGTTTCTTCATTATAATAGAGCCCACGGAGAAACAGCATCTCTCCTTCAACCGTTCCAAAGGCAGCTACCGGAGAAGAACAGCCGCCATTCAGGCAACGTACAAAGGCTCTCTCCGCACATCCTGCACTCCACGCATCCGCATCACAGTAACCATCCAGGAATGCATAGTCCACACCGGTCCGTCCCTGCACTGCCAGAATTCCCTGACCTGCTGCCGGAACCATTTCTTCTGTATCAAAATACCTGCTGATCCTGTTTTCAAGCCCCAGACGTTTCAAACCGGCGGCTGCAAGAACTAACGCAGAATATTCTCCACTATCCAGCTTTTCCAGTCTGGTCTGAAGATTTCCACGAATACTTTTCACCTGCATATCCGGGTAAATTTCTTTCAGCTGCAGCTTTCTGCGAAGGCTGGAACAACCGATAGGCTTTAAAGGATCCAGAACATCACAGCCTTTTGGGAGAACCAGCACATCTCTTACGTCTTCCCTTTTTGAAAAAGCAAGTATGGGGAGCTTCTCCGGGACTTCCATAGGCATATCCTTCAGGCTATGAACAGAAAGCTGACTTCTGCCCTCTAAAAGCGCCCGATCAAGTTCCTTTACAAAAAGGCCTTTTCCTCCAATCTTATCCAGAGTACGGTCCAGTATTTTGTCTCCTGTAGTCTTCATGGTCAGGATTTCCACATCCATTTGCGGATGCCTGCATACAATATAATCCTTCACCATCTGGCTTTGCAGTACGGCAAGCTTGCTTTCCCGGCTTCCGATCACAACTTTTTTATTCATAACTATCCTCATCTTTTTCCAGTTCTTCCAGAAGTGCCTGCATTTTTTCTCTTACTGCCTTAGCCTTTTTGTGATTGACACCGCTGGCCGTGATTCCCACTACAATATCATCCTTCAGGCAAATTCCAGGAAAGTAAAAATCGCACAAATTCTTATCACTTGCAACATTTACATAAATTCCCTCTTCTTTACAGATACGGTAAATTTCTTCATTTAACTCAGTGTTATTCGTAACAGCCAGCACCATATAAGCCATAGAGAAATCTGATTTTTTCACAGGGCGGGGCTGGATCTGAATTTTTCCCAGCTTGCCCAGTTCCCAGAGATCTGCTGTCATCTTCGGCGCAATTACTGTAATATTCCTGGTAAATAATAATAATGCTTTCACTCTTCTTGTGGCAATGGTTCCCCCACCCACTACCACAATATTCTTATCCGATAAATCCACATACAGTGGAAAATAACGCTTATTTTTCATATGTTTTCTCCAGTCCTGCTACACATTCCAGAAATGCCTGTTCATTCATGCTGTCCCTGAGTCCAAACAACATTTTGTTTACAACCTTTTCCATTGCACGGTCCACTGCACTCAACAGCTGCTCTTTTTCCTGCTCTTCCATATGAGTGTTTTTCAGAGGCTTCATAATTCTTAAATTAAAATCATTTACTGCATTTTCTTTAATTTCCTGTATACGCGGGATCAGATTTTTCCCTTCCAGCCATTTAAAAAATTCATCCATCTGCTCACGGACGATTTTTCCAGCTGCCTCCAGATGTTCCTGAAGCTCGGCAGGCTTCTCATCCGTTTTGAAGCTGTCCATATCATATAAAGTCACACCTTCAAACCTGCCCACCTCCGGTTCAATATCTCTTGGAACCGCCAGGTCAATAAGTACAATGGTTTTCTCCAGTTCCAGATCCTCAAACAGCTCTTCGCGCAAAGTGAAGTTTGGACTTGCCGTGGCGCTTACCACAAGATCGCATTTTGGCAGATATTCCATTCGTTCTCCATAATTAATTCTTTTACAGCCAAAAGGAATGCTTACCATACCGCTCCGGTACTGGCGGACTGTTACTGTTACATCTGCTCCGCTCTCCATCAGGGTCTGAGCTGCCACCTTTCCCATCTCACCGTTTCCGATCACCATACAGACCTTTTCTTTTACTGAATAGCCTTGTTTTTCCAGCATTTGTATAGCCTGATGGATCACAGATGGATTTCCATGGGAAAATGGGACTTCTGTTTTGATCTTCTTGCCTGCTGTCACGGCCATTCGAAAAAGTACCTCAAGAGCTCCGTCTGTGGTAAAATGTTCTCTGGCAATTCCAAGGGCGTCCTTTACCTGCGTCAGGATCTGGTCTTCACCCAAAATCTGGGATTTCAGCCCTGATGCAAGATAAAACAGATGTTCTACAGCGTCATGACCTTCCCGTTTTATAAAATACTTCTCGTATTCTCTGTTCTGTATTTTTTTTAATCTGCAAAGCTCTTCATATAAAGAAATCTCAGTTTCCTCATCAACGCTTGCCCAGACTTCCAGGCGGTTGCATGTGGACAGGATAATGCAGCCGTTGATTCCAGGCTGCTCTTTTATTTTCTCCATTGCCTCTCCTGCATTTTTTCTGGTAAATGCAAACAAGGCTCGTATATCTACGGGAGCCATACTATGGTCTATTCCAATCATAGAAATACTCATCTTATGTAATTCTCCTTAAATATCATTTTCTGCCACCGCTCATTTTACTAATTCCTGCGTATATTGTCAATAAAGCCAGGCAAAACACAGCAATAAAAAAGCTTCCAGACAGACTATTTTCCACAATCTGCCTGGAAGTTTCCCCTATACGATTTCTCTATCCTGTTTCAGGATTCTCTGTGAGTTCCTCTTACCACCTGGATTCCCCTGTATTCTATCATCTCACAGATTTTGGCTATTCGTGGGCACTCTTTTTTCTCCCTGTCCAGACGACAGGCTCCCACATGCATTACCTTAATTTCTTCGCTGACCAGCCTGTCTATTTTTTCCAGAATTCCCTCATCTACATCCGGTTCTTTGGGATTTGTACTTTTGCATCCATTACAGGTCATCATTGCTCCCAGAAGTGTGTCCGGAGAATATCCATCAAAAAAGTCACTGCGATTCTGAAAGGCTTTCAGGCATCCCACTCTGGCACACACATTATTGGAGTGAAGGCAGGTCAGTGTTCCAATTTTAATCATACCGCTTCCCTCGCATGTTCCACAAAGAGTTTTCGAATACTTTCATATTCCCCCAGTCCTTTCAGAACTGTCTGCACTTCATAGCCAGCTTTGCTGATGATATTTTTCCAGGAGTCTTCTTCCTCTCCTGCCATGTCATTTTTCGCATGGTCACCGGCAACGATCATAAACGGTGCGATTACCACTTTTTTTACCCCGCATTTTCCAAGCTGTTTCAGGACCTGGTCAATTTCAGGATAACCTTCCACAGTTCCTACGATCACATTTTCATATCCCATATCTTTGAATCTGTAATCAAGAGCGGCATAAACCGTATTTGCATAATGCTCTGTTCCATGACCCATAAGCACAAGTGCAGTCTTCTTATCCTGAATTACAGGAAATACATCTGTAATTGTTTTTACCACATATGCATTGTCTTCTTCTGTGGTAAGCAGCGGATTGCCGAATTTCACAGACTGGAAGTGATTAGCAGCTGCAAGAACGTCTGCTTTCATAAGATCGTTCTCCACTCCATTCATTACGTGAGTTGGCTGAACGATCACCTCTTCGATTCCGTCCTGTGCCATGCGCTCCATAGCTTCTTTCACGTTATCATAATGAATGTGATCCCGTTTTTCAATCTTCGCCAGGATCATCTTGCTTGTCCAGGCACGATAAATCCTGTACTGGGGAAAAGCGGCTCCAATTGTCTCTTCAATTGCGTCAATAGTCACTTTTCTGGTATCCTCATGGCTGGTTCCAAAGCTTACCACAAGAATTGCTTTCTTGGTGAGATTACCCATTCTCTTACCTCC
>OLPZ01002579.1_pt1 | contig 10239 bp, 6 predicted proteins | sample 1672711 | NCBI WGS metagenome assembly OLPZ01 (sample SAMEA3136716, study PRJEB25190) | human gut metagenome | reverse complement strand
CTCCAAGCCTTTGGCGGAGTGGATGGTCATCAGCACCACCTGATCGGCGCTCTCGTTGTAGCTGTCGATGTCGCTGATGAGGGCGATATCTTCCAGATAGCCTTCCAGCGTGGCTTCCTCACCGTGCTGGTCGCAGTAGTTCTTGACGTTGTTCACCAGCTGACCAAGGTTCTGCAGGCGGTCAGCCGCATCCTCGTGGCCCTTGGCTGCATCGGCTTCCAGCATGGCCTTATAGCCGGTCAGCTCGATCACATCGGCTGCAAACTCGTCCAGCGTGCGGGTCTCCAAAGAATCCTGCAGGCGCTGATAGATCTGCCAGAACTTGAGCAGCGGCATTACGGCGCGGCTGAGCTTTGCATATTGGTCGGCATGGCCGATGATGTCCAGCATGCTCACGCCCTCCTGCGCGGCCAGATCGGCAATCACCTCCACGGTGGTGGCACCGATCTTGCGGGCAGGCTCGTTGATGATGCGGCGCAGGCGCACATCATCGCGGGGGTTCGCCACGATGGACATGTAGGAATGGATATCCTTGACCTCTTTGCGGTCGTTGAAGCGCTGGCCGCCCACGATCTTGTGGGGGATGCCTGCACGGGTAAAGTAGCTTTCGATGGGGGCCGACTGGGCGTTCATGCGGTAGAGGATGGCGTGGTCGGCCAGATGTCCGCCCTCCTTCAGGTGCTGGCCGATGACGTCCGCGATGTGGCTGGCCTCGTCCTGCTCGTTTTCGGCGGTGTACACCTGCACCTTGTCGCCCTCACCGTTGTCGGTCCACAGGGTCTTGCCCTTGCGCTCGGTGTTGTGCTGGATGACACAGTTGGCTGCGTTGAGGATATTGGAGGTGGAGCGGTAGTTCTGCTCCAGACGGATGGTCTTGGTGCCGGGATAGAGTTTTTCAAAGTTGAGAATGTTCTCAATGGTAGCGCCGCGGAAGCGGTAGATGCTCTGGTCGTCATCGCCCACCACGCAGATGTTGCGCTCCGGCCCGGTGAGCAGGCTGACCAGACGGAACTGCGCCACGCTGGTATCCTGATACTCGTCCACCAGCAGGTAGCGGTACTTGTTCTGGTAGAACTCCCGCACGTCCGGGTGTTCAGCCAGCAGCTGCACGGTCTGGTAGATCAGGTCGTCGAAGTCGAAGGCTCCTGCCTCCCTGAGCTTTTTTTCGTATGCGGCGTAGACTTTGGCGGCAATGGCTCCCTTGGTGTCCCGGGCCGGGGTGCGCAGCGCCTCCTCCGGGCTGACCAGCTGGTCCTTCCAGCGGCTCATCTGGTTGATGGCGCTCTTCACCGGGAAGAATTTATCGTCGATGCTCAGCTCTTTATAGACCGTTTTCATCACACGCTGGGCGTCGTCGGTGTCGTAGATGGTGAAGCTGCGGGGGTAGCCGATCTCCTCGGCCCAGCGGCGCAGGATGCGCACACAGGCCGAGTGGAAGGTGGAGGCAAACACCTCGTCGCCCTCTTCCCCGCCCAGCATCCGGCGCAAGCGCTCTTTCAGCTCACCGGCGGCCTTGTTGGTAAAGGTGATGGCCATGACGTTCCAGCTCCGGACGGCATCCTTCCGCAGCATCCCGTCCAGCCACGACGGGGCGTCGGTGCCGGTCATGATGGCGGTGCGCAGGGCTTTCACATCGTCCTCCGTCACCTCCCGGGGCGTCCACCTGGAGCCGTGGGCCGAGCCGAAACGGATGAGGTTGGCGATGCGGTTGACCAGCACGGTGGTCTTGCCGGAACCGGCACCCGCCAAAATCAGCAGCGGGCCTTCGGTGGTAAAGACGGCCTGGCGCTGCATGGGGTTCAGTTTGGTAAAGCGGGCTTCGATATATTGATCGCGCAGGGCGAGATATTCAGCGGTGATGTCAGGCATGGGAAATCCTTTCGTGGGGTGTTCGCACCCTTACTTTGTAGGGGCCGGGTATGCCCGGCCCTGCCGTGGAGGGAAAACGACTGCTTATGGGAAGGCCGAGAGCCGGGTATGCCCGGCCTCTACACGGCGGCGTTGTCTCCACACAGGATATTTTTTATTATACCACACCTCACTCCGCGGTGAAAGGGTCGTGGGTGTGGTTCAGGCGGCGGTTCCAGCTTTTGGGCGTTGCATCGCGGAAACCTGCGGTCAGATATTTTCCTTCGCTCAAACTGATGGCCGTGCCGCGGGCAACGCAGTTCAAGGGGTCGGGCGCAATGGCTACATCGGTGTGCAGCTCACCCGCAATATAACTTGCCAGCCCGCGCAGCAGCGAGCCGCCGCCGGTCAGCAGCACGCCGGTACTGGATACATCGGCTGCCAGTTCGGGCGGGGTGCTTTCCAGCACATTGCGGGCTGCCGTGGCAATGCGGGCGGCCAACTCCTGCACAGGCTCGTAAAGATCGCGGGTGTAGATGAGCCGCCGCGCGGGCAGGTTTGTCTCCCACGAATGGCCGCGCACCTCCATAACACCCTCAAACTCGCTGCGGGTGCAGCAGGCTACCTGCTTTTTCAGCTGTTCGGCAGTCAGCGGTCCAATGGCAATTTGATACTTTTCCTGGATATACTGGGCGATGCAGTTATCAAAGGCGTTGCCCGCCACAGGCAGGCTGGCGGCCTTGACCCGGCCGCCCATGCTGATGACGGCAATATCGGTGGAGCCACCGCCAATATCCACGACCATGCAGCCGTGGGGCTGGCGGATCTGCAAGCCCGCGCCCAGCGCCGCTGCCACAGGCTCGTCCACAAGGTAGACCTGCCTGGCGCCCGCCGCCATGACGGACTCCACAACGGCGTCCGCCTCGATGCCGGTGATGGCCGCGGGCACGCAGACCGCAATGCGCGGCTTGAAGATGCGCGAGCGGCAGACCTGATTAACAAACCGGACGATCAGCTCGTTCGTCATGCGGTGGTCCTGGATGATGCCGTCCCGCAGCGGGCGCACCAAGTCAATGTGCGCGGGTGCGCGGCCCACCATTTTTAATGCCTCGTCCCCCACCGCAAGGATGGAGTTCGTCCGCGTGTCCACCGCGCCGATGGTCGGCTGGCGGAACACAACGCCCTGCTCCTCGGTGGCAATGATAATGGAGGTCGTGCCCAGGTCAATTCCGATGTCGTATTGTTTCATGGATAGTTCTCCATTGGTAAAATATCGTCGTTCTATCGCCAGTATGCCCCTACGTGCGTGGCTTTTCCGTCAATCCCAGCCCCCCTGCGGAGCGGTCAAGACCGCTCCCTACAGGCCGGGGTGAACGGGCGGTTCGTAGGGAGGGATCTTGACCCCTCCGTGCCCGCTCACGTCGCCGAGAGCTGTTCCTGCTTCTCCTCTGTCGGTGTCGCCGCGTCCTTCAGCAAATACCGTAGCCCGCTGTACCGCATATTCTGCCGCACATTCTCGACCATGGTCTGCTCGGTGCGGGCGGTGCCGGTCAGAACGCAGAGCTTCCGCGCGCGGGTCACGCCGGTGTACAAAAGGTTGCGGTAGCACAGGCGGGCAGGCACGTCGGCCACGGGCAGGATCACCGCGGGGAACTCCGAGCCCTGGCTCTTGTGGACGGTCACGGCGTAAGCGGGCTCCAGCTCGTTCAGCTGGTCGGCGGTGTAGGTGTACTTTTTGTCATCCATCTGGACCGTCACGCTGCGCGCGTCCACGTCCACCGCCGTGATAATGCCCAAATCGCCGTTGTACGCACCGACACCTGCCTCGGCCCCGGCACGCTCAAACGTGATGTCGTAGTCATTCTTGACCTGCATGACTTTATCACCCAGACGTAATATTTTGGAACTCTCCGCCGTGCCGATCTGCCCCTTGCCCTTGGCGGGCGGGTTCAGAATATCCTGCAGCCGCTTATTCAGCTCAACGCTGCCGGTGGGGCCGACCTTCGTCGGGCAAAGCACCTGAATGTCCCGCACGGGGTCAAAGCCGTAGGCTTTCGGCAGCCGCGTGCTGACAAGGTCGCAGACCAGCTTCTGGCAGGCAAGGCCGTTGGACTCGATCAGGAAGAAATCGTCCTTCGGCCCGCCCTTCTGCGGCATCTGCCCCTCCACAATGCGGTGGGCGTTCTGGACAATCAGGCTGCGCTGCGCCTGGCGGAAAATATCGGTAAGACGTACTGTAGGCACGACGCCCGCCTTTAAAATCTCGCCCAGAATGTTGCCCGGCCCGACGCTGGGCAGCTGGTCGGCGTCGCCCACCATAATGATGCGGCAGTGGTACCGCGCCGCAGCCAGCAGCGCCTGAAACAGCTTGGCGTCCACCATACTCATCTCGTCGAGGATGATGACGTCATATTTTAAAAGGTTCTTTTCGTTGTGGATGAACCGCACGCTGCCGCTGCTGTAGTCCACCTCAAGCAAGCGGTGAATCGTCGATGCAGCGTGGTTTGTCAGCTCACTCAGCCGCTTGGCGGCGCGGCCCGTAGGGGCACACAGAGCCACGCGGTCATACAGTGCCTCGTACAGGCTCAGAATCGCGTTGACGGTGGTCGTCTTGCCGGTGCCGGGGCCGCCGGTCAGCACCATGACCCGGCTGGACAGCGCCAGGCGTATGGCCTGCCGCTGCAGCGGCGCGTACGCAAAGCCCTGCGCCATTTCCAGCACGCGGATGTCCGCATCCAGCGTCGGCGGGGCCTCGGTGGGGAACGTCGAAAGCTGGCCGAGCCGCGCGGCAATGTCCTCCTCAGCGGAAAGCAGGTCGGGCAGGTAGATGTACTCGACGCCGTCAAACGTGCGGGTGCGCAGCTCCTCGGAGGAGAGCAGCTCGTCGAGTGCGGCTTCCAGGTCGCCCAGCGGCAGGCGGAGAAATTTCGACGTAGATTCAAGCAATTTATCCCGCGGCAGGCAGGTGTGACCGTTGCCCGCGTTGTGCCGCAGCGCGTAGAGCAGCCCCGCCGCCACCCGCAGGCGGCAGCCTGTCTCAAATTGCAGCGCCGCCGCGATGGTGTCCACCTGACCGAACTTTAATTGCAGCGGCTCGCCGCAGAGCAGATACGGGTTCTGGGTCAGCGCCTCGACGGTGTGCGGCCCAAGCGCGCGGTAGCAGGTCACGGCCTGCTGGGCGGTCATGCCGTACCGGGCAAACCAGGCTACGACCTCCCGCACGCCGTACATGCGGCGGAACTCGTTGGAGATGATAGCCGCCTTCTGCTCGGTGATACCCTTGAGTTCGCAGAGCCGTTGCGGGGTCTCGGCGATGACCGTCAGCGTATCATCGCCGAATTTTGCCACGATTTTTTTGGCGGTGGACGGCCCGATGTAGGGCAGCACGCCGCTGGACAGGTAGCTTAAAATGGCGGTGCGGTCCTCGGGCAGGCGCGCTTCGATGGTCTCGGCGCGGAACTGCTCGCCGTAGCTGGGGTGGTTGACCATGTGGCCGTAGACGGTCACGCTCATGCCGTTGTCCACCCCGCCGACGTTGCCGGCGACGACCACATCGGTGCCGCCCGCGTCCACCTCGAACACCGCGTAGCCGGAGTCGGCGTTCTCGTAGATGACGTGCTCGACGGTGCCTTCCAGCTTCATAAGCTGTTGTTCCTGCTGTTCCATAGCCGCCCCCCTTCCCGCAAAATCGCCGCACTTTCACAGATAAGGATATTATACCGCATTGCGCGGCATTTGGCAAATTTATTTGCAGTAAATGAATGTATCGGCCGCCCCTCGCCGCCGCACACGCCCCGGGCGGATATGGAATCCGCCCCTACCGTAGGGGTCGGCGTCCCCGACGACCCGCGGACGTTCATCGTGCCGCCAACATCCCGGAGCGGTCAAGACCGCGCTCTACAAACCGCCCGTTTACCACAGTCCGTAGGGCGGGGTGCCCTCACCCCGCCGTGGCCGTTCCCGGTGCCGCGCACGTAAAATAATCTCCACGCACGTAAGGGCCGGACACGTCCGGCCCCTACCGGTGCGCAACCCGGGCGCTGCGCACAAACAAAAATCCCCCGCGCATACGCTGCACGGGGAACCGAAAAATTCCTGCTGATTTACTCCGCCACGGCGGCCTTCAGGGCATCCACGCGGTCGGTGTTTTCCCACTTCACGCCCAGGTCCTCGCGGCCCATGTGGCCGTAGGCGGCCAGCTGGCGGTAGATGGGCTTGCGCAGGTCAAGGTCGCGGATGATAGCGGCGGGCGTCAGGTCAAAGACCTTCTCGACAGCCTGCACGATCTTCTCGTCGGCAACGGTGCCGGTGCCGAAGGTGTCCACCATGATGGAGACGGGCTTTGCCACGCCGATGGCATAGGCCAGCTCGACCTCGCACTTGGTAGCCAGGCCCGCGGCAACCACGTTTTTGGCGACCCAGCGGGCGGCATACGCGGCGGAACGGTCCACCTTGCTGGGGTCCTTGCCGCTGAACGCACCGCCGCCGTGGCGGGCATAGCCGCCGTAGGTATCGACGATGATCTTGCGTCCGGTCAGGCCGGAGTCGCCCTGCGGCCCACCCACGACGAAGCGGCCGGTGGGGTTGATATAGTACTTGGTATTCTCGTCCAGCAGCTCGGCGGGGATGGTGGCCTTGATGACCTTTTCCATCACGTCGGCACGGAGCTTTTCCATGCTCACCTTCTCGCTGTGCTGGCTGGAGATGACGACAGTATCCACGCGGACGGGCTTGCCGTTTTCGTCGTACTCCACGGTGACCTGACTCTTGCCATCCGGGCGCAGATAGTCCATCTCGCCGCTCTTGCGCACGGCGGTCAGGCGCTTGGCCAGCTTGTGTGCCAGCGAAATGGGCATGGGCATCAGCTCCGGGGTCTCGTCACAGGCATAACCGAACATCATGCCCTGATCGCCCGCACCGCCGACCTCGTCGTTGGTGCCGAGGGCGATATCGGGGCTCTGGCCGTCGATGTTGGAGATGACGGCGCAGGTGTCAGCGTCAAAGCCGTACTTTGCGCGGGTGTAGCCGATATCGGAGATGACCTCGCGGACGATCTTCTGGAAATCGACGTAGCAGCTGGTGGTGATCTCGCCCATGATGTGCACCAGACCCGTGGAAGCACAGGTCTCGCAGGCCACGCGGGCGTCGGGGTCGTGGGTCAGGATCTCGTCCAGAATGGCATCGGAGATCTGGTCGCAGATCTTGTCGGGATGTCCTTCGGTGACGGACTCAGAAGTAAACAGATGTCTTGCCATAAAATTGTCCTCCAGAAATGTGTGGTGATTCTTTCACAGCTTCATACGCGGCATCAAGATTTTGCGCAAACAAAAACGCCCAGAACCGAAGTTCTGAGCGTTGCACTCTTATCTTTCGGTTTCCCGCAGGATTTGGCACCTTATGCTTCCGCACAGGTTGTCGGGCTTCACAGGGCCTGTCCCCTCAGCCGCTCTTGATAAGTCGGTATTCAGTTGGTACGTTCAGTATTCTATCATTGCTTCGTCAGATTGTCAAGAAGAGTATCACTCTTTTTAGACATTATTCTGAAATTGATGGAGCGTTCCCCTGCTCCGGTACGGCATGGCCGTTCCGGGCGGCGTGGAAAGCGCGCTTTTCCGCATACATCCGCTGATCCAGCTCCACCAGAAACTTCTCCACGCTGCCGCCCTCGTACTTTGCCACACCGGTGGAGAAGGACAGCTGAAAGCTGCCCGCCGGAGCGGTGGCGTTATAGTGCTGCACCCGCTGCTCGATGGCGGTGCAGATCTCGTCCAGCAGCTCCTCCGAGCCGTGACGGATCAGCACCATGAACTCATCGCCGCTCATGCGGATGGCTACCGAGTTTGCCACCAGCGCCCCGGACAGGATGTGCCCGATCTCCTGAATGGCGCGGTCGCCCTCGGCGTGACCGTAGGTGTCGTTGATCTCCTTGAAGCAGTTCACGTCCATCATAATGCCGTAAACGTCCTTCTCCTGTGTGGCGTGGATGCGGTCCAGACAGTAGTTCATGTACTTGCGCCCAAACAGGCCGGACAGCTCATCGGTATAGCCGCGCAGGCTGCGGGTCTGGCTGTCCACTAACACAAAGGCGATGGCCACCGACAGCCAGCCGAAGGCCATGCCGTAGAATGCGCCCTGCAGCAGCGTGCCCACCGCACAGGTGACCACAAAGTAGTACACCGGAAAAAACTCCACCGTAATGCCATCGTGCTTGGCCTTATGCACCTGCCACACGCTCTCGGCATAATAGCCGAACAGCAGCAGATACAGCAAAATGTTCAGTGGGCCCCGATGGTAAACGTTGTCTGCCGAAATGGAAAAGATCCACCCCGTGCCAAAAAGGTTTGCCACCAGCAGCACCAAAAGCGCCAGCAGCGGCGCGCCCAGCAGCAGGTGCCTTCTGCGCAGGCGTCCAATGCTGCGGTAGACCCGGAAGTCCACATACAAGCACCACGCATAGCCCACGCACACGGTAGCGCCGGTGCAGACGGTGTTGGTCAGGTACAGCCAGAACCGGCTTGCCGCGCCGGGCACGCCGTCCAGCAGAAAGCTGATCGTCTCTGTCGCCTGTGCCAGCAGAGTCACCACCAGCATCCGGCAGAACAGCTCACTTCCAACACTGTTTTTACTCTCGCCGCGCACCCGCAGCAGAAACAGAAAGCATACCAGCACCGCCCCTGTGCCATTGGCCACAAGGATCTCGGGTATATTCATTGCATTTCCTCCCCTGCCCGCCTTATCCCACAAGGCAGACTGCCCCTGTTTTATACAGTATCTATCTGTATTATATACCCTGCCGCGCCCTGCTTGCAAGGCTTGGTATCAAAAAGGGCCGCTGCACAGCAATTTGTGCAGCAGCCCTTGAGAGATCATCCTTTGCAGTTCAGCCAAGCCCAGAGCTTTGCCGAAATACATTTTTTGCAGAAAACTTAATAGCCCTTTGCCTGCTCGCCGTTCAGGATCTTGACAGCGCGGGAGGTGCCCAGACGGTCAGCGCCCAGTGCAAGGAAAGTCTCCATATCCTCCACGGTGGAAATGCCGCCGGCAGCCTTGACCTTGCAGCGGCCATGCACGCCCTTGACCATCAGCTCCACGTCGTGGAAGTTTGCACCTGCGGTAGAGAAGCCGGTGCTGGTCTTGATGTAGTCGGCACCGGCCTCGCAGACGATGTCGCACATCTTTTCCTTTTCTTCCTCGGTCAGCAGGCAGGTCTCAATGATGACCTTCAGAATCTTATCGCCCACAGCCTGCTTCACGGCACGGATGTCCTCACGGACAGCATCGTATTCCTTGTTCTTCAGGCGGCCGATGTTGATGACCATGTCCACCTCGGCTGCGCCGTTGGCGATGGCAGTCTTGGCTTCAAAGGCCTTGCTGGCGGTATCCATGGCACCCAGAGGGAAGCCCACCACGCAGCACACGGGGATGCGGCCCGCCATATACTCCACAGCCTGCTTGACGTAGCAGGTGTTGATGCAGACGGATGCGGTGTGGTTTGCAATGGCTTCGTCACACAGCTGCTGGATCTGGGGCCAAGTGGCCTCCGGCTTCAGCAGGGTATGATCGACATGGGACAGGATCTCTTCGCGGTTCATGTTCGTTCCTCCGTTGTTTTACTTGCTGGCACGGCGCACCTTTGCCATGCCGACAGCACTCAGGGCAATTGCAGTTGCAGAGACCGTTGCACCAATGATGCCCAGCACCAGACCGGAGACCAGAAATGCAAAACCTTTCAGACCACGTTTCATAATACCGTACCTCCTGAAAATTATTGTTTCTTTTTAAAGATAATGAGCTTGCTGAACACATAGTTCAGCAAGATCACCAGTACATTGGAAAAGACCTTCACGGCAAGGCCCCACATTGCCTGAGCATCGTAGGCGCTGGTGACGAAGATGGCTGTGGGGCCGTCCGCCCCGCCGATGACGGCAATGGCTGCGCTGGAATCCGTTGTGTGGACCGTTGTGGATGTAATGCCCACCAGCGTTTCGGGGTTCAGGTGGGTGAACACACCCGTCAGCAGCCCCTCCATCCACGCAGCACCCTGCGCGGCCATCAGGTTGCCGCCGATCATCATAATGGCGGCATCCAGTACCATGGTGCCCAGACGGCAGGTGACAAATGCACCAAACTCCTTTGCCATCGCTCTGCCTTTGGTCCTGCTGTTGAACACAAAGGCCCGGTTGGTGGCGTAGGCAAACAGGATGCAGAGGATGTTATCCAGCACATTGCCCCAGCTGTTGGCGGCGGTATAGCCGAACAGCCGGTTGAACAGCGCGTACAGCAGGATATTGAGCAGGGTGGTCAGCACCCCAAAGATCAGGTAGCTGAGCACTTCCCAATGTTTCTTGAGCCATTGTATCATAAGGTTTTCTCCTTCTTGTCAACTGGCTT
>OLPZ01002572.1_pt1 | contig 10252 bp, 7 predicted proteins | sample 1672711 | NCBI WGS metagenome assembly OLPZ01 (sample SAMEA3136716, study PRJEB25190) | human gut metagenome | reverse complement strand
AGCAGATCGACATCCACGCCGGCGGCGAAGACCTGATCTTCCCCCATCACGAGAATGAGATCGCCCAGAGCGAAGCGGCCAACGGCAAAGAATTTGCCCATTACTGGCTGCACAACGCCTTCCTGAACATTGATAACCGGAAGATGAGCAAATCTCTGGGCAACGTGATCTACGCGGATGATCTGGTGCGTCATTTTGGCGTGGACGGTGTGCGATACTACGTCCTGCGCGAGATGCCGTTTGCCTCTGACGGCAATATTACCTATGAGAGTATGATTGCCCGCTATAATGCGGATCTGGCCAATACACTGGGCAATCTGGTGAACCGGACCATTTCCATGAACAATAAATATTTCGGCGGCGTTGTTACAAATAAAAATGTGACATTAGATGAAGAAGGTGCTGCAATCGATGCGGATCTGAAAGCAGTTACAGAGAACACACCGAAGAACGTTGATGTGAAGATGAATGATTTGCGTGTAGCAGATGCAATCACAGAGATTTTCACACTCTTCAAACGCTGTAACAAATACATCGATGAGACAATGCCTTGGGCACTGGCAAAAGAAGAAGACAAGAAAGACCGTCTTGAAACTGTTCTTGCAAATCTGATCGAAAGTATCAAGGTTGGTGCAGGATTACTTTCATCCTTCATGCCGGAAACAGCAGAGAAAATCTTCGCACAGTTAGGTGACGGAAAAGTTACAGACAAGCCGGAGATTCTGTTCGCAAGACAGGACATCAACGAAGTGATGAAGAGAGTAGAAGAACTGCATCCACATGTAGAAGAGAAAGAAGAAGTTTCTGACGAGGAAGTGATCGATATCGAAGCAAAACCAGAGATCACATTTGAAGATTTCGGTAAAATGCAGTTCCAGGTAGGAGAAATCATTTCCTGCGAAGAAGTGAAGAAATCCAAAAAACTTCTCTGCTCACAGGTGCGTGTCGGAAGCGAAGTAAAACAGATTGTTTCCGGAATCAAAGCACATTATAGTGCAGAAGAGATGGTCGGCAAGAAAGTTATGGTACTTGTAAACTTAAAACCGGCAAAACTTGCAGGCGTATTATCTGAAGGAATGTTACTCTGTGCAGAAGACGCCAATGGCAATCTGGCACTTGTATCACCAGAAAAAGATATGCCGGCAGGTGCTGAAATCTGTTAATATTTAATTGGGGACGGGGATTTTCTCGAAAAGCCCCGTCCCCAATTAAATTATCCCACGGATGTGGATAAATAAAATGTGGAAAAGGAGACAGAATTGTGGAAAAAATTAGAATTGGTATTGTAGGATATGGAAATATTGGACGTGGTGTAGAACAGGCAATCGCGCGTAACGATGATATGGAACTGAAGGCTGTATTCACAAGAAGAGATCCGAAGACAGTTTCTATTAAAACAGAAGGCGCAGAAGTAAAACATTTTGATGATATGGTATCTATGAAAGAAGATATCGATGTTATGGTTCTGTGTGGTGGTTCTGCAACAGATCTGCCGGTTATGGGACCGGAAGTTGCTAAGAACTTCTGTACTATTGACAGTTTTGACACACACGCAAAGATTCCGGAGTATTTTGCAAATGTGGATGCTGCAGCAAAAGCAGGAAACAATGTAAGTATTATTTCTGTTGGCTGGGATCCGGGAATGTTCTCTTTGAACCGTCTCTATGCGGAGTCTATTCTTGTCCAGGGAAGCACATATACATTCTGGGGCAAGGGTGTAAGCCAGGGACATTCTGATGCTATCCGCCGTATCCCGGGTGTGAAGAATGCGATCCAGTATACAGTTCCTGTTGACGAGGCTGTTGATCAGGTGAGAAGTGGAAGTGAGCCAAAGCTGACTACAAGAGACAAACATACGCGTGAGTGCTATGTCGTAGCGCAAGAGGGTGCCAACAAAGCTGAGATTGAAAATGCGATCAAGACTATGCCGAATTATTTTGATGAATACAACACGACCGTTCATTTTATTTCTGAGGAAGAGCTGAAGAGAGACCACAGCAAGATGTCTCATGGTGGATTCGTGATCCGCACAGGTGAAACTGGAGAAGAGGGAAACAAGCATGTGATTGAGTATTCTCTGAAGCTGGATTCTAATCCAGAGTTCACAGCGAGCGTTCTGATTGCTTATGCAAGAGCAGCTTACCGCCTGAATCAGAAGGGCGAGAACGGAGCAAGAAGTGTATTTGATATTGCGCCTGCATTGTTATCTATGAAGACACCAGAGCAGCTCAGAAAAGAGATTCTGTAATATGATTATCGATACACATGGACATTACGATGACGAACAGTTCGATGTGGACCGGGAAATGTTGCTGACGAACTTAAAGGAGCGTGGGCTGAAAGCAATTGTGACGGTGGGTGCTTCTATGCAGACAAGTGAAAATGCACTTGCACTGGCACATCAGTATCCGGCAGTTTATGCGGCTGTCGGTGTCCATCCGGACGAGGTCGGCGAGTTGAACGATGATGCGCTGGCGCGTCTGGAGGAAATGTGTCACGATCCGAAAGTGGTTGCTGTCGGTGAGATCGGTCTTGATTACCACTGGGATGTGGAGCCGAGAGAGGTTCAACAGAAGTGGTTCATCAGACAGCTTGATCTGGCGAGAAAGGTCGGGCTTCCGGTAAATATCCACAGTCGTGATGCATCGGAAGATACATTTCTTATTATAAAGGAGCACGCATCGGATCTGACCGGAATTATCCACTGTTTTTCCGGTTCAAAAGAGCTGGCGGCTGAGTATGTGAAACTGGGATATTATATCGGAGTCGGTGGTGTCGTCACTTTTAAAAATGGAAAGAAACTAAAAAGTGTTGTGGAAGCAATACCACTGACATCGATTGTACTGGAAACGGATTGCCCGTACCTGGCACCGGAGCCGAACCGCGGCAAGCGAAATGAATCTGCATATATCCAGTATGTGGCAGAGGAGATCGCCCGGCTGAAAGGAATTTCTGTGGAGGAGGTTCTTACACAGACTGAGATAAATGCGAAGCAGGTATATCAGCTGCGGGCAGTATCATAAATTAAAAATATGTGAAGTGATATGTCGGAAATTTCATACAATCTTAATAACATTTTTTATCGACATAGTGTATAATATCTTTAATGGCAACAGTGCCGGTACGAGGAGGACAATCCTTCCAGTACCGGCACTTGAGCCAAATGAACATAAATTGCTGTTTGTTCATCTGGCTTATGGTTTGATGGAATGAAGGAGTAATAGAAAGAAGTATGAGTAAACCAACACTTGGAAATCCACAAAATACAATTGAAATATTGCAAAAATATCATTTTAATTTTCAGAAGAAATTCGGACAGAATTTCCTGATTGACACGCATGTGCTTGAGAAGATCATCAGTGCGGCCGGAATTACAAAAGATGACATGGTTCTGGAGATTGGACCGGGAATCGGTACCATGACCCAATATCTGGCTGAGGCGTCAGGAAAGGTAGCTGCCGTGGAGATTGATAAGAATCTGATCCCGATTTTGGAAGATACCCTCAGCGAGTATGACAATGTCATGGTGATCAATGATGATGTTCTGAAAGTAGATATCCGTGGTCTTGTGGAGAAGGAGAACGGCGGACGTCCGGTGAAGGTGGTTGCGAATCTTCCATATTACATTACGACTCCGATCATTATGGGGCTGTTCGAAGGAAATGTTCCGGTTGAAAGTATTACGGTCATGGTGCAGAAGGAAGTTGCAGACCGTATGCAGACCGGACCGGGAAACAAGGATTACGGAGCATTGTCACTGGCCGTCCAGTACTATGCAGATCCGTATATAGTGGCAAATGTACCTCCGAACTGCTTTATGCCACGACCGAAGGTTGGTTCCGCAGTCATTCGTCTTACAAGACATGCGGCTCCTCCGGTGAAAGTGGACAATGAGAAGTGGATGTTTGATATTATCCGAGCATCCTTCAACCAGAGAAGAAAGACACTGGCAAATGGATTGTCTAATTCTGACAAGATTGATTTGCCGAAAGATGTGATTACAGAAGCAATCGCAAAGCTTGGCAAAGGAGAAAGTGTTCGCGGTGAATCATTATCGCTGGAAGAATTTGCTGCGCTTAGCAACGACTTGTGGGAAAAGAAAGGGAGATGATTTATGGTAGGAAAGACAGTGAATAAAAGCGTAGACCGTGCATTATTTGAGATTACTCCGGAGATTCAGTATTTTGCAGGATTGTGTGAGAAGAATAATGCCATTGATAAAGAGCTGTATACTAAGTACGAAGTAAAAAGAGGGCTCCGTGACCTGAACGGAAAAGGTGTGCTTGCAGGACTGACCAATATTTCTGATGTATGTGCCAAGAAGATTGTGAATGGCGAAGAGGTTCCATGTGCCGGCAATCTTTATTACAGGGGTTACAATATCAAAGATCTGGTTGGCGGTTTCTTGAAAGAAGATCATTTTGGATTCGAAGAGATTGCTTATCTGCTTTTATTTGGTGAACTTCCGAATAGTTCTGAACTTGAGATGTTCCATGAAACTCTGGTGGAGAGAAGAACGCTTCCGCCGAATTTTGTGCGTGACGTTATCATGAAGGCTCCGAGCGGCGACATGATGAACAGTCTGTCCAGAGAAATCCTGAATCTCTATTCCTACGATGATAAAGCAGACGATACGACCATCTCGAACGTACTGAGACAGTGTCTGAACCTGATCAGCCAGTTCCCGATGCTGATGGTCTATAGTTATCATGCATATAACTTCCGCATGGGAGAAGACCTGTATATTTATGCACCACAGCCGAATCTGTCCACAGCTGAGAACATTCTGATGATGCTCCGCGAGGATAAGAAATATACGAAGCTTGAGGCAAGGATCTTGGACATGGCACTGGTGCTCCACATGGATCACGGCGGTGGTAATAACTCAACATTTACCACTCACGTAGTTACGTCCTCAGGAACAGATACGTACTCTACAATGTCCGCAGCGATGGCATCTCTTAAGGGACCGAAGCATGGCGGTGCCAATATCAAAGTAACGCAGATGTTCGCAGACATGAAGGAAAAAATTTCCGACTGGACGGACGAAGACGAAGTACATCAGTATCTGGAAGACCTTTTGGATAAGAAAGCATTTGACCAGAAAGGGCTGATTTATGGCATGGGTCATGCGATTTATTCTGTATCCGATCCGCGTGCGGAGATTTTCAAGCAATTCGTAGAGCAGCTTGCGAAAGAAAAAGGACGGGAAGAAGAGTACGCACTGTATGCTATGGTAGAGCGCATGGCTCCACAGGTCATCGGCGAAAAGCGTAAAATTTACAAAGGTGTAAATGCAAATGTGGACTTTTACAGTGGTCTTGTGTATAGTATGCTGGATCTTCCGGCATCTCTTTACACTCCGATTTTTGCGGCGGCCCGTATTGTAGGCTGGAGCGCCCACAGACTGGAAGAGCTCAAGAATGTAGATAAGATTATCCGACCGGCTTATAAGCCGTTGTCTCCATACCGTGAGTATGTGAAGATGGAAGATCGTTAGTCTCCGGTAAAAAAATAAAACCCTGCAGCGGCCCAAAGCTTGCGGGGTTTTACTTTGTTTTTGATAATAAAATTCCGTTTCTTTTACTTAGGATCATACAGCCTGAAGAACTGGTTTGTTACGGCTTAGATAGGCGACAAGGATGTCGAAAAATTCACCGGCCGTTGGACGGACATGTAATGGCCGGAACGAGTAGGACTGAAGCTGATCGTAACCATTTTCCCAACAGACTCTTATAACAGTGCGGATATCACGTTCAACACTTCCGACTGTCGTCTTATACTTTCTGGCAATCTCCGGATAAAGCTGTTTACTGATGGCAAGCAGATATTCCTCGTCTGTCAGACATAATTCAATCCCATAACTTAGATAGCGATATCCCCTATATGTAGCACCTACTCCAAGGGTACGGATTACATAGTCAATGTCGTGAGTGTACATAGAAAACTCCCCCTTTATAAACTAGAAATTATGAAGTCTAAGTAAGTTTTATCTTTTAGTATTTTATCAAAATTTGTTGAAAATAAAGGGTCTTAGATTTCGTTTACATTATTTTAGACATTTTTCGACGTTATTCTTGAAAATATTCATCATTTCTTAAGAAATCCATTCCTATGTCTTAAATTTTATTTGCTAATCTTGTATAGTAGATATGAGAGGTGAAATGAGATGGCAAAAATATTAGTATGTGATGATGATAAAGAGATTGTAGAGGCGATCGAGATATATCTGACCCAGGATGGACATCAGGTTCTGGAAGCTTACGATGGAATCGAGGCAGTGGAGATCTTGAAAAAAGAAAGTGTAGATCTTCTGATTATGGATATCATGATGCCGAGAATGGATGGAATCAGGGCAACTTTAAAAATTCGCGAGAAGCACAATATTCCGATCATTATTCTGTCTGCGAAATCCGAGGATGCGGACAAGATATTGGGACTTAATATCGGAGCTGATGATTATATAACGAAACCATTTAATCCGCTGGAGCTGGTTGCCCGTGTGAAATCACATTTGCGAAGATATATGCAGCTTGGAAGCACGACGATAAAGGAGAGCGAGGCAATCTATACAGTCGGTGGACTGGCGATCAACGATGATCTGAAAGAAGTGACAGTAGATGGCGAGCAGGTGAAGCTTACCCCGATCGAGTACAACATTTTGCTGCTGCTTGTAAAGCATCAGGGCAAAGTATTTTCCATTGACCAGATATATGAAAATATCTGGAATGAAAATGCGGTGGGTGTTGATAATACAGTGGCAGTGCATATTCGTCATATCCGTGAGAAGATTGAGATCAACCCGAAAGAACCAAGATATCTGAAAGTCGTGTGGGGCGTAGGGTATAAGATCGAGAAGCAGTAAAAGCAGGTCGGGGTAAGACCAGCAAGAAAAAGCTAACAGAAGGGAGACGTTATGGAAAAGATATGGCATAAGAAAAAAAAGACCAGAATTTTGTTGATCATAATTGCAAATGTTATGGTTATTTCGATGATGCTCGGCGTTATGAGCATCATGTCTTACGCAGAACTTTTCGATGACCTTATAACAGGAAAACTTACGCAGAGCTATGAAGATTCCTATGACTTTGATACAGAGCTTATGAATAGTGCGTATCAAGTGATGTCCGGCATTGACAGTGAGCAGATGTTTGAGACAGATGGAAAGATTGACGAGGATAAGCTGGTCGATATTCAGGTATATAACAATAGTGAGACGATCAGTGGTCAGAATGAAAGCGGTCTTTCATATCGATTGGGAGATTTGTTGAATTGGTATCAGAAATTGATCTACAGTGAGAGTACCAGTTATGTCGGAGATACAAACACGGATTCAGCAGAATTAGAAGGCAACGACGCAGAAGATCTGAAGGCTCCGATCGTTTGTAAATTATCAGATGGAAGTTATCATTACTATAGTCAGGATGATTTTAATGAAAAGGTGTTAAATGGTGAATTAAAATTTGTAATGACAGATGGAATAGGTGCGGAGACATCGGAGCAGATCTTAGATGAGCTGGAAAATGTGGATATATCAGATAGAAATGAAATGACGGAAGAGGAAAAGAATTTTCGGGGAATCGAAGATGCAGAGGGAACTATGCTCTATGTAGATTGCTGGAAATATGATGGAGTGTTATTCCGTGAGGAGGCAGCTCCACTGGAAGCAGAAAATCTCTTGCAGATAGTTAACGAGAATTCCAACTGGAATGGCAGGCTCAATGAAGCTTATAATATGCTGGAAAGCTGTATTTATCAGATTGGAGAGCGCTATGCAAATTATGAGAGCCTGACAGAGCAGTATAAAGAAGGAGATAGTAATTTTTTCTATTATTATTTAGATTTAAAGAGTGGAAAAGTCGTCACAAATCGGGAGGAGCTGGGGCAGGAAAATAATATTAATGATGTTGCTAAAAGTGTTCGTAAGATGGGGAAATATGTCATAGTAAAATCAAAACTGTCAGAGTTTGAGACGAATATTCAGGAAGCAGATGCAGAACTATGGCAGTCACAGACCGTTTATCTGAGTAATGCAGATAAAGGAGAGTTTGTGTTTATGACAGGTGTGGATACGAAGTATCCTGTGAAAGATAGTTATTATAAAAATGCACATTTTTATGAAAAGTATAGTCCGTTTGTCCGAGGAGTCAGTGCAGGAATGATTTTGGCGTTTTTAATATTTTTTGCCAGTGTAGTATGGCTTGTTGTAATCGCAGGTCGAACGGAAAGAGATGGAGAACTGCATTTATATAAATTTGACAGATGTAAGACAGAAATCGGAGCTGCAACAGTTATATTTGCATGGTTCGTACCGTCACTATTGACCGTGCTTTTCATGGGAGCTGCAGGAATTATCTCCCAGAAAACATTTGCAGTAGGAAATGGTATTCTTTCTTACGAAACATTTTTTGGAATGATTGGATTCGGAGGACTTGCAGTCTATACATGTAATATGTTTCTCGTTGGTATTTTGAGTCTGGCCAGAAGAATAAAAGCAGGAATTGCATGGAAGAACAGTTTTCTGTACAGTGTCGTAGAGTTTGTGAAATTATTGATTCGAAATGCCAGACACATAGCAAAAATAATTGTTTTATATCTTGCGTATGCAGCAGTACATTGGGTGGCATATCTGGCATCAGGCTGGCCAAGTGCATTTTGGTCATTCGTGATTTTCATTGTGCAGACAGCAGGATTTGTAATCCTTGTCAACTGGGCAGTCGGACGACAGAAAATTAAAGAAGGTATTGAGAAAATCAGTGAAGGTGAGCTGGATTACAAGATTGATCTCGAAGATATACATGGAGAACAACGCAAGATTGCAGAACAAGTCAATTCTATCGGAAGCGGACTTGATGCGGCAGTCGAGAAGAATATGAAAAGTGAGCGGTTAAAGACAGATCTGATTACAAATGTATCTCACGATATCAAGACACCGCTGACCTCCATTATTAATTATGTAAATCTCTTGAAACAAGAAAAATTTGATGATCCGAAGATTCAAAGATATATTGAAGTTCTGGAAGAAAAATCTCAGAGATTGAAGACTTTGACAGAAGATGTTGTAGAGGCATCAAAAGTCAGCTCAGGTAATATTTCTCTCGAGTTTATGAATATCAATATGATAGAACTCATCCAGCAGACGAGCGGAGAATTCGAAGAAAAATTCCAGGCCAGAAATCTGACACAAATTATGAACCTCCCGGAAGAAGATGCGATTGTTCGGGTAGACGGAAGAAGAATGTGGCGCGTGCTTGCAAATATTTATAATAATGCTGCAAAATATGCTATGGAAGGAACACGCATCTATGCAGATCTGCAGACACTGGACGGAAAAGTAATCTTCAGTCTGAAAAACATATCTGAGCAGCCACTTAACATTTCCTCGGCAGAAGAACTGACTGAACGATTTATCCGCGGCGACCTGTCACGAAGTACCGAAGGAAGCGGACTTGGATTGTCTATTGCGAAGACATTGACCACAATGATGGGTGGAACATTTGATCTGTATCTGGACGGAGATCTATTCAAAGTCGTGATTATATTTGATAAAATAGATTGATAAATTTTTAGTTAGGGACGTAGAATTTCGCCAAAGTACTACGTCCCTAACTTTAATTTGCCTTGTCCCCAATCAACTTTTACCCTGTCCAAAATTGACTTTTTCCCGTACCGCTAGTACAATATTACTACTATGAATGAATTAAAAAATATATTAGAACAAAATTTAAATGACAATTTTATATCGGCGGTTTTGAGTAATCCGAGAGATGAGAAGCTCTCGGCAAAGGTTAAGGTGCGCCCGGTGCTCATGAAAGATACAAGGGTCTATCAGATGGAGACGTTTCGTGGGAATCAGGCATTTCATGAGAATTTAAGTGCGGATGAGGCGTGCGAAAAGATGCTGGAGGCTATGGAGAATATGAAGCAGATGCAGCTTGTGACGGCAGATGCGGAATTTTCTGTGCTTATCAGCAAGAAGGGAAAGGTTACAATTAAGAAGAAGCAGAAGAAAGCAAAGATGCGCCCGCTGGATCTGAATCATAACCGGAAGAAACAATATATCCTGCAGGAAGGTGTACCGGTTCCGTTTTTACAGGATCTTGGTGTTATGACGGAGGAAGGAAAGATTGTGCATGCAAGGTTCGACAAGTTCCGGCAGATCAACCGGTTCCTGGAATTTATCGAGGATATTTTACCACAGCTTGATTCTGGAAGAGAGCTTACAATTCTGGATTTTGGCTGTGGAAAGTCT
>OLPZ01002569.1_pt1 | contig 10257 bp, 9 predicted proteins | sample 1672711 | NCBI WGS metagenome assembly OLPZ01 (sample SAMEA3136716, study PRJEB25190) | human gut metagenome | reverse complement strand
CGGAAGATAAAAAATAATTAAATGAAATAGATTTAAATGATAGACTAAACTAAGAAAAACCACCCTCTAAACTTTTGGCGAGTTGGGTGGTTTTTCTATAATTACTTAACTAACGAAGTTTATAAAAGATACAGTTTTGAATCTTATCTTACTATAATTTTCCTGACCACACAGCTTACTACTCCTGCAATGCACAGCGGCAGTAGTGTGGCTTTCAGACCACCGTAAATAGACAGTCCGCCTTGTACACCGGTAAGCCAGCTTGGAGAACTTGGAATCAGGTGACTGAACATGGCGGCCAGATAGGAACCGGCGTAAATGATAACAAAGGACAAAAGCCCGCGCCCGGTATCCAGACGATTGTTGTGCCTGCTTCTGGCGCGTGTACGGCTGGCAGCCCAGAAGAAGTTGAGCAGTTCATAACCGACCAGCACAGCTCCGACAGCCAGGTATGCGATTAGTGTGGTATCTTTCGTCTGTCCGAGTAACAGGATTTTTCCATAAGAACCGGCGTTACTTAAAAATGCTTTCAACAATGTCAGAATGATGAGAGCGATTAAAATCAGTGTGGCTGCCCGGAGAATGGTTCCGACTAATTTTTTAGTCGCGTTAATGCCGGTCTTAGCAATATTTGCAACCGGTTTTCCTGCATTGGGCAGTCCGCGACGTTTTTTCTTCTTGGATTTTTTGGAATCCGGCTCCTGTTTGTCGTTGCGCTTTTTCTTTTTTGAATCTCTGCCGTTGCTGTTATAGTCATAATCATAATCATCGTCATCATAATCATCGTCGTCATCATCATAATCATTATAATAATCGGTGTCGCCATCATAACCGTCATAATCGTCGTCATCATCGTTATTATCAGAACTATCTTCACTCAAATAGCTCCCAAGATCCTCCAGATCTTCATATACAACTTCGAAATCATCATCGAAGTAATTATCAAATTCATTTGTCTGTTTCTTTTTGTTTCCCATAATCACTTATACCTCCCTGCGAGCAACTCATATTTTATAATGAATGCAAAAAGGACTCAAGAGATGTCACACAATCTTCACGAAACTGTAAGAAAATCTTCAGAAATGTGGAAAATGAGTGAGGACAGGGCATTGATTTTGGAAAAATTATGTTATAATATGGATACCTGTGGATAAGTGCAATATGTATGCACTCAAGCAGGTGGGATCTTACAGATTTAAAAGTAGTAGGTTGAATTGGAGGTAATGGTATGGAATATGAAGGTAGAATTTGTCGTGCGCCAATGGAACGTGCATCTTACATGCTGCCGGTCATGGTCGGCTGCTCTTATAATAAATGTAAATTCTGTAATCTGTTCAGAGATTTAAAATATCGTGAGCTGCCGCTTGAGCAGGTTGAAGAGGAACTGCAAAGAGTGAAGAATCTGGGAGGAAATCCAAGAAAGATATTTCTTGGAGATGGTAATGCATTTGGATTGAAAATGGATCGTCTGCGTGCGATACTTGATTTGATCGATAAATATTTTCCAGATTGTCAGATGATCAACATGGATGCGACTGTAACAAGTATACGGCTGAAAAGTGATGAGGAACTTCAGGAATTATATGACCGCAAGGTGAGACATTTATATCTGGGGATTGAAAGTGGTCTGGATGATGTGCTGAAGTTTATGAGGAAAGAGCATACCCAGGATCAGGCGTATAAAGAGATCGCAAGAATTCAAAAAGTCGGATTGATTTTTGATGCACATGTTATGTCTGGTGTTGCCGGTAAAGGCAGAGGCCAGGAAAATGCAATCGCTCTGGCAGAGTTCCTGAACAAGACGCAGCCGGATCGTATTGTTAACTTCTCTTTATTTCTTCATAATCAGGTTGCACTTTATGAAGATATCAAATCCGGAGCATTTATTCCGGCAGATGAAGTGGAAAATATGGAAGAAGAGCGTACATTGATTGAGCTTCTGAAAGAAGGACCGGACGGACATCAAATGCTTTATGATGGATTTAATGACTTCCTGGAACTTCGTGTGAAAGGGAAAGTTCCGAAAGATGCACCACGTATGATCGAGAAGCTGACAGAGGCAATTGAAAAATATAAAGACGAGCCGCCGATTTATGCCTATGTAAGAGGTGACTGTCCGGATCTGTCTATGTGTGACGGTGGGCGTTGGCTGTGGGAGATGGATGACAGTAAGCTGGCACAGTATAATGAAAAGGAAAAGAAACTGAGCTGATGAATACAAGAGTAAAAGGATTCATATATTTATTGCTGTCCGCAGTCTACTTTGGTTTTATGCCATTGCTTGTAAAAGTGATCTGCGCGGATGGAAGCACGATAGTGGGAGCATTATTTTTAAGGTTTGCCCTGGCAATCATTCCGTTGTACATTTACCTGAAAGTGCGGAAAGTTCCGATGGAGCTATCTGTGGAGGAAGGAAAAAAGATTTTGTGTGTGACGGTGTTTGGCTATGGCATCACAGCGCTTCTTTTGTATAGTGCGTACGATTATATGCCGTCAGGTATGGCGACGGTCATTCATTTTGGATATCCGGTTTTTGTGTTGCTTGGCAGTCTGATATTTTTGAGAAGACGTGTGCCTAAGCTGAAAATTGTGTGTGTTGGTCTGTGCATGATCGGTATTTTCCTGTCCTATGCAGGAAGCGGCGGTGAGGCAAAGCCGATGGGATTTGTTTTTGCGCTTATATCCGGAATGACGTATGCATTTTACATATTATATCTGGAAGTGGGCGGGCTGCAGGATATCCCTGCTATGAAGATGATATTTTATATGAATATTGTTGGCTCCATTATGGTATTTTTGATTGGAAAAGTATCGGGAAGTTTTGTACTTCATATGAATATAAACGCATGGATCGCGGCATTTGTTCTCTCTCTTGGCGCAGCATTTATCGGAGTGGGATTTTTTCAGTATGGCGTACAGTATGTGGGAGCCCAGGATGCGGCAATTTTAAGTACATTTGAACCGGTGACCAGTATGATCGTGGGGATTTTAGTCCTGCATGAGAGTGCAAGTCTTTCGTCGATGGCAGGCTGTATACTGATTCTTATATCCGTGACGGCAACTGCGTTCGCTAAGTCATGATAGATTTTTTGAATAGTGATAGAGAAAAAAGAACGAAAAGTATTAGAATAAGCATGCTTTTCGTTCTTTTTTTTGTTGGCAGCGTTTGCTATTAAGGGAAAAATGTGGATTTATTGACAATAAAAATATATAAAGACATTACTATTTAAATAATCAATTGGACAAATAGAAGACTGCACGTTACACTATTCCCGGAGTTAAAAATGTTTTGAGTGTACAGACTCAAATACACAAATTTTGCTGGGAGAATGAGAGGAACAAAAGCATGTTAAAATCTTATCAGAGGTAGGCTTAATAGTGGCCACACAGGCAGTATCATATTGCCACTATTTTGAGAACAGGGGAATTCTCCTGGATAAATACAGGTGTTACTATCGACCTCACATCGATATTGACATTGATACATTTTGTAAAAGCGTGCTGTCGCCAGGCACGCTTTTTTCGTATCTAAATTGATGATATCAGTGCAGAGAACGAAGTAATCAGCAGTTCGACTTGATTTAAGCTTCTTCCTCTGCCCGTTTTACGACTTCGTCGATGTCCAGTGACAGGCTTCCGTCCTGGAACTGGAAGCAAGGAACGCCGACCCAGTGGTTTTCCTTTGCTTCATCAAAGATCGGGTTTGTGTCGCGGAGTGTGAGGAAACGTTTCAGATATCCGATATTGTCGGAAAATTCCATATACAGATACTGGATTCCTTTCTCTTTTAAAATTTCTTCTGCCTCGACGCAGTCTGGGCATGCTTTTGTTCCATACATTACAACTTTCATGTGTAACTCCTTTCTTTTAAAAAATTTTTTCCTGTCTGTTATACGGGTTTGCAAAATAATAAAGTGCTAAGTGTACTGTTTGCTTTGTGCGGTCTGAATTCATGTGTGTTTAAACCGGCTTTAGATTCATCGGACTTGAGCCAGACTATCTAAATTGCTTGTGAATCTGGAGTCTGTCGTGAATTAGTTTGCTTCGTAAGCTTCCTGTAAAGCACGGCGCAGCTTCGTGTACTGGCTGTCCGCATCTTTTGCTCCGAGAAATGTCTCGGTAACAAGTCCGTCTTTTCCTACTATAACTGTATAAGGGATACCGGCACTCGGATAAAGATTACTGATATTGCTTTTGGTGTCGCAGGCAACCGGAAATGAATAATTCTTTGCCTCGATAAATGTATCAATAGTATCTTCATCTTCGCCTACATTTACTCCGACAATTACAATCTGGTCACCATACTCTTCATAAAGCTTCTCGATGGCGGGCATTTCCTTGACGCAGTTGCTGCACCAGGTTGCCCAGAAGTTCAAAAGAATGACCTGTCCTTTCTTATCGGAGAGGGTAAAAGTTTCGCCGTTATTCAACTTGGCGGTAAAATCCGGTGCTTCACTTCCAATTGCCATCTCTTGGTGAAGAGCAGAACTTCGTTTCCCACTTTTCTTTCCGGAAGATGTATCATTGGACTGACCGCCTGAGCAGCCAATCAGGACAAAGACAGAGAAAAAACACAGACAAAAACAGAACAGTGGTTTATAAATTTTTTTGAAAAATTTAAACATGTTTCGTGTCTGCCTCCTGTGATTTTGCTGAAAATATATTGTAGTTTCGTACAAATGAAGTATACAACATTTTCACCGAAATATACAAGACATACAAAGGGAAAGCTTTATTGAAAAAAAGAATATATAGAGACGCTTTTATCAAAAATCTTTATTGGACAAATGAAGAACATCAGATGTATGATTATTCGGGATTTGTATGTGACTGCCTGAAACAATATGACAGATGGAAGGTGGGGACATAGATTTTTATAAGGAAATAGAATTCCTTATCAGTAACTATAAGTATTTCTAATCTAAAGGAGAAGAAAAAGGAGGTTTTTCAAAATGGATGCACTTTTAAGTGTAAACTGGATAGCTCTTCTTGTACTTATGATCGCTCTGCTTTCTTTTAAAGCATTGAACTGGATCGCGTACAGAGTGAACTGGACAGTTGTAATTCTGATCAGTATGGTCATTGGTGCTGTCATTGGGGTAGTATTTGCTTCAGAGGGGAACACATACCTTGTGTGGCTGAATTTAATTGGACAGGCTTATGTAAAACTGATCAAAGCTTTGGTAGCACCGGTAATTTTAGTATCGGTTATTTCAGGACTGATTTCTCTGAACGATAAAGAGAAGATGAAAAAAATCGGAACGAAATCAGTATTCTGGCTTCTTATAACATCTGTAACAGCCATTGTTGTCACACTTGTTGTTGGGGCAGTGACTAATATTGGTAAAGGAGCAGGAGCAGTGTTTGCAGACATTTCCAGTGTCACAGACGCTACACTGAGCGCTTATCAGGAGATGGAAACATCTTTTGATACCATTCTTCTGAATCTGGTTCCAAGCAATATCGCAGCAGATCTTGCAGCAGATAATATCGTAGCAATCATTATTATTGCGGTTGCAGTTGCAGTTGCTTATGTAAGCATTTCTTCAGAAGAGGGAGAAGATAAAGTCCTTGTGATCAAGAAACTGATCGAGGCAGTTAAGAAGGTCATTTTCAACATTCTTGCATATGTAATTGATCTCACACCATACGCAGTGCTTTGCCTGACAGCGTGTTCTGCAAGTCAGCTCTTAAGCGACAAAGAGGCGCTGGTACAGCTCGTACTTCTTGTTGTGATGGTATTTGTTGCATGCCTTATTCAATCATATGTTGTCAATGCGGTAATCTTGAAATCATTTGCCAAGGTTAATCCACTGAAGTTCTTTAAGAAAACATTTGACGCACAGGCAACAGCATTTACAACAACAAGTAGTGTTGGAACAATGCCAATCACAATCGACAGACTGATCCGTAAAGTTGGTGTTGATGAGGAGGTCGCAAACTTTACAGCACCTCTTGGAACAACAATCGGTATGGCAGGATGTACATGTGTATGGCCGATTCTTCTTGCAATGTTCTACCTTAACGCAACAGGACAGAGCTGGGGAGTAAGCCAGTACCTTGTTATGTGCTTTATGTGTCTGGTACTTTCCCTTGGAAGCGCCGGAATGCCGGGAGTTGGAGTTATCACAGCAGTATCTCTGTTCAGTGCAGTGAATCTGCCGATCGCAGCAGTTGTACTTTTGATTCCGATCAACAACATTACAGACATGGTACGTACTCTTACAAATGTTACAGATGCCAGCGTATGTGCAGCAGTTGTAGCTCGTCAGAACGGACTTCTGAATGACGAAGTATTTGCAAAAGAGGACGAGAAATTAGAGAAAGGAGAGGCGTAAATCATGAAAAAATCAACCATCGCATTAATCGTAGCTGCAGTTGTATGTCTTGGCCTCTCAGCATTCTCAGCAAAAGCTTCTGTTACAAGAACGAACGAAGCTATTGAAGAAATTGGAGAGGTTACTTACTCCGAAGATTGCAAGGCTAAGATCGACCGTGCAGTGGAGTACTACAATGCACTCGACAAAAACCTGGACCTGCAGGAAAAAGTGAATAAAGAAGATATGAAAAATTTCGATGCTGCTAAAATTGAGTATGCACGTCTGGCAATCAAAGCTGCCAGTGTTGCAGATGCAAGAAAAGTACCGGAAGGATATACTTCTGATGATATTAAGAAATTTGTAACAGAGGCACGCGAAGTCGTAGACAGCTATCTGAGTGCTGACCAGACAAGTATGGTACCAAACTACGCAGACCTCACAGAACTGGAAAAAGAATATACTTCAACAGGCGGATCAGGCGGATCTGATGAAGAAGTATCCGTTCCGATGTGCTAGGAAGACAGAGAGGAGATTTAATGATGAAAAGAAAAATGATCTCGGCTGTTCTTGCTGCGGTAATGACAGTCGGAATGATAACAGGATGTGGAAGCAGCCAGACAACAACAGAAAACAAAGCTGACAAGGCTGATAAGCTTGAGAGCCAGACAGACCTTTCTTCTACAGATTATGATTTTGAAAAAGAATATGCATATGGAGATTTTAATGCACATTCAAGAGCTGACGAAGATCGTCAGGACGGAATCGATACATTTGAAGACAAAGATATCGTATTCCAGGATATTACGTACGATCAACTTATCGACATTCTTGGCAGTGAAGGAAACTACATGATTCAGCTTAGCGGATCATGGTGCCACAACAGCCGAGCAATGAGCCCGTTTATCAACAAATATGCAAAAGAGTACGGTATTGATACAGTATACTCTTATGACTTTAACATCAACAATGGTGATGACGGATCTTTATTCGTTCGTATGTCTAATGAGAAGACAACACCTGGAACAAAGCTGAACTATATGTATGGTGAGATGGTTTCCAGATATCTGACAAACTTAGATGACTGGGTAGAGTATCCATCTACACATGCAACAGCACTTTCTTATACAAATGCAGATGGCAAAGAGGTTACGGTTGGAAGACTTCAGCAGCCAATCGTATTTGTATACAACAAGGATAACAAAGTAGATTACAGCAACTCCGGAAACGGAAGCACTTCATGCCCAATTATGTATGCATTTGAGAAAATGGTTGAGCGTGATTCAAAGGGAATCTACACAAAGAGATTCGATGATGACGGAAATCCGGTTCTTGATGAGAATGGTAACCAGATCCGTGATTATATTACGGATGAGTATGATGCAAGTGTAAAAGAGATGTTCGATTTTATCAAAAATAACAATATTGAACTTTCTACATATTCAAAAACAGATCACTTGCGCGATGTATTTAACAGCTATGGAAGCGAAATCTTCTCAGCAGACCAGCAGATCAATGTATATCCGGTAACATACAGACAGCTGAAATGGCTTCTGAATGAAGACGGAAATGCAATGGTTATGATCGGTGGCGCCGGAGATGAGAAAACACGTGCTGTTATCTCAAGAGTGAATGACTATGCAGTAAAGAATAACGTCCGCGTATATCTTTATGATCCGCAGGTGGACGGAGATGTGACAACAGGACGTTGGGGATACAAGCAGTCTATGAATATTCTTGATGAAAATGCAATCGTGAACCTGATGTACACAGACCTTGTAAAGGGTGCACTTACAAACCTTGAAGTTGCACATTCTATGTCTGACGGTACAGCACTGATCCAGGAGCCATTCCTGTTCGCATTCAACAAAGATGCTAAGGACGCTGACGGATTTACAGCACCGATCAAAGCATGGGCTGAGCTGACATATACGCAGGATTCAGAGAAAAGATTCTACATTGGTAAAGAGGCTAATCAGAAATCCTGCGATAGCAGTATCGAGTCTGTATTTGCAGCTTATGCCGGAGAAGAGGCAGCAGAGTAAAATATTGCAAATGTGTCTGTTTTAAAGATGAGGATTTGAGAGTACACCTATAATAAGAATGGATATAAATTAAGAAGACAGTCGTTTTGCGTTGAGGCGCAGGATGGCTGTCTTCTTATTATATAATAGGAACTTACATTTCCTATTATACAAAAAAACTCCAGCAGGATGCGCACTCGCGCGAATAAGAATTATGCCGTAAGCGGCCACGCTCAGTGCGAGAATGCAGTAAATGACGGAATGATATCGGCGAAATGCATATAGAGACGAAAAAATAAGCATTTTCTTTATAAAATTAGTAGAAAATGCAAGTTTATGTTGTAATTTCTTCAAATTTTGGTAAAATAGCATATAGCGAAAAAGATAACATAAAAAGCAGGAGGAATGCCGTATGAAACCGTATAGCAAGTTGACGAAAGAAGAGCTGAAAAAGTTAAAAGGCCAGTTAGAGAAACAATTCGAAGAAGTGAAAGCAAAAGGAATACATTTGGATATGTCCCGTGGTAAACCGTCAAAAGCACAGTTGGATCTGAGTAATGGTCTGATGGACGTGCTGAATGGGGACAGTGACCTGGTAAGCTCTGATGGAGTAGACTGCCGTAACTACGGTGTTCTGGATGGAATTACAGAGGCAAGAAAATTACTGGCAGATATGTCAGAAGTACCAGAGAGAAATATTCTGATCTACGGAAACTCCAGCCTGAATGTAATGTTCGATACAGTATCAAGAGCTATGACTCATGGTATCATGGGAAGCACACCATGGTGCAAATTAGATAAAGTAAAATTCTTATGTCCGGTTCCGGGATACGACAGACATTTTGCGATTACAGAGTATTTTGGAATTGAAATGATCAATGTACCGCTTCTTCCGACAGGTCCGGATATGGATATGGTAGAAAAATTGGTGGCAGAAGATCCTGCAATCAAAGGAATCTGGTGTGTGCCGAAGTATTCTAACCCAACAGGAGTATCTTACTCTGACGAAACAGTCAGAAGATTTGCACACTTGAAACCGGCAGCAAAAGACTTCCGTATCTTCTGGGATAATGCATATTCAATCCATCATCTTTATGATGACAAGAGAGACGTTATCCTTGAACTGTTAAATGAATGTATCAAAGCAGGCAATCCGGATATGGTATTCAAATTTATTTCCACATCCAAGGTTTCTTTCCCTGGATCCGGAATTGCAGCACTTGCTGCATCCAGAGCGAATATCGAAGATGCGAAGAGCTTTATGAAGTTCCAGACAATCGGACATGACAAGCTCAACCAGCTCCGTCATGTAAGATTCTTTAAAGATATGCCGGGAATGTATGAGCATATGAGAAAACATGCTGCTATCCTTCGCCCGAAATTCGAAAAGGTTGAAGATGTTCTGGAGAAAGAAATTGGCGGACTTGGAATCGGAACATGGACAAAGCCGCTCGGCGGATATTTTATTTCTTTCGATTCAATGGATGGCTGCGCAAAGGCAATTGTGGCAAAAGCAAAAGAAGCTGGTCTGATCATGACAGGTGCCGGAGCAACATTCCCATACGGAAAGGATCCAAAAGACAGCAATATCCGTATTGCACCGTCCTTCCCGACAGTTGAGGAACTTGCACAGGCAGCAGAAATCTTCGTACTCAGTGTAAAACTTGTCAGTGTAGAGAAACTGCTTGGAGCAAAATAAGAAGAAACAAAAATCCCTGTAAGATTGGAATAATCTTGCAGGGTTTTTTAATACAAACATGCATTATACTGTGAAAAATGGAGGTAGAAAATTATAAGCTGAATAAATCACTATGAGTACCGGTGCGTGACAGTGTAAGCACAAGGACATCATTATCATAGCGATAAACAAGAAGCCAGTCTGGTTGGATATGATATTCTCGATGTCCAACCCAGTC
>OLPZ01002567.1_pt1 | contig 10264 bp, 3 predicted proteins | sample 1672711 | NCBI WGS metagenome assembly OLPZ01 (sample SAMEA3136716, study PRJEB25190) | human gut metagenome | reverse complement strand
ATAGATGCGGGTCGTCTCGATATGCGTGTGGCCTAACACGTCCGCCAGCTTCACAATGTCCTTGCTGGCCTGGTAAAACGTCGTGGCGAACAAATGTCGCAGGTTGTGAGGAAAGACCTTAGAGGGGTCTACCCCGGCAACTTTACTCAGTCGCTTGAGCATCCCCCAGATCTGCCCTCGGGAGAGTGCCTTTCCGCTTCTGGTGCGAAAAATCGCGCCGGAGGCGATCTTTTGTTTCCGAGCATATTTCAGAAGTTTCCGTCCCAGCTTGGCCGGCCAGAGGATCGTGCGAATTTTGCCTTTCAGCGCGACCTCAGCCTTCCCCATCTGCAGGGCCTCCACGGTGATGTAAGCCACCTCACTGACCCGGATGCCTGTGGCGCAGATCGTCTCCAGCAGCAGAGCCAGCCTCTCCCGTCCCTGTTCCTGGGCAGCAGCGGTTAGGCGGGTGTATTCTGTTTTGGTCAGTTCCCGGCTAGGGTCCTGAAAGACCCGCCGCTGGACCTTGATGAACTTCGCCCGGCAGTTCTCCCAACCCAGGAAGCAAAAGAGGCCATTCAGCGCCGCCAACCCGCCGTTGATCGTGGCGGGGGCAGCACCTTCGCTTTGCCGGTGGGCTTTCCAAACCGCAACGGTTTCCCGGCTGACAGGACGCTCCCCCAGCCAGCAGGCAAAGGCCCGCGCCTCCCGGAGATATTTCTCAATCGTCCCCGCCGCTTTTTCTTCCTGGAGCAGGTTTTGCTCATAAGCCGCAATATTCTCCCTTGTCAACACATAACGCTCCAATTCAATTTCCCCCATAGTGACACACCCCCGGCTCCTGTCTTTGATAACAGGAGCCGGGGGTGTGTTTGTTTTCTATTTTTCCATTTATTTTTTCTTAACCAGGCAGCGCTTCTTGTAAAACGCAATGCCGTAGTGAAGTTTCTCGTCGTAGTTGTCCCAGAACGATTCCGTATACCGCCGGTCATCGATCTGTTCCAGCGCCGCCTCACACGCCGCCGACAAAGCATCCAGGCTTTTCACGCATTTGACCTCAAAGATCGCGAGTCTCGCGTTATTCTTGTCAAAGACGATAATATCGCTGCGCCCTTCGCCGTGCTCGCGGTTAGATTCCACACGATGCCCTCCCCCGGCAAAAATGCCGGCCAGGAACGCATGGTAAAAGTCTTCCTTATAATCGTGGTAGCTGATGGTCCTGAGCAGCAGCTTGCTGATCTCTTTCGTCAGCGTCTCCGTGTCTCCCGACCAAACGGCCTGGAACATTTTCTGACGGTCCCATGTCTCGGCGCTGTCATCGAACCACTCCTGAATGGTCGTTTCAAACAGCTCTTGGACCTCGGCATTGGGGATCATCAAAGCCAGGTAACCTCTCGGCGGCTTTTGCGGTAATTCCGCCGGACGGACTCTGGTCAGATACCCCGTCAGATAGAGGATCGTCCAGAGGTTTTCTTCTGACGAGTGCAGATAGTCATACGTCAAATCCTCTCTGATCTTCTGCACGATATACCCTCCGGAGAGCAGCACCTCCAGCTTATCCGAAATAGCCGGACCAGCATAATCAATAAACGAGCGGATGATCGCGTTGTCACTAGTATTTCTCCAGTAGCTGACCGGTTCTGTTTCCGGGTCAAACTGAAGGTCCTGCAAATAATTCATCACGTCCCACGGGCAGTAGATGTCAAACTCACCGAAGTGATAGCCGTCATACCATGCTTTGACATCCTCTGCATGGTCCGTTAGGCCCGTGTCTTGTAAGAGCTGGTCTACCTCTTCTTGTGTAAATCCAAAGTATTCATTCAGTCTGGAAGATGTAATCGTATCTGACACAAAGTTGTTCGTTCCGGTGAAGATACTTTCTTTTGCGATGCGCAGGCAACCAGTAATGACAGCCAGCTGCAAAGCCGAATTGTCTTTCATCGCCTGCATGATGCCCTTCATCACGTCCAGCATCTCTTTGTAATATCCGTTGGCGCTGGCCTTGGCGAGAGGCACGTCGTACTCGTCCATCAAGAGAATGACTGGCTTGCCATAATACACCTGCATCATGTGCGTCAGAAGCAGAAGGCTGCTGCTGAGCTCATCGTCAGAAGCTGTCTTCTGTAAAAGCCGTCTCATCGTCTCCTTATGTTCATGAGGCACTTGTGTACTTTCTAACAGGTAGCGGTGCTCTATACAAAGCTCACAGATCGTCGTCTTCAACATCCCGTAAGCGCTCTGAAAATTCAGCCCGTCCACACGCCGGAAGGAGACAAAGAGGACCGGCCATTGGTTCCTCCACTGCTCACACAGCGCCTGGTCCTTGCTGACCTCCAACCCTTCAAACAGGGCCTTGCTGTCCTTCTGGATGTCAAAAAAGTTGGCCAGCATGTTCATGCCCAGCGTTTTGCCGAAGCGCCGGGGGCGAGTAATGAGCGTGACCTTGGCCTTTCGGGTGTTCAAGAGATCGCGGATCAAGCCGGTCTTATCCACATAGTACCAGCCCTCGCGTCGAATTTCTGCAAAATCAGACGTTCCGATCGGTAAATTTACTCTTGGCATGCGGACCAGCTCCTTTCCGTTTTGCTTATCATACCACGAAGCCGCTTATTTTACAATCCGCACGGATGGGAGATGCCGTCAAAGAAAGCATCCCCTTGCCATCTGTTTGGAGTGCAAGAGGATGCTTTTTTGTATTCTGCCGTCAGACAGAAGGACTCACATAGTTTTTGCTTACCGCTTCACGGTATCCAGGAAAGTCACGAGGATCTTCGCCACCTCTGCACGAGTTGCGCTGCCCTTGGGGGCCAGGGTGGTGGAGGTCCGGCCGTTGAGGAGCTTCATCACGTTGGCCCACTGAACAGGGACACGCGCCCACTCGCTGATCTGGTCAGCGTCCTGGAATGCCGCCAGGTCTGCGGTCTTGGAAGTGTTGTAACCCTTATGGGTGGCGTAGCGGTTCAGGATGACCGCCAGCTGCTCACGGGTGATGGTGTCTTCGGGGCCGAACTGCGTTTCACTGTACCCAGCGACGATGCCCTTGTCCGAAGCCCAGGCCACGGCCTTGGCGTAGTAGGCACCGGCGGGCACATCCGCAAAACGCTTGCCGTCACCCTCAGCAGTCGGTTCCTTCTCCATCCGGTACAGGACCGTCACCAGCATGGCGCGGTTCATGGCCTGGTCAGGGTGGAAGGTCGTGGGAGAGGTCCCGGCAAAGAGGCCCTTGGCCACAGCGCTCTCGATGGCGCTCTTGGCCCAGTGGGTGCGGATGTCCAGGAAGGGCGTGCTGCTGGAACCATTGTTTCCGGTGTTCCCGCTGCCGCCGGAGGAAGAACCACCCCCGGACGAACCGCCACCGCCACCACCGGAACCACCGCCGCCGGAAGTGCCGCCTTCCTTCTCCTTGACCTGTACCTCAATGTACGCCTTGACATCCTTCGGGTTGGTAATGCCGTCCGGCAGGATCAGCGTACCAGTGAAGGTGTAAATGCCTGTCTTTTCACCATTATAGGTGTCACAGGACCATGTAACGGATACGGTCTTTTTCGTATTATCGCTCAGCGTTGCTTCTACCGTTTTCGGCAGGTCGAGTGCCGACTTTGCTGTGCCGTATGCTACGGTCTGGCGCTCCAGCAGAGCAGCAGACTTGACCTCAACCGTTGTTACCGGTGCATCACCGAACAGAACACGGTCACCGGTCAGTGCCCAGCTGCGGAAACCGGAATCCAGCTTGTCCTCCATACCGGCAACGTCTGCACTGCCGGTCAGCAGGTTCTTGCTCTGGAAGTAAGCAGTTGCCGCCGACTTGATGGTGTTCTTCAGATTGCCGTTGAGCACTGCTGCAAATGCTGCAGAAGTCAGTTCGCTGGCGGTCTTGGCTTTGATGAAGCTCTCGTCCGTCTTGACATTCGAGCCATTCTCCCAGCCCCTGGCCTGGCGGCGCTCGGTCTTGCCCTCGCTGGGGTCGCCAGCCATGTCAGAGTTGCTGAACTGGTCCGCGTTCTTGTCATAATAGCAGTCATATAGGGCTGCACCAGTGGTAGAGCTGCCGATCATGTGGCCGATAGCTGTTGTTGCCGCAGCATCGTCTGCTTTAAAGTCCGTACCCATCAGCGTTGCTTTGGTGGTGCTGCTGGTGTAGCAGTTGTAAATTGCACCTGAGGTCTGACCGACCAGACCGCCGACACGCAGCTTGCCAGTCATCACCGTCGAGACTACTGAGCCGAAACTTGCACTGTTGGCGATCAGGCTGTTCTTGGCCTGCTGGCCGCAGATACCACCCACAGAGATCTGGGTATTTAGCGCCAGAGAACCTGCGCTGATGTAAATATCACTCCAGCTATTGCGACCAGGCTGTTGGACTTCATGTGTCCCACCAAGCCGCCAACAACTTTCGCCGCAGTTCCTTCATCAGACAGAGCAAAGTCCGGTCCGGTCACAGAGCAGTGGTCGATCACCGCCTTGCTTTCCAGAATGCCGACCAAGCCGCCCATAGCAATATTGTACTCACTATAGGTATTATAGAATTTGTCGATCTGCACGTTCAGGTTCTTCACCGTGCCGCTCACAACACCGAAGAAGCCAATGGCCTCATAGCTTGCAGCTGCACCGGCTTTGCCGCAGTTCACATGGCTCACGGTGTAGCCCTTACCGTCAAACGTGCCAGCAAACGCATTGGTCTTACCATGGTCACTATTACCGATGGGTGCCCAGATAGCGATCTCCGACAGGTCCAGGTTTGCGCCCAGGACAACATACTTGCCCGCATAGCTGTTCCCCTTATTCACCGCATCGGCAAAGGCTTTCAGCTGGTCAATGTTGGCGATAACATAGGGGTTGCTCTCGGAGCCGTCTGCTTCTTCTGCGTTCTTCAACGCGTTCTGCACAGCTTCCTTGATTGCCGTGCTGCTCTGCGTTGCGCCGGAGATCGTCTTTACATCATTAACATCGCTGTCATTGCCCAAACCGAGCAGCTTCTCGATGATGGCAATTGCCTTCGCCCAATAGCCTTCCGTCTCATTCTGTTTGGTCACGTCAATGCGGCTGATGTTGCCGTTCTCGACCGTCACAGTTACCGTGACAGGAACCGTGCTGTCGTGGCCCTTTGCAGAGCCGGTATACGTCCCATCCTTGTAGGAGCCGGTCGTCGGCTGCTCCGCATCCTTTTCAAACAGAGCGGAGACCGTGACTTCCTTGGCGGGCATCGTGAAGGTATAGGGAGCGCTGGTCAGCGTCTTGTCCCCTGCCATCAAAGACTTGAGGTGATAACCTGTATCGGGCTTGACCGTCAGCGTGACCGTCTCGCCCTCGGTGGCGGTGGCCTTATCTGCCGAGGGTACCTACTGTGCTGTACTTAGGCAATACATAATGGAAGGAGAACAATACGTCATCCTTCTGCATCTCTGCCGGGACCGGAAGAGAGATGTTTGCCGTTCCAATCGCACTGGGGAAGTCAGCAACGGTTCCCTTCTTTAACTGGTCTACTACATCTCCGGCATTCCAAATAGTTGTCCAGGTCTGGCCACCGTCAGTGGAGCCTTCCAAGGTGCAAACCGTTTTACCACTTTTCAAGCGATCCGGGTTGGCCGAAAATTCAAAGACAATGTTTGCAGTCTTGCCGTTCAGTTTTTGTGCCGGTAAAATCACTCTTTCATTCTGACCGACCATTCCCTGGTTATACTCTGCATCATATTCATCTGCAGAGCAATACAACCCATAGTGCTTAAAGTACTTATAGATTTTCCAGCTACCGTTATAAGCGGTGGTGTTTGTCTGTTCTGTTTTCCAACCGGTCGGCATCGTGCCAGATTCAAAGTCCTCATCAATCAGCTGTTCTGTGTCAGCAGAGCCGCCGAAAGTTACTTCGATCGTATGGTTCTCCGTAACCTTGCTGAAGGTATAGGTCGTGGGCGTACCAACAGAAGTACCGTCCACCTTCACGTCAGAGATAAACCGTCCTGCATCGGGCGTGATGGTAAAGGTCCGGCTCTTGCCGTCCGTGATCTGCACGGCACCGGAAGGATCAATAGAGCCGCCCTCGCCTGCTGTGGCGGTGATGGTGTGGATCTGGGAGGGATCCTCGACGTAGACCTGGATGTTATCCAGCCAGAGGGAGGTGCTGTCCTTGCCCTCGTAGACGAAGGCGAACTTGACGCTCTCGGCATTCTGGAACTTATCGGGGATGGTCACTTTGGCCTGGGTCTTTTCCCAAGCGCCGAACTCATTCTTCTGGTTCCAGTCCCACAGCTGCCAGATCTGCTCCCAGTTTGCGCCGTTGTCAGTGGAAGCCATGACCTTCAGGTTGTGGTGGTGGTTCGTAACACTCCAATAGTAGTTGGTGTAGAAGTCGAAGACGATACCTGCCTTGGTCGCCTGTGCGCTCAGGTCAATGGCAGGGCTGATGAGCCACTCGTTCTGCTGCTCGGTCTTGGAGAGATCGACCATGGCCATTTTAGAGCCGTACTCCGTGCCCTGATACCAAGTCTTCTCAGCCTGGCCCTCCAGGGCCCAGCCGTTGGCCGGGAAGCTGTTCTCCTCGAAGTCCTCAGTCAGCACCGTCTTGGTGGGAACGATCACTTCCGAAGCATCGGTGTTGCCCTCGGCCTTGATGGGGTAAACTTTCCGGTTGCAGGCGTAGTCGTTGACCACAACTTTCAGGTTCTCGCCGAAGCCGGTGATGTCGTACTTGCACTCGGTGGTGGCCCCAGCGGTCGTCTCGGCCACGGGGAAGCCGGCCAGCTCCTTGCTCTCGGCGTTGTTGGAGATGGTCACGTTGGAGACGAACTGGTTGTCTTTAACCTTGAGGCTGACATAGTATTTGCCGTTCTCATTGGAAACTGTGATGTCCTTGGCCTCCGGCTCTTCCGTGTCGATGGTGATGGGGATGGACCAGGAGGATTTCTGGTTGTTGGCCACGTGCTTATCGTAAGACAGCTCACCGGACACCGTCACAATGACCTTGTCGTTGTTTTCCAGCTTAGAATAGCCATCCTTCTTCGTACCGCCCCAAGAGAGCTTGTTGTAGTCAGAGGCTCCGGAGGGGACGATCTGATAATAGTTGCTGCTGTAGACCGACTTGGTTTCGTAGTCTACTTTGTTGCTGTAATAGACGTCCCCTGTTTTGGCGTCTTTGATCTCATAGTTGAGGGCCTTGACGTTCCGCAGCAGACCGGTATAGACGAAACTCAGAGTGTCCATGTAGTCATCCCCGTTGGGAGAGATGGCATTGCGGGCTGCCAGATAGCTCTCGCCGCTGTGATACGGGTTGTCGCCCAGGTAGGTGTTGACGGTGCCTTCCAGAGAGTTGGAAGCGGCGGTGTTGACATAAGCCTGGGACCACTCGGCCTCGCCATTGAGCATATCACCGTAATCGGTGGCGTCGATGATGGGGGCCTTGGTCCAGTCGCCGTAGAAGCCCATGTAGGGGATGGACAGGGTGGGCTGGGTGTCGGATCTGGGGGTCAGGGTGACGAAGCCCTCGATGTAGGTCCCGTTGGCAAAGGAATCCATATAATCCCTATCAGGCTGATTCAGGCTGACAGGGACTGTGACTGTCACAGTCCCGCTCGCCGGTACCGTAATCTCCTGGGCGGCGATCTGGGTGCTCAGTTTATAGGGCAGCTCCGTGACCTGCTCCACGTCCTTATCACCCAGCTTCTTGGTCACTTCCTTAGCGTCGGTCTGAACGTAGCCACCGACGGCGTAAGTCAGGGGCTTGTCACTCAGGTTGTGAACCTCGAACTTGATAGTATACTCACCCGTCTTCTTGGCATCGTCACCCAACTCAACTTTGGGTCGGCCACCGTCTACGGCGGTCAAATAGGCCTTGGTAGAAGTGGCAGCGGCGATGTTCACGCTGCCGGCGCCCTGCTTCCGGGGGGAATAGGGGGCGGTGCCGGCCATGACCAGGTCGGCGGTGCTCATGAGCAGGTTGCTGACCAGGTTGGCCTTGTTGGTCTCGGTGAAAGCGTAGTTTTTCTGCTCCACATACTGCTTCACCAGGGCCATGGCACCGGAGACGAAGGGGGCGGACATCGACGTACCGCTCTTCGTGGTGTAGCCGCCGCCGGTCGTGGCCGACTTGATGTTGCCGCCGGGGGCCGTGAGATCCGGCTTGAGCGTCAGCTCCGGCGTAACGCCCCAGGAGGAGAAGTCAGACATTTCCCCGGAGGTGGGGTTGTCCACGCTGCCGCTTGTGGCGGAGACAGTCAGTTTGCGCTGGCCCTCGGCCAAGCCGACCAGGTACTTGCCGTCGGCCTGGGAGATAAAAGCGCTGGGCAAGTCGTAGTTGTCCATCTGCATGTACAGCATACCAGGCTCGTTATTGTACACCAGAATACCTGCTGCACCAGCGGCCTTCGCTGCTTCTTTCTTTGTGTTGTACTCTACGGAGCCACGGGACACCAGAGCAATCTTGCCCTCGACGCTCAGGCCATCGTAGTCCTTCGCTTCACCTGCATTGGGCACGACCACGTATTCCAGCTCCTTACCCGCCAGGGAACGGAAGCTGGGAGAATCGTCTTTCACGTTCTCTACGGTCTTGTCTTCCACAGTGTCGTTGAAGGCAACCTTGCGCTCCCCTACCGTCAGATAGCAGGAGTCAATGCTGTCGGCTTTCTCCACGCTGGCGATGGACAGTGGCTCGCTGTAGCTGGAGGGGCTGGCGACGGTGCCATAGTCCGGGTTCTGGGTCAGGGCGTGGCCCTTGCCGATGCGGGTCCCCAGGGCAGCGCTGTACTCGTTGCCGGCGGAGATGGAGAGCATCACGCCGCTGGCGGCGATGTTCTGCATGACTTTGGCCACGCCTTCGTCGCCCTCAGGGGTGCTGAAGCCGCAGGTGGAGCCTAAGCTCATGTTGATGACGTCCGCACCCAGGGCCACGGCGTCGTCGGCGGCGGCGAGGATATCGGCCCAGGTAGCCCCGTTGGAGCCGCTGGAACTAAAGACCTTCATGGCCAGGATCTGGGCCTGCGGTGCCACGCCGACCACATCGGCCACTACGCCCGCGTTGGCAGCGGCGATGCCGGCAACATGGGTGCCGTGGTCGCCCGCACCATTGGGGGCAACGTCCAGGTCGTTGTCTGCGTAGTCAAAGGCAAAGGGGACCTTGGCCGTCTTGTAAACCTGGCTGGCGGTGATGCCTGCCTTCTTTTCCTCTGCGTGAAGGTCATTTTCCTTCAAGACCTGAGCGATATCATCCTGGGTCAGCGCCGGAGAATCCGGTGCCTTCTGGAACAGCGGATGGCTGATCTCCAGGCCGCTGTCCACGATGGCGATGACCATCCCCTCGCCCTGGTAGCCGGAGGTGTTCTCCAGGCCGCCCAGCTCGGTCATGGTCGTGGGCATATCCGGGGCGACCTTGAAGACTGGGGCGGCGTAGGCCGCGGCCACGCCGGGGAGCTGGCGAATTTCTTCCAGCTTACCATAGGGGACCACGGCGGCGAAGCCGTTTTCCACGGTGGTGTAGCTATGGAGAACTTCTAACTTCTCCCCGTCCAGCACGTTCTTGCTGATCTCGTTCTGAATGCTTTTCTGCTGGAAACGCGCCAAGGGGCTGATCTTTTTCTCCAGCACGATGATGGCGGTCACTTCCTCGTCCGGGCTGATCTCCTCCTCAGACTGCACGACCTCCGGTCCGCTGTCTTTGAGGGATTCCGGCCGGTACGCAGAGGTACCGGTGGCAGGGGGTTCCTTGGACTGGGCATCCACAGCCCCTGCGGTGGGAATGCACGGCAGCAGCATCGCTGCTGCCAGTACGCTGGCGATCCATCGTTTCATTCCATCTGTCCTTTCTCTGGGTAATTTCTCTCAGGTTAGCCTACGCTAACCTTTTATCCAGTGTAACAGAAGAAAAAACAAACCGTCAATTCTCGATCCAAACAGTTAACTAACGCTAACTCTCAAGAATTTCTATCAATCCCACAAGCAAGCTTAGTTTTTCAGCAAAGCCTCGTCCTTCTCGTACCAGTTGGTTTTTCACAAAAACAGACCCCTTTTCTCTTTTATATCGCAAGAGAAGAGGGGTCTGTTAAACTTGATATTTATTTCATTTTGACGAGGCATCGCTTCTTGTAAAACGCAATGCCATAGCACAGGATCTCGTCATATTCATCCCGGAAATCGTCTGCATACTGCCGTGCTTCGATCTGGCGCAGTGCCGCGTCACACGCTGCAGGAAGTTCCTCAGGAGACTTGGCCACCTTCGCCTCGAAGATCACAACACGAGAATTTTCCTCATCGTAAACCACGATGTCGCTTCTCCCCTCCCCGTGTTCTCGGTTGGATT
>OLPZ01002566.1_pt1 | contig 10265 bp, 9 predicted proteins | sample 1672711 | NCBI WGS metagenome assembly OLPZ01 (sample SAMEA3136716, study PRJEB25190) | human gut metagenome | reverse complement strand
CGTGCTGAGCAGGCCCGCATGGTTATGGGAGGTGATGGCGATGACCGGCCCCAGGGCCAGTACCACGGCGATGGCCGCGAATATGCGCCGCGCCTCGAAGGAGGTGCTGCGCAGCCAGTGCCATCCGGTTTCGGCGTGCGCGGGCGACCCGGCCATCACGCGGCCGGCCGCGTGTCCGATCAGCGCGGCGGCGAGAATGCAGTAATCGCCAGGATTGCCGCTGTAAAGCAGCGCGACCAGAATCGCCACGTAGCCGATCAGCCGAATACGCCGCCGCAACAGATGGCTGCAGAACGCGCTGGCCGCCATAAGCGCGCCGACCGGCAACACCAGCGGGCTCAGGGCGAACTGCATGCGGGAGACGAATTGGGAGTCCTGGAACAGCCATCCGGCCGCCGCACACAAGATCAGGCCCACGATCACGCCGCCGAGCGCGCAGGCGAGCGCGGTGCCGACGGTACGTGCGCGGCCAAGCCACGGCTCGGCGATTGACAGCATGACGAGCCACAGCACGGCATCAAGAATGAGCTGGATGACGCCGCGCGCCAAGAACAGCGTGCAGAAGAGTTTGCCGAAATCGAATTCGGCCATGCTGGTGTCGAGCCGCAGCGGGAACGCGAATCCGGCCATCGCGACCACCAGCCACACCACCAAGTTCAGCACCACCAGCGCCACCGTGGCAGTGATGGCCAGTCGATGACCGTCCGCCCACTGTCGCACGTCGCCGGCCAGTTCGCGCCAGCTTTCCGCCGCATGACTGTTGTGCTTACGCGATTCTTCGCTCATTGCAACACCTCCACTTGTGGGTACTCCTTCAACGATTTCGCCATCTCGCCCAAGCCGGTCCGTTCGCCAAACCAGTCGAGACCGGGCCGCCAGACCGCCTGCACCGCGTGCCAGTCGTGGCCGGTGCCGGGCACGATCAGCTCGGTGACCTCCATGCCGGCTTTGCGCGCGGCGGCGGCAATCGTGCGCATGTTGCTAATCGATTCCTTGTCCCGTTCGCCAGCACCGGTGAACAGCGCCTGCTCAGATGTGCCGCTGGAGGCGATGGCGTTGACCGGCACCTGTTCGTCGTATGCCTTGCGGTCGCCGGCGAAATACTCTTGGACCATCTTGCCGACGCTGCCGTTGGTCGGCTTGAGTTCGCCGTCCACCGGCAACATCGCGCCGTAGATTTCGGGATGACGCGGGACGAGCTGCGTGGTGCAGGTGCCGCCTTGCGAGAACCCACCCATCGCCCACATGCGGGCCGACTTGGCCACGGGCAGCATCTTCTTGGCCCAGTTCACCACGTCTGTGGTGAGGTAGGTTTCGGCGTTGCCTTGCGTGGTGTCGGCGCACAGGCTGTTGTGCGTGGCCTCGCCGTTCTGGTCGGGCACGAGCACGATCGGCGCGAGCCCGTCATGTTTGGCGGCGTACGCATTCATCGTGGCGGCGATGTTGCCGGCGTCGATGAGGCGACTGGGGCTACCGGGCTGCCCGGCCAACAGCTCCATCACCGGCAAGGCCGGCGGACGGTCGGACAGCGCGGCGGGCGGCAGGTAGATCATCGCCTTGCGGGCCGTGAAGTTGGATTTGGCGTTCGGAATGTCGACGGTGAGCACCTTGCCTTGGCTGGGCATGGACGGCAGGCTGCCCTTCCGCGCCTTGCTATGCCAGTCGCTGACACTCATCGCGGCCTTGTGTACCTCGATTGAGCCGAGCGAGGCGTACGGCGTGTAGCCGACGAGGGTGCCGATGGTCTGGTATTCGCCGTAAATCGAGTCCACGCCGAGCGCGGTGGACAGCAGCACCAGCGGCACCAGCACGACGGCCAGCGCACGGCGGACCCCGCGCAGGGTCACGGCTGCGGCGATCACGAAGCCGACGCCGGCGATGCCGCCCGCGATGGTGAAGATCACCGGCCAGCCCAGCGATACGCCGAACACCATAAACACGTCGGACACCAGCCATGCAACCAGCAGTCCAGCCGCGCCGGCGAGCACGGCGGCAATCAGCGAGACAATCAGCGGGTGCAGGCGGCCGCGCTTCTTGCTCTTGCTCAATGCCAGCCCAATAATCAGTATGATTGCCGCGATCGCGGTCAGTCCGAACACGGTCCGCGGCACGATTCCGCGGACCAGAGACAATTCCATGAACGTTTTCCAAACGGAGTTCTTCATCCTTCACCCCCGCGCTCCAGGCTCCTCGCCTTGTAAGCTCACGCAACACTAGCGCGCGATTCATAGAGCGTCACCCAATTTCACAAAAATTGTCGCGAGTTCTCATGGTTTCCCCAGACTCCGTTCAGCACCTGTTCACATCCGGTCTGGACGTCCGCAGCTCAAGGCCAGTGTCAGCGCTGGATTAGCGGCGCGCAGGCTTGTCCCAGCTTCAGCCGGAAGCAGGGAATATGCTGGTGGATATGACTCACGCAAACGAACAACGTCCAGCAGCGACCGGCAATGCCGCCGATAACGTGTCTGACGCCCCTACTGGCCCCGCGACGAGCGCGGCGGCAAGGCCCACGACCGTCACGGCTGATGGCACAACAGCCACAAACGCCGCGGCCAGTTCAACAGCAAAACCCGCAGCCAGCACCTCTTGGGCCAGGGAAACCAACCCACGTCGAGCACTGTTGACGATTATCGTCACGGTGGTGGTTGTGGTGGCCATCGTACTGGGGCTCGGATTCTTCGTGAACTGGGGATTGGCGGCCCTTTTGGTGATCATTATGATTCCGGGGGCGATTTCGCTGGCCGTTCTCGCCAAGCACCCTGAATCCACCGGCGGGCGCAGCATGTTCGGCATCTCCGATCCGAATACGCTGCTTGACCCGATTCGCCGCCCGTCCGAGCGTCGCGGCGAGTAAGTTGCTGCTGCCCATCGGGCGGTAATTTATCCATGGGGCGGTAAAAGGCCCATGGGGCGGTTTGAAGAAATTGTGAAACGACAGAATAAAGCCATTTTGGGATACCGCCCCATGAGCAAAGCCACCCCGCTATTTGCGCGCACTGACCAAGTAATTAAGCACCGATCCGACGGCCACCAGCAGCGCGCCACACCAAAACGGCAGCGACAGCGCTAAACCCAGCAACACCGCACTGGCCCCGGTGGACAGCACCGGCGTGGCATAGGACGCAATAGCCAGCCGCTCCATAGACCCGTGCAGAATGCCATAGCCCCAGCAGGCATAACCACCGCCAATCGCCGCCGCGGCAATCAACACAAACAGCCATGCGACCAGACTCGGCGGCTCGGCCGGCCACCCCTGCCCGGACGCGAAGTGGATAATCCACAACGCCACGGCCACGCAGGGGAAGAACAATGAAGTGCCGTCCACCCCATGACTCATGGCTGGCGTGAACACCGCGTACACCGACCAAGCGAGCGCGCCCACGAACGCCAGCGCATAGGGCAAAGGGTTGGCGGCGATATGCTGCACGGCCGCATGCCAGTCGAGCCCGGAATTACCGCCGACCGCCAACACCACGCCGGCAGTGGCCACGATCGCGCCCGGCAGCACCTTGACGACCGCGTGCTTGCGATGGGATACGCCCGCCGACAGCAGCACCATCATCGTGGGCCACAGATAGTTGACCAGGCTCACTTCCACCGAGGATGCGTCGGTAGAGGCCAGACCCAGCGAGAGGGATATCGACGATTCGTAAAATACGAACAACAGGCCGCCGATAATCAGGTATTTCTTGGGGAACTCGCGAATCGGGGCCGGGCGCCGGAACATCAGCAGCAGGATGCCGCCGACCGTGTAGATCAGGGCCGAGCCAAGCGTGGCGCCGAAGTTTTCGGAGACGATGCGCACGGTGCCGGCCATGAAGCTCCACAGCAGGATTGCCATCAGGCCGATGGTCGTGGCGCGCGCGGATACGACGTGGCCGCCGGAATGGCTTGCCGCCGATGCCGGTGTGCCGCTTGCGTTCTGTGCGCCGTTCGCCATATGTCCGCCTCTCTCGCATCGTTTCGAAGTCACTCTACCCATCGGATGTGTACAGCGGCAGAACGGCACGCGACCGGCGCGCGAACAGGGTGGGGTTCGGTGATTGAAACAGCAAAATGCCGGGTAGGGTAAATCCCTACCCGGCATTTGCATTGGCTATGTTTCCCGCCGTCTGTCAGGTTAGTCGGCGTTGAAAGCGTAGGGCAGACGGCGTGGGAAGCATGGTTTGGTTACGATTTATCTCTCCCCCACCCGCTTCGCGGGAGCCCCCTCGTCAGAGGGGGCAAAGCTACTCGAAGCGGGACTTCGGGACGAATCAAGTATCGTCAGCCCTCAATCGCGATTTGGTGCTTGGACTCGACTTGCGGCTGGGCCTGCATCTTCGGAACCTGGATGCACAGCGTGCCGTTCCGGTAGCTGGCGTGGATGTCGGACTCCTTCACGTCCTCGCCAACGTAGAAGCTACGCGAGCAGGAGCCCATGTAGCGTTCGCGACGCAGCCACTTGCCCGAATCGGACGCGCAAGCACACTTGCTGTCGGAAGCCTCGTCCTCAGCGGCCGGAGCCTTGTCCTCATGCTCGCTGCAACGCGAGGCGGACACGGTCAGATAGCCGTTGTTGAGCTCAAGGTTGATATCTTCCTTCTTAAAGCCAGGCATATCGATGTCGACGTCGTAACCCTTGTCGGTCTCGCGCACATCGGTAGTCATCATGTTGGCGGGCATTACGGCACTCATCGTGTTGTCCGTGTTGCGCCAACCCTCAAAGAACGGATCATCGAACAGATCCGAGAACATCGTGTCATTCATCAAAGCCGGAAACATTGCCATAATCGGTACTCCTTGATTAGGAGAGAATCGGCTTGGCTGCCGGCCGCCAACCCGTATCGCGGGGCTAGCAGCGGTTATCGTGGCCGGTTCCGGAACCCTCCCGGGCTCTCAACCTTTAACCTTCACTTCATCCAATTCCCGAGCGCGGCAATCATTCCGGGATTATGCCCACAGAGAAATTGCGGCGGGAATGGCTGCCGGTAAAGCCGGCCGAGCCGAGCGCCGTGACCACCCTCAGCCAGTCTTACGGCTGCCAGCTCCCGCCAGCGGGAGCATATATACGCACACCAGTAGGCGTACTCATATACCTCTGCCAACGGGAGCATGGTTGCACGTTCCCGCAAACTCCGCCAACGGGAGCATGCTGGCGCGCGAACGGCTCACATCTGCTGGGCGTTTTCGAGCAAGGCGTTTTTGAGGTCGGACTCGATTTGGCGCATCTTGACCTGGGCGGCCTCGCGGTTGGCCTCGCCTTCCTTCTGGATCTGCACGGTCTCCTTCAGGGTGGCGATGAGTTCGGCGTTGATCTTCTCCAGCGTGTCGATTTCCACCACGGAACGCTGGTTGGCCTTTTCCGCGTCCACTGCACCCTTGTGCAGGGCGGCCGCGTTACGCGCCAGCAGCTTGTTGGTCACATCGTCGGCCTTGTTCTGCAGGTCGAGAACCTTGCGCTGGTTGGACAGGCCCAGCGCGATCACCATCTGACTCTTCCACACCGGAATCGTGGTGGAGATGGTGGTGTCGATCTTGTCCACGATGGTCTGGTCCGCGTTCTGGATGATTTTGATCTGCGGCGCGGTCTGCAAGGTAACCACGCTGATGCGGTCGAGGTCGTCGAGTCGCTTGGCAAAACGGTCGAGCTTGGACTTGAAGTTCTTCAGCACTTGCGCCTGCATGGCGTCGCCACTGGCGGCGGCCTCGGCCTCCAGCGCTGGCAGCTGGTTGGCGTTGAAGTCGGCGAGCGCCTTCTTGCCGGCCAGTACGGTCATTTTCAGCTCGCGGTATTGCTGGGCGTTCTGCGTGTACATCGTGTCGTACATGGAGATGTCGGCCACGAGTTTGGCTTGCGCGGATTGGAGGGTGGTGATGAGGTGTTGCATGGCATCGTTGTTGGGCAGTTCGGATACGGCCGGGATCTGGTCGAGCGTGCCGGCCACGCCGAATCGGCTGATCGAATCGGTGCCGGCGAAGTTGGCCGCGCGGAAGCCATGGCGCTCCCACGCCAGCTTCTGCACCGCCGGTGTTTTCAACAGGTTCAGCAGTGTGCCGCCTTTTCTCGTCCAAGGCCATCAGCGTGTGGGTGCTCCACACGGTCGGCGTCGGGTAGACGATGACCACGTCGTCCTTGATCTGCTTGAACGCATCCGGCTGGTTCACGGCCAAATCAAGCAGCTGCGATTCGTAGCCCACCATCATCGGCTTGGAGCCCACGCCCAAGGTCAGGAACTGGTTGAACGAATCCTCGGAAGAGGTCTCCATCCAGCCGGATTTGGCGAAGATGGAGGCGATGGTCTTGCCGTCGCGCGCCACCGAATCGACCATGGCCGGCTGCCCGCCGTTGAGCACCGTGGCAAGAAGCGCCGCGTATTCGTTGCCTGAGTTCGACTTCACCGGATCGGTCGAGTCGATGCGGAACTGCCCGTAGCCTGCCGTGTATCCGACGTCGGCCCAGGTTGTGTTGGCGACCATCGCGTCCACGGCTTTGGCCATATCCATGTGGTACGCGCCAGAATCGTCCTTGGTCACAAGTCCGCCGTTCACGAGCCCGTCCGCCACGGCCTTGTGCGTGTATAGCACAATCGGTGAGTTGAAGACGATGTCGCTTTGGGGGGGCCTTGACGCCTTTCGCATTGCCGTATTCGACGGCCGCGCGCGAGGAGGGGAACAGGTAACCCATGCCTTTCCGGTCCGTATCCATCATGGCCGGCGATCCGGCCTTGCGATAGTCGATGGCAATGCCTTGCTTGGCGGCGAGCGCCTTGAACTTGGCGTCATCGAACAGGCCGATTTTCTCGCCGCCCAGGTAGCCGGTGATGCTCACCTGTTCGGTCGGTTCGGCCGGCGCTGGTTGCGATTGCCGCCACACCAGCGTGCCGCAGACCACGCCCACTACCGCAAGCAGGGCGATCAGTCCGATGATTTTTGATTTGGAGAGTTTCATTGTGCGTCCGTTTTCTGGTCCGACTGGTGAGCCGGGCCACCAGATGGAGTCTGACTGGGCGCATGCCGTCCTTCATCAGCAGCCGAGGAAGGCACAGGCGAAGGTGCGACGTCGTCGTATCCATCCATGCGGGCCAACCGTTGGATGGCGTCGGAGTCGGCCGTAATGCCCAACGTCTTGGCGCTTACCGCCCGGCTGAGTTCGCCGGCGGCGGTCTGTTCGAGCACTTGCAGCGCCTCGATGGTTTCGATTCGTACCGTGGCTATCTGATCGCGTGCGCCGGAACTTTCCACGTCCACGTAGGAGCGCAACAGTTTCTCGGTCTGCTCGCCGTACACGGTGATGTAGTGGCGCAACGTCGGGTAGGCGGAGGTGTCTCGGGTCACGTATTGCACTCAATCTTTGGTAGCGGCGATGAAGTCGTTGGCTTCGGCTTTGACGGCTGGGTCACGTACTTGCTTGGTGAGCATGGCGATCGAGTTGAGTTGAGCGTTCGCCGCGTCGATCGTATCGGCGGTCTTCTGACCGTTGGGCAAGGCGGAAACCAGCATTTTGCCGATGCGTCGCTCCGGCTCGGTGAGCGTGGAGGCGGCGATATACCCAAGTGCGGCCAGTACCACGGCCACGATCAGGCCGGGCACTCCGCCGCCGACCAGTCCGAAACCGAGCCCGGCGAGCAGCAGTCCGACAACGAATCCACAGATTACCTGGAGCATCAGTTGAAGCCCTTGACTTGGCGGAAGACGGCGGCGAGGTCGCCGGAGCGGCCGTCGAATACCTTGGCGTTGCTCAGGGTGGCGAGAGACTTCAGCTGGCTGGGATCGGCATCGCCGAACATGATGGAGAAGATCGGCAGATCACGGCCGCGCGACTTATAGGCGCTTTCGAATTCATCCTGATGATCGGAGTTGGAGCGGCCGTCGGTCATGAGCACGATGGCGGTGGTGTATTGCGAGGCTTCCGACTCGCTGGGCAGCTCGTCGAGCGCGCTCAGCAGGCCTTCATAGATATCGGTGCCGCCGCTGGCATCGGTGGCATCGGCCTCATGCAGCAGGTCGCTGGTGCTTGTGCCAGTGGCCTTGACCGGGCGGTGGGCCTCGGTTTCAAACGGGATGAGAATGTTCACGTCGCCGCTGGCGGGCTCGATGTACGACTTCTTGGCCTGGTCCGGGTCGAGCGCCGCGTTCAGGCCTTTGACCACGCCGTTCTTGCCCTCTCCAGACATCGAACCGGAGTAATCGACCACCCAAATGGTCCAGCTGGGTTTCCTGAGCGCGGTCTGGTAGACGTTGAGCGCGCTGTCGATCACCGTGGCGGAGGTCATGGAGAACGTGAGTTTGCCGTCGCTGACCGCGGCGAGGATGTCCGCGGTGGAGACGGGCTTGGTGGCGCCGGTGTCGTCAGCCCAGCCGAGTTTGACGGCCTTGGATTTGGCGATGCCGAACACGATCGGCGTGGTGGAGGTGCTGGCCGCGTCTTTGACGATGTGCTTGGTGTCTCCCATCGAAATCCACATCGAGGAGGCAGGCCAGACGGCGTCGTGATCCTGGCCGCCGGCCTTGAGCGCGTTCATAATCTCCAGCGAACCCATGTAGTGCATCGTCACGGCTACGTTGGATTGGTCGGCCGCTTTCTGGATGGCGACGGCGACTTCCTTGTTTTCGGAGCCGGAGGCAATGCTCAGGGTGGCAGTCGGTTTGCCGCCGGACGGCTGGAAGGTCTGCGTGGTGGCGGACGTGCCGTTGCCGTCCGCTGTGCCGTCATCGGAATTATTGAACGCCGTGCAACCGGTCAACGCGAGCACGCCGGCACATACCGCGGCCGCAACCGCGGCGGCGGAGAGAAGACATTATGCCCATAATTCCATGGCTCTCCCGCCATCTAAAGCGGGCCGGGCCACAAGGTGACCGCACGGTGAACAATGGGTGAAGAGCTACATCAGTACGCGGCGCAGGCAATCATGGGGTCGTCGTAGAAGCCGAGGATCTTTTCGAGGTAGGGCTTGTAAGTGCTGTTGGGCATGGAGAAGATTTCGTGGCGCGATTCGGGGAAGCGCACGATGTTCGCCTCGCCGCCGCCGTCCTTGACCAGTTGGACGAAGTGATTCTGCGGCTTATTGAGTACCCAGATGTCGCGTCCGGACTGGAAGAGCAGCACCGGCGTCTCCACTTCGGCGCAGGCGGACGGATTCAGTATGGCCCGGTTGAGCTTCAACGCTTGGCGCACCCATTCGAACGCCGCGCAGTAGGTCTGGTATTCGCTATTCTCGCAACGCAGCTTGAAGTACCAGCGTTCACGCGCTTCGGAAGCGCCCTCGTTGCCTTCCATCGAGAATTCCGGCGTGAAGCCCGACTGCCCGAACACGCGCTTCTTGCCGAAGCCGAGTCCGCACAGCGCGCCGACCAGCACACGGGCCACGCCCAGCGGCATGCCGGTGGCGGGGGCGATCATCGGGGCAGAGAGCACCGCTTTGTCGAACAGGGTGGGGTATCGCTCCAACACGGCCGCGCCGATGCCGCCGCCCATCGAATGGCAGAACAGGTTCAGCGGCATGCCGGCCGCGTACTGCTGGCCGATGGTTTCGGCGAAGCCGGCCAGATCGGCCACGTAGCGCTGCCAGTCATCAATCCACACCATGCAGCGGTTGTCCACGTCGCGCGCGGACTTGCCGTGGCCGCGATGCTCGAGTACACACACCGAGTAGCCGGCAAGCAGGAAGTACCAGACGAGCTCGTCGTACTTTTCGGCGAACTCGGTGAAGCCGTGGCTGATGACGATGGCCCCGCGGAAGGTGGCGGTGGCGCCTTGCTCGCGAATCGCGTCGAATTTGGCGGAGTCGTAGCACAGGTAGTGCAGCTGGCCCGAGCGGCCGCCGGTGTCCATAATGCCGGACAGCGGCTCGATCCCGGCCGAACGTTCGGCGGCGGACGGATCGAACCAGCCCTCCTCGCAGCATTGTTCGAGCGCGGGCAGCACCACGTCGGTCATCGTTTCGGCGTACTTGTTTTCGTCGATCATCGTCACCTGCATGGCTCCCATCTTAGGACAAGCCTCACGCCCACACCTCGCACCCACACCACGACACATTCCCGGGAATGCGTCGCAAGCCTGCGCGCCACTGACCGCACAGGCGCGTAGGTTGTGAGGTATGAGCGAAACCAATGATGTCAATGACGCAATCAAGCATTTCCCACGCCTCCGGGCGCGCACGCTGCGCTTCGGCTGCGGCGCACCGCGCTCCGCACAGACCGTGGGCGACGGCTCGCGGGCCCTGTTCCTGCGCTCCGACGGCCCCGAGGATCTGGTGACCGCACTGTGGCTGAGCTGGTTCGAC
>OLPZ01002564.1_pt1 | contig 10274 bp, 5 predicted proteins | sample 1672711 | NCBI WGS metagenome assembly OLPZ01 (sample SAMEA3136716, study PRJEB25190) | human gut metagenome | reverse complement strand
GTAACAAGGTAGCCGTACCGGAAGGTGCGGCTGGATCACCTCCTTTCTAGGGAGAATCACCTCTTCTAGAGAAGACGAAAGACGGACGCCCCGTCCATCCCAGCTGAGAGTCAGTCGCGTCGCGCGAGAGCGCGCAGTGTCCGGTCCCCGGGGCACGCCCCCGCCGTACCTTGAGAGCTGCATAGCGTGACGAAGATTCTTCTTCAAAAAGATCGCATCTCATTTACGAGTATGTTCGAGCCATCGAAGAGAAGATGGTAAGGGCAAACGGTGGATGCCTTGGCACAGGAAGCCGACGAAGGACGCGACAAGCTGCGATAAGCCACGGTTAGGGGCACTTGCCCGCTCGACCCGTGGATCTCCGAATGGGAAAACCCGGCGGGAGTCATTTCCCGTCACGCCCGGCTGAACACATAGGCCGGGCCGAGGCAACCGGGGGAACTGAAACATCTAAGTACCCCGAGGAAGAGAAATCAAACGAGATTCCGCGAGTAGCGGCGAGCGAAAGCGGAGACGAGCCCAAACCCGTGCACGCGGTAAAGCCTGGGGGCGTTGCTGCACGCGGTGTTGTGGGACCGCCAATCCCGGGGGCGCCCAGGCCCCGGGGCCAGTTGCAAAGCGGCGGGCTAGCGGAAGACGCCTGGAAAGGCGCGCGGAACAGGGTAACGGCCCCGTACGCGAAAGCCCGGACCGCCTGGCCTGGCGGCACCCGAGTAGGGCCGGACACGTGAAATCCGGTCCGAACCAGGGGGGACCACCCTCCAAGGCTGAATACTCTCCCATGACCGATAGCGAACGAGTACCGTGAGGGAAAGGTGAAAAGCACCCCGCGAGGGGAGTGAAACAGTACCTGAAACCGTGTGCCTACAAGCAGTCGGAGCGTCCCTTCCGGGGGCGTGACGGCGTGCCTTTTGTAGAATGAGCCAGCGAGTTACGGGACGCTGCGAGGTTAAGCTTGGAAGCGAGCCGCAGCGAAAGCGAGTCTTTAAGATGGCGTGAAGTTGCGTTCCGTAGACGCGAAGCCGGGTGAGCTATCCATGGGCAGGCTGAAGCGGGAGTAAGATCTCGTGGAGGGCCGAACCCACTTCGGTTGAAAACGGAGGGGATGACCTGTGGATAGGAGTGAAAGGCTAATCAAACCCGGAGATATCTCGTTCTCCCCGAAATAGCTTTAGGGCTAGCCCCGGCCGCTTACTGGCGGAGGTAGAGCACTGGATGGACAAGGGGGCCTCACCGCTTACCGCGTCCAGCCAAACTCCGAATGCCGCCAGTCGACGAGGCCGGGAGTCAGAACATGTGGGCTAAGCTGTGTGTTCGAGAGGGAAACAGCCCAGACCGCCCGCTAAGGTCCCAAAGTCAGTGCTGAGTGGCAAAGGATGTGCGTCTGCCCAGACAACTAGGATGTTGGCTTAGAAGCAGCCACCCATTCAAAGAGTGCGTAACAGCTCACTAGTCGAGTGGACATGCGCCGACAATTCACGGGGCTAAGCACCGCACCGAAGCGGCGGGCCGGCGCGCCATGCGTGGCGCGGCGGCGGTAGGGGAGCGTTCCGTACGGCTCGAAGCAGGCAGGGCGACCTCCTGTGGACCGTCCGGAAGCGCGAATGCTGGCATGAGTAACGAGAGAGGCGTGGGAAACGCCTCCGCCGTAAGTCCAAGGTTTCCTGGGCGAGGCTAATCCCCCCAGGGTCAGTCGGGAGCTAAGGCGAGGCCGACAGGCGTAGCCGATGCACAACAGGTGGACATTCCTGTACCGTCTGGGGGACGTTCGTACCGACGGGGCGACGGAGGAGGATAGCCGGGCGGGGTTCTGGACGTCCCCGTGAAAGCGCGTAGCCCGCGGCGCAGGGAAATCCGCGCCGCAGACAAGGGCGAGGCGTGACGACGAAGCGAGTGCGCGAAGCCGGCGAGTCCATGCTCCATATAAAAGCCCCTAGGGAGGACCCCGGGCGCCCGTACCAAAACCGACACAGGTGGACGGGTAGAGAATACCGAGGCGATCGGGAGAACTATGGTTAAGGAACTCGGCACACTGACTCCGTAACTTCGGGAGAAGGAGTGCCCCCTGGACGTGACGGGACTCAGCTCCCCGAGCGCGTGGGGGTCGCAGCGAAAAGGTCCAAGCGACTGTTTATCAAAAACACAGGACTCTGCTAAGTCGCAAGACGACGTATAGGGTCTGACGCCTGCCCGGTGCTGGAAGGTCACGCGGAGGGGTCAGCCGCAAGGCGAAGCCCCGAAGCCAAGCCCCAGTAAACGGCGGCCGTAACTATAACGGTCCTAAGGTAGCGAAATTCCTTGTCGGGTAAGTTCCGACCTGCACGAATGGCGTAACGACTTGGACGCTGTCTCAACCATAGACCCGGTGAAATTGTACTATTCGTGAAGATGCGAATTACCCACGGAAGGACGGAAAGACCCCGTGAACCTTTACTGCAGCTTGACATTGCTCGCCGGTTCGTCGTGTAGAGGATAGGTGGGAGGCATCGAAGCCGGGGCGCCAGCCCCGGCGGAGCCGCCCTTGGAATACCACCCTCGTCGGACTGGCGATCTAACCCGCGGCCGTCATCCGGCGCGGGGACCGTGTCAGGTGGGCAGTTTGACTGGGGCGGTCGCCTCCCAAAGAGTAACGGAGGCGCGCGCAAGGTCCGCTCGGCCTGGTCGGCAACCAGGCTTCAGAGTGCAAGAGCGCAAGCGGGCTTGACTGCGAGACTGACAAGTCGGGCAGGGACGAAAGTCGGCTCTAGTGATCCGGCGGCCCAGAGTGGAATGGCCGTCGCTCAACGGATAAAAGGTACTCCGGGGATAACAGGCTGATCTTGCCCAAGAGTCCACATCGACGGCAAGGTTTGGCACCTCGATGTCGGCTCATCGCATCCTGGGGCTGGAGCAGGTCCCAAGGGTACGGCTGTTCGCCGTTTAAAGCGGTACGCGAGCTGGGTTCAGAACGTCGTGAGACAGTTCGGTCCCTATCCTCCGTGGGCGCAGGAGAACTGAGGAGATCTGTCCCTAGTACGAGAGGACCGGGATGGACGGACCTCTGGTGCACCGGTTGTCGGCCAACGGCACCGCCGGTTAGCTACGTCCGGATCGGATAACCGCTGAAGGCATCTAAGCGGGAAGCCGGCTCCGAGATTAGTCCTCCTTTCGGTAAGGCCCCTCGTAGACCACGAGGTTGATAGGCCGCAGCTGCAAGCGCCGCGAGGCGCTCAGGCGAGCGGTACTAATCGGCCGAGCTCTTCTCGCTATGCCCCTTAGCGGGGGCGGGTCGCGGGAGACGAGATCGAAGCACGGTCTGCGCGCTATGCGACCTCCAGGGTGGCTCGCCGAGAGGGGCCCCCGGAGGGCCCAGCTGCCAGAGAGGGGCGGCCACACCCGGTCCCATTCCGAACCCGGAAGTTAAGCGCCCCATCGCCGAGAGTACTGCGGTGCAGTCCGTGGGAGGGCAGGACGCAGCTGGGCCTTCCGGGGGCCCTATAGTTTCTGGAGGGCGAAGTTAGTCGTTCGTTGGTCTTTTGACGGCAGCTTACAATTTGCTCTGTATATGCACCTCTTTTTGGGGTGCATTTTTTATGCCCTTGATTTTCTGTGATGTGTGCTGGTGCCCGAGACCTATGACCGCCTGCTCTCGATACGGGCGATTGGCTCGAGCTTGCAGAGAAGCTCATGGGTCTGCTCCTGACGCTTCCTTTGTTTCTCGTTGGCGGGGAGCTTTCTGTTCCCAAGTTTGTGGTCGATCTCTTCAAAGATCTTTCGCATGAGATCGAGGTCTCTCACCTGTTTTTGATCGAGTGAGATGACGTCTACGCCCGCTAAAGTATAGGCGAGTTCTTTTCTTCGCGTGTGCTCGGCATGAGTCTGCGCACTGTGCCATTCGCGTGAGTCGTATTCCACCGCAACGTTGAGCTCAGGCCAGAAGAGATCTGGCGCGAAGTGCCTGCTCCCGATGATGCGCGCTGCTTCGTCCGGTGCGGGGATACGCGCATCGAGCTGGGGTGCGGATACCCCAAGTCCTCCAAGGGAGCGTGGAAGGTGTACAAGCATCGCGAGTCTTGTTACTTCTGGGGATGTGGCGTTGGGTAATACGTGCCGTGCGTACCTGCGCGCCTGCTTTGCACCGCTCATGCCCTGTGCCTTATCTGCAAAGGAAGAGAGCTCTTCTGGCGTGGTCAGGGGTTTGCTGCCCCTATAGCTCCCGCAAAGCTCGAAGCCGAGAGCGGTTGCCTCGAGTGCGCTGCAGCTTTTTGCCGCCTGAATGAACAGCAGCTCGGGGCTGCATACGGCGATGGTCGCGTGTGAGGCTGTGTCATATCCACTAGCCATGAATGAGCCTTGCGGGAACGGTCCCTGCTGGCAGATATAGCGTGCCGCAGCGGTGTTCCGGCGTTCATCGCGATGAAGCGTGAGAAGCGTCAGGGGCGTGCTGAGCTGTTGCAGTGGCGGTGTGTTCGTGAGCATCGCGAGCTCGTGATGGTGCGGTGCTCGGGTGAACGACGAGCTTGAAAAATCTGCATGGTCAGTGTTGTCCGAGGCGACACAACGCCAGTATTCAAGCGCGCTTGTATGCGTGAGTACTATGGTAGTCATAGCTATATTGTAAAAAGAAAACGAAAAGGCTGCAAACCTTATAGACCGTTATATATCCAAAGTACAAAACACAACCAAAACGACAAAACCTTACGTATATTTCCATTTCTTTTCGTATTGCCAACTGATTAAGTAGGCAAACTCTTACAATGGTCGTCGTTTGCAAGACAGGTCCAATTGAAAGCAGAGGATGCTACATGAAGGTCTTGATTCCAGAGAAGTTCTCGAAGGATGGCATTGCCGTTCTCGAAGACGCTGGTTACGACGTAACCTTTAAGCCCGACACCACTCCCGAGCAGCTGCTCGATATGATTCCCGATTATGATGCCCTGATCGTCCGATCCGCCACGACGGTGACCCGCGAGGTCATCGAAGCGGGCAAGAAGCTCAAGATCATCGGTCGTGCCGGCGTCGGAGTCGACAACATCGACCGCGAGGCTGCCACCGAGCGCGGCGTTATCGTATGCAATGCGCCGCTGTCCAACATCGTTTCTGCCGCCGAACAGACGATGGCGCTCATGCTCGCCGTTGCGCGCAACACGGCTCGCGCCGACAAGAGCATGAAGGATGGCAAGTGGGACCGCTCCAAGTTCGTCGGCACAGAGTTGCAGGGCAAGACGCTCGGCATCTTCGGAACCGGCCATGTGGGGCAGCTCGTCGCGGAGCGCGCAGCGGCATTTGGCATGAACCTCATCGGCTACGACCCGTATTGCCCGGTCGAGCTTGCCGCCCACTACGGGATCACGCTCTATGACGACATTCTCGAGGTGTGCAAGCGCTCTGACGTGATTACGCTGCATATGCCCAAGACGCCTGAGACTACCAACATGATCGGCGCCGAGCAGCTCAACGCGATGCCCGAGGGCGCCATCGTCCTCAACGTGGCACGCGGCGGCCTCGTCGACCTCGATGCACTGGCGACGGCGCTCGAGACCGGTCACATCGGCGGTGCGGGCATCGACGTGTGGGAGAATGAACCGGTCAGCGACTCCCCGATTCATGGCTTCGACAACGTCGTGCTCACCCCGCATCTGGGTGCCTCCACGCACGAGGCCCAGACGCGCGCTGCAACGCAGATCGCGGAATACGTTATCGCGGGCCTGCAGGGCAAGACCGTCAACACGGTGGTCAACGCCGCGCGCATCCCCGAAGACGTCATGCAGAAGATCGGCACGTACATGCCCGTCTGCCAGAAGACCGGCGAGCTGATCGCGCAGCTGACGACCGGCAGCGTGAGCAAAGTGACCGTGAGGGTCTGCGGCGAGATTTCCAAGACCGACCCGACGGCACTTGGCACGGCGGCGCTCGCGGGCATCGTCGCCCCGGGCAGTGAGGTTCCGGTCAACATCATCAACGCCGGGTACCTGGCGGAGCAGCGCGGCATCGAGGTCGAGACGAAGACCGACCCGCTGAGCTACGTCTATCCGTCCTACGTCGAGATCACGGCGCGCACGAACAAAGGCGACGTCGAGGTGGCGGCAACGCAGGCACTCGGCCATGACAACCCGCGCATCATCGACATCTCCGGTTACACCGTCGACTTCGTTCCCGAGCAAGACGTCATCATCCTCGAGTACGTGGACGGCCCGGGCCGTATCGGCAAGATCGGCACGATTCTGGGCAATGCGGGCATCAGCGTCGAGTCAATGCAGATCGCGCGCAACGACGAGACGGACACCGCGATGGTCCTCATGAACCTCGACAAGCCCATTACCGCGCGTATCCAAGACGACATCGAGAAGGCAGTCAACTGCACGCGCGCATGGTTCGTCGAGCTGTAGGGCGCGAGCCGCAAGCAGTATAGAAGCATTGGGGGCACCTCGTAGGGGTGCCCCTTTTTCTATTCGAGCGTGATTTTGAGCGTGCGGCCAATGCCCCGCGCGACGAGCTCGAGCGTCTCGAGCGTCGGGTTGCCGTGACCCTGCTCGAGCCTGCTGATTGCCGCCTGTTGGATGCCCGTGATCTCTGCGAGCTCGGACTGGGTGATTCCGGCGGCGCGGCGCGCTCGCCCAAGTGCGTCTCCAAGCGTCTCTCCCGCTTCGAGCTCCGTTCCGAGGGGCGCCTTCTGGTAGCCGACGCTGCGGACCTCTTCTAAGAGGAAATCGTCGTGCGAGGAGCGTCCCTTTGTGGCGGCGAGGAGCGTGGGCAGGTAGTACTCCGAAAGATTGCACGCTTCGAGTGCTTCTTGGAGGTTCGCGCGGTCGGCGGGGACCGTTCGGCTGAAGGCCCAGAGCTTGACGGGAGTTCCCTCGACAAGCCGCTGGCCGCGGGCAAGGTAGCCGCCAAACGGGAACGGCACGTCGTCTTCATCCGCCCATTCGGCAATATCCAAGGAGAAGTGCTCGTCGCTCGGCTCGTAGCGCAGCCAGCAGCAGGCGCGGCGTGTGCGCACGAGCGCGTTATAGACCGCGAAGACGCGCATAGGCGCGCCACCTCCCCCAGATAATGTCCCACATCGCGTCTTGGTAGAGCTTGGGAAGTATGCCCCTGAAGCCGCAAAACAGCAGCTCCCGATGTTCGGGGAGCAGCGGCTGTACCTCGAAGGCGGGGTCCACGAACTGCAGGTTCTCCACGAGCGAGCGCGACCCGAGGAAGTTGTTTGCATCGAGGTCGAGCAGCGGGTCGAAGCGCTCGATGCTCAGCTCGGTCGTGCAGCACGAGGAGATGAGCGAGCAGGCGTTCGCGTACAGGGGAGCGAGCTCGCATGTTCCGTCCGGCTTGCGGACGACCTCGATGTTGTCCCCGGTCCTGCTGCGGTTGGCGATGAGGAAGTCGACGAGCAGCAGGGCGCTTACCTGATGCGACCAGCCCTGGCGCAGGCAGAACTCCAGCGGCGTCTCGTATTGCTGCTGGCCCGCGTCGAAGACGAGCTCGAGCGCTGCACTTTGCATGCCCTTTTCGCGGTAGCACTTGGAGCGGAGCAGCCACGCATCGCGCTCGTGCCCTTGCACTTTGATGCGGGCGTGCACGAGGTGCTGCTTGACGTGCGCGATGCCGAGGGTGTCCATGAGGCGGCAGGCGACAAGCTCGTTGAAGGGGGCCTGGTTGTGGATGTCGCAGGCGCGGTCCTCGTCGCAGAGCTTGTAGAACGTCGCGTTGACGCCCGTGCCCTCGCGGGCTTTAGGGCAGGTGCCCGTAAGGCCGCTCGGCTGGGTGTGCTCGTCCCAGGAAAGGTAGCGCAGGTCTTGCCGTGCCTTTGTCATGTCATATGCGCGCATGTGTGCTCCAAAATATGATACGAAAATCATATCACATTGCAGTATGTGCGACATGTTGCATACATCGAACTCTATACTTCTCGGCACACCACGTCAGATGGCGCGATCCGCGCACTGTCCGCGCGTGTTCGCCAAGAGAGAAACCTAGGAGGAACCATGGCGCGCAAGATTGACATTTTCGACACGACGCTCCGCGATGGGGAGCAGTCCCCGGGTGCGAGCATGAACGCACAGGAAAAGCTCGTGATCACCCGACAGCTCCTGCGCCTCGGCGTCGACGTCATCGAAGCGGGCTTTCCCGTCTCCTCTCCGGGTGACTTCAAGTCGGTGCAGGACATTGCCAAGGTCGTCGGCGACCAGGCAGTCGTCTGCGGCCTGACGCGCGCGGTCGAGCGCGACATAGACGTGTGCGCCGATGCGCTGAAGGTAGCCGCACGCCCCCGCATCCACACGGGCATCGGCGTCTCCCCGCAGCACCTCAAGTACAAGTTCAAGGGCATGACCTTGGACGAGGCAATCGATCGTGGCGTGCATGCGGTCAAGCACGCGCGCAAGTACGTCGACGACGTCGAGTTCTATGCCGAGGACGCCGGCCGCGCCCCGTACGAGGACCTGGCCAAGATGATTCAGGCGGCCGTCAAGGCGGGTGCCACCGTGGTCAACATCCCCGACACCACGGGCTTCAACGTGCCGTGGGAATATGGCAATCGCATCAAGTACCTGATGGAGCACGTCGATGGCATCGAGGACGTGACCGTCTCCGTCCACTGCCATAACGACCTGGGCATGGCGACGGCGCTGGCGCTGGCAGGCGTCATGAACGGCGCAACGCAGATCGAGTGCACCATCAACGGTCTGGGCGAGCGTGCGGGCAACACCGCCATGGAAGAAGTAGTCATGGCCATCAAGATGCACGGCGACGACTTGGATGCCTACACGGACATCAACCCCAAGGAGTTCACGCATGCCTCGCGTCTCGTCTCCTCGATCACCGGCATGCCGGTCCAGGCAAACAAGGCGATCGTCGGCGCGAACGCCTTTGCCCACAGCTCCGGCATCCACCAAGACGGCGTCATCAAGAACCCCGAGACCTACGAGATCATCTCCCCAGAAGACGTCGGTGCCGCAGGCACGTCCATCATCCTGACCGCGCGCAGCGGCCATGCTGCCCTGCGCAAGCGCCTGGCCGACCTGGGCTACGTCGATATCCCGGACGAGAAATTCGAGAAGATCCACACGGCGTTCCTCGATATGGCGGACCGCAAGAAGGAGGTCTACGACGAGGACCTGCACTCGCTCATGGGCGAGCATGACCGCAACGAGAACGCCATCTACCGCCTCGACTCCGTGCAGATCTCCTGCGGGCAACCGCTCGTCCCGACGGCGACGGTAAAGCTCACGGACAGCTTTGGCCAGCAGCGCACCGCATGCGACTTTGGCGTGGGCCCCATCGACGCCATGTACAAGGCGATCAACAAGGTCGTCCAGGCGGAAAACGACCTAACCGAGTACACGGTGCAGTCCGTGACGCGCGGCATCGATGCCCTCGGCGAGGTGACCATCCGCATCACCGCACCGGACGGCGAAGTGTTCACGGGCCGCGGTTCCGACGGCGACATTACCGTCTCGTCCGCAAAAGCCTATGTCAACGCGTTGAATCGCATGCTAGAGTGGCAACGTAAGGAGAGCGGCGCACCTGCCGAGAGCGGTGCACCCGAGCACATCTAGCAAGAACGGTTCTGCGTGGCTGTATTTCCGCATTTTCATGTAATTGTTCTCGCCGATGACTACGGCGAGAAACTCTGGCCCATCGCGCGCGAGCAGGCGCCCGCCTGCTTCGCGCCGTTGGCGCCCGATTCCCCCGAAAGCCTGCTCTCCGCAACGGTGAGCAGCATCTCCGAATTCGCGGCATACCCCATCCGCATCGTGACGACCGGCGCGCTGCGCGAGCTCGTCGCAGACGAGATCGCGGCACGGACGGGTCTCGACGCGAGCACCTACGACGTCATGGCGCTTCCCGTGCAGCGGGGCAGCGCGTTTGGCATCGCGCTCGCGTGCGCGTGTGCCCGCCGCGAAGATCCCGACGCGGTGGTGGCCGTGTTCAGGGCAGACGAGCGCATCGACGCCGACGACCGCCTGGAAAGCCTGCTGTACCGCGCCTACCAGGTGGCTTTGCGTGACCGCATCGTGCTCGTCGGCGCCGAGCAGGCAGAAAAGCCCGCCGATGTCGCCTACATCCGCTTCGGGCGCCAGTACGCCAACGTGGAAGGCGCCTTCGAGGTACGCTACTTCGCCGCGGACGCGAAGCTCTCGGCGGCGCAGCGTTCCATCGACGAAGGCGGCTGCTGGTACACGGGCATCTTCGTGGCACGCGCGGCGCAGGTGCTCGGCGCGCTCGCCTATTCGAGCGATTCCGACGATGCGCCGGGGGAGTTCGGCACGGGCCGTATCGGCGACACGGCGGGCTTT